>Ga0265293_10010692_pt1 | contig 12753 bp, 10 predicted proteins | sample Munlanlewell138R_FD_192505 | JGI IMG/M metagenome (GOLD analysis project Ga0265293, IMG submission 192505) | Leachate microbial communities from a municipal landfill in Southern Ontario, Canada - Leachate well 138R | ecosystem: Engineered > Solid waste > Landfill > Unclassified | place: Canada... | reverse complement strand
GCGATATTCTGAGAGCAAAAAAGGTTGCACTTAAAATGCTTGCCAAATGCATGCCGTATGAGGAGATCAGTGAAGTTACCGACCTGTCTATTGCTCAGATTGAATTGTTGGCAAACGAGAACAGAGTCTGCGAAACTACAGCCAAATATAAGTCTGAAAAGCCGCGAAAAAAGCGAAAATAAGCTGCAACTTACCGAAAAGTGGACGACACCTGCCTGAAGAGCTCAAAAAAGAAGAAGGCATATGCGAGGTGATAAGCAACATGAGCAACGCAAACACAGATGAAATAACCCGACACGAACTTTTCGCCAGAGATATGTTTTTAAGCGATCTTGCAACAGACTTAGACGCCGCAAGAAGAGAAGGTCGCGAAGAGGGTCGCGAAGAGGGCATAGAAGAAGGCATACTAAAAGGTCGCGAAGAAGGTCGCGAAGAAGGCGATATTCTGAGAGCAAAAAAGGTTGCACTTAAAATGCTTGCCAAATGCATGCCGTATGAGGAGATCAGTGAAGTTACCGACCTGTCTATTGCTCAGATTGAATTGTTGGCAAACGAGAACAGAGTTTGCGAAACTACAGCCAAATATAGATCTGAAAAGCCGCGAAAAAAGTTTACTATAGTCCTTTTTGCCTAATTTTTCTTCTAATCGATCTAAAACAGAAGCCATAGAAGCAGACGTTCACAATACTCCTCATAGCGTAAGCATCGACCTTTGCGCTTATCTTTACAGCTTCTGACATGAATACAAAAACCGCATGGTCCACGTCCATAGAGATTAGAAGGCTTTGCGATTTTATACCTTTTGATCTCCTTGCTCACAGTAGAGGCACTTTTAGATATCCCAACGGCTATTTCTGCTTTTGATTTGCATGAATCAAGACCAAACTGAATACTCTTACGTTCTTCTAGCGTTAAATGCACTCCGGGCATCTTTTATCTCCTAAATTTAGATTAAATTAGAAGATAACGTGAAACAACTCTTTCACAAATTTGTGTAAGACTTGTTTCACGTTTTATTATACAAAGCGTGAAACAAACTTTACATTTTACAACTCTGAAAAAAATAGCGTTTTTATTTAAATGCTCGTTGTGGGTAAGGGGTTTTATGTGTACAATTGTTGAGGGAGAGATTAAAATGAAACATATAAGTATAGTTTTTGCGTTTTTGCTTGTGTTTTCGTTGATGCAGCAGCCCGTATTTGCTCACGCTTCTTATCGGCTTAACGGTATTATAGACGTGCAAAAGAACGGTAGCGTGACCTTTAACTGCGAAGACGGAAGAATTTATAATTTAGATATCTCTGACCGTGCCGCAAAAAGACATGACGGCGAGTTGGTTCAAATTGAGGCTTACGCGAAAGACGGGTTGAACCTCGATACCTTAAAAATTAAAAAAATCAGAAAATACGAAAAACGTATTTTGCCTAGCGAAGTGCCTTACAGCGATTCAAGGCAGTTTGCGAAAATTCTTGATCGCAAGGACTCAAGTTATATTGTTAAAAATATTCGCTGGGCGCGAAATAAAGTTTCAAAGACCGAAGACGAATACGAATACATTTGGCAAACGGCAAAAATAGATATTGACGCTGTAGAAAAAGCATTCTTTGTGATTAAGCCTTTTCCGCCGGAATGGCTTGCAGCGCACTGTTTAATGTTGTTTACCTTTAAAGACGGCGGTTTCATCGACAAAGACAATAACAGGTCTAAAGGTTTGGTTTTGAGCGTCGAAGCTTATTTGCGCGAAGATCAAAAATACGCGCTTCTGAAAGGTTTACGCAACAACTTTGGTATAATATGGTCACTTGCCACCTGGGAAGGCTACGCGGAACAAACCTGCAACAACCAAAAGAACGGCAAACTTCTGGCTCACGAAATAAAGCTTGACGAAGTAAGCGTTAAGGCGCTTTTAAAAGAAGCGTTAGAACAGGCTAACAAAGACAGACTCGGCGAGTTTTATCACACAACAAGAAACAACTGCACCAACAATTTGGTGTTGCTGCTTAATAAGTTCGCGCCAAAGAAAATACGCCCCTGGAGCATCCCGAACATTATATACAACGTGCGTGCGACCATGCCGGTTATGGTGCCGAAACGCCTCGAAAAGCTGGGTGTAGTAGGCGAAAGACTGACAGAAGTAAACAGCGAAAACTTCTTTGCTTCACCGCAAGAGCTGTTTTACCCGAGTAACTCCAAAAAACACTGAGTTTAAATAACAGGCGCAAACATCTTTATTTACAGGTGTTTGCGCTTTTTATTTTGAAAGGAAATGTATGAAATATTGTATGATAATTACGACCGTTTCGAACCGGGCAGAGGCAGAGAAAATTACCGAAGCGCTGCTAACTGCACACGCGGCGGCTTGTGTTCAGCAATTTGCCGTAACAAGCTCATACAGATGGAAAGGCGCGCTTGAAAAATCTGACGAAATAATGCTTTTGATTAAAACTAAAGATTCGGCGTATAATTCAGTTGAGAAAATTATTCGAGAGAATCACTCTTACGAAGTGTGTGAGATTGTGAAATTGCCGATAGAGGCCGGTTATAAAGCTTATTTAGACTGGATAGAGAGCGAAACGGAACCGGTTAAAAATTAAAAAAGAAAGAATAGAATAATGTATTTTTCTGATAAGGGAATGGTGTTTTGCGCGGGGGATCTGCTGGAATTTTTGGGTTGTAAATACGCTTGCATGCAAAATTGGTATGCTGTTATAGAAGAAAAGAAGCGGCCCCCTATGAGCGCCGACGCTTTGGTTATCGCCGAAGCCGGGTTGAAGCACGAGAAGATGTATTTGCAGTCGCTGAAAGAAATGGGAGTCGAGGTTTTTGAAGTCCCGCAGCAAGGCACGACGAAAGAACGCGCAAAACTGACGAAAACGGCTATGCGTGAGGGCAGAGAGGTTATTTATCAGGCCGCTTTATATTCGCACCCGTGGGTGGGTTTCGCAGACTTTTTGATAAAATGCGATAAGCCCTCGAAATTGGGCGATTACAGCTATTTTCCGCTTGATACGAAGCTAAAAAAGACCGCGACCGTTGATCATTTGATTCAGTTGTCGCTTTACGCGGATTTGATTTCTAAAGTTCAAGGGAATATGCCCTCGGAAGCTCGTATTATAACGGGTGACGGCAGTGAAGTTTGTGTCTCTGCCGATTCTGCACGTTATTATTTCTTAGAAGCAAAAGCGCGGCTTGAAGAATTTATCTCAGGGCATGATTTCGGCTTGCAACCCGACCCATGTAGCTATTGTTCCGATTGTTCATGGAAAGAAGGTTGTGATGAGATCTGGGAATCACAGGATCATTTATGCAGAATTGCCAATATAAGAAAAACACAAATTAAGAAATTGAAGGAAAACGGCATAAAGACCGTTGCAGAGCTGGTGGAACTTGACGACAATTATAATATTAAAAAACTTTCGTCACGAATTTTCCAAAAAATAAAAAAACAGGCGACTTTGCACAAACACAAAGAGAAGACCGGAGAGAGTGTGACAGAGCTTTTGCCGCTTGAAGAGGGGCGCGGGTTTAATCGTTTGCCTGTGCCGGATGCGGGGGATTTGTTTTTTGATATGGAAGGGGACCCGTTGTATTCGGACGGCCTAGAATACTTGTTTGGGGTTTATTACCGCAGTGAAGGAGAGGGTTTTAGGGCGTTTTGGGGGCACAACCACGAGGAAGAGAAGGCGGCTTTTGAGGGTGTAATGCAGTTTTTTGGCGAGCACTTGCAGAGGTTTCCGAACGCGCATATTTATCATTACAATCACTATGAAGTGACGGCGTTAAAGCGTTTGAGCAGCAGATACGGCGTTTGCGAGGACGAGGTGGACGAGTTTTTGCGGCGGGGCACTATGGTTGATTTGTATAAGGTGGTGCGCGAGGGCATGATGACCTCTGAGAGCGGTTATTCGATAAAAGATTTAGAGTGCTTTTATATGGAAAAGCGCGCGGGCGACGTTAAGAACGCGGTTCAGAGCATTGTTTTTTATGAAGAGTGGCGCAACACGGGTGACGCGAGCTTGTTAGAGAAGATTGAAGATTACAATTACGACGATTGCAAGTCTACGGCTTTGTGTCTGGACTGGCTACTGAAGCTGCGTCCCAAGGGGAGTGTCTGGTTTGAGCGAAAGGCTGCTGAAACGAGCGATACAGCTGAGAGCGCGAAAAAGAGTGACGATACCTTGTTTATGATGCGGCTGAAAAATGGGATGGAGCTTGTTCCCGCAGATAAACGCGAATATTTGCAGCTTTTGATTTATTTGTGCGATTTTCATAAGCGCGAGACTAAGCCTAAGTGGTGGAAGCTGTTTGATATGGCGAACGCGCCGGTTGAAGATTTAATTGAAGACACTGATTGTTTGGGTGGCTTAGAGCGGGTTGGTAAGGTCGAAGAGGTTAAAAGGTCTGTGATTACGGCTTTTAGTTTTCCGAAGCAAGAGACGAAAATTAAATTAAACGAAAGGCCCTTGCTGTCGAGTGATATGTCTTCGGCGGGCAGTGTCGAGCTTTTGGATTTTGAATTGGGGTATATCAACCTTAAACGAGCCGCAAAATACGGTCCTTACGAGAAGGTAATTTCGTTGTTGCCTCCTCAGCCGATAGACGACAAAATATTGCGAAAAGCCGTTATGAATTTTGCCAGAAGTTATTTGACGGAGCATGGCGGCGCTTCTGTGCTTAGTCGCGATTCCGAGGGCGATCACGATATAGAACCCGACACTGATAGAGACCTTATTATCGATAAAATAGATGCTGAAATATTTAATTATGCCTGCGCTGCGTTTTTGGAGCGTAAACCGCCATTATTCGACGACCCGCACTTGCTTGAGGTCTGTAACACCGAGGATTTAAGTGATTCGCAGCCGATTATTGACGCGATTTTAAGTTTGCATAACAGTGTTTTGTTTATTCAGGGGCCTCCGGGGTGCGGCAAGACTCACCACGCGGCGCGAATAATACTGAGCCTTTTAAAGGCGGGCAAGCGCGTCGGAGTTTCTTCAAACAGTCACAAAGCTATTGTCCACCTGCTTGATGGGGTGCAGAACCTGGCAATTGAAGAAAAGTTTGTGTTTGAAGGTGCGAAAAAGTGCAATGAAAACGATCCTGACAGTTATGTTTCGCCGGAGCGTTATATCAAAAATTTCTATGACGCCAAAGAAATCAAGAGCCATCACATGCTTGTGGGCGGCACCGCTTGGCTATTTTCACGAGCGGAACACATTTTGGGGTTTGATTATCTATTCGTTGACGAGGCGGGGCAGGTTTCGTTGGCAAATTTGATTGCCATAGGTCAGTCTGCTTTTAACATTGTTTTGCTTGGCGACCAAATGCAGCTTAATCAGCCGATTCAGGGCGTTCACCCCGCGAATTCGGGGGTTTCGGCTCTCGACTATCTGCTTGAGGGTGAGGCGGTTGTCTCGCCTGACCGGGGCATATTTTTGAGCACGTCTTGGCGCATGCACCCGCATATTTGCAGCTTTATTTCGGCTGCAGTTTATGAGGGCAGGTTGCTGGCGCATGAGCGAACTGAAGGCCAGCGACTTTTGTTTGATAAAAGCCCGGCGCCGTATGAGCTAAAAGAGTGCGGCATTCAATTTTTGCCGGTTGAACACACCGACTGCTCGCAGAGCTGCGAAGAAGAGGGCAGTATAATCAAGGATCTGGTCGAATATTTAACTACGCAAAAATATGTCAATGCCGACGGCAGTAAATACGACCTGGAGCTGAGCAACATACTGGTCATAACGCCTTACAACGCGCAGGTGAACTATTTAAAAGGCATTTTGCCGCAGGGTCTTGCGATCGGCACCGTCGATAAGTTTCAGGGGCAGGAAGCCGAAGTCGTGCTGTTTTCGATGACGACCTCAAGCATCGAAGAAATGCCGCGCAACATCGAGTTTTTATTCAGCCGCAACCGGTTAAATGTGGCGGTTTCACGCGCGAAAACGCTTTTTGTAATATTGGCAAGCCCGCGACTCCTCGAAATCCCCTGTAATAACATAGAACAGCTGTCTTTGGTTAACACGTTATGTCATTTAAAATATTGGGCCGAATCGGTCGAACCACTTACTGAAGCTTAGTAGGAGAAGACTTTGAATAAAAATGTCGTTTTTCTGATACTTTTTGTGTTTGTTTCAGGCTGCGCAGCTGCTGCCGGCGTTCATGCTCCATTTATGATTCGCTTTGTCGATGAAGCCGACGGGCAACCGATTCCGCTTGTCGAACTCGAAGCTTTTAACGCTCTTCGCTTGGTGAGTGACAATTTAGGTTATGTGGCCATTCAAGAGCCCGATTTGGTGGGTAAAAGAACGCGGTTTGTCGTGCGCGGAAACGGCTACGAATACGACCGAACAGACTTTTTTGGGGAAAGGGCGATCAACCCTGAAATAGTCCCGGGGCGCGTGCTGCAGATAAAGCTGCGTCGTAGCGCGCCTGCAAAGAGACTTTATCGTGTAACCGGCTCCGGGCGTTATCGTGATTCTGTGTTGGGCAGTTTTCTTAAGCCCGACGCAGACCGTGATTTGCCCGGCAATGTAATAGGGCTCGATTCGGCTATTCCCGTTTGGTGGCGTGACAAGCTTTATTGTTTTTGGGGTGACACTTTATTCACAGATCGTATGAATTTAAGCGCCTCGGGCGGTATTGTCAGGCTGTCGAAAAATGCGGATGCTTCTGTTCCGCCTCGCATCGACTTCTTTACAAACGATGAAGGTTACGCGAAACCGATGATAGACACCGGCTCACCGGGCTTTGTTTGGATAGAAACGGTTTTGCCTTTTAAATTGGGCGGTGCCTCAGAAGTTTTGGCCGCGCGCTATGTTAAGCATAAAACCTTAGATGAAGCCGTTGAGACGGGCTTTGCAATTTTCCGCCCGAACGCAAAAAACTTTGAGGTTGTTAAAAAAATAAAATCACCCCGACATCATAAGTCGGCTCACGCGACTTCTGTCAACTATAATGGGCGAACAGGCTACGCGATTCAACCCTGGGAAATGACCTTAGACGGTCTTCAGGGCTTTATGAACCCCGACTCTTATTACGCCTTTACCTGCTTGCAGCCGACGACATCCAACGACGGCACAGAAATCGACAACAAGCATTACAGAGTCAACCGCGACGAAAACGGTAAAGTGCGTTACACATGGGTGCGAGGCGGGTTAGCGTGCACCCCGCGCTTGCAGACAAAGCTTTGCGATATGAAAGTGCTGAACAAAAATGAACGATGGCTGTTTTTGACAAACATTGAGACCGGCAAACAAACGGTAGATTTTAACGGTTCAATAAACTGGAACCCTTATAAACAGCGCTGGATAATGATTGCTCAAGGTGAAGTCGGTGAAATTTTGTATTCCGAGGCCGATACTTTTTCGGGGCCCTGGATATACGCGCGTCCTGTTGTTAAGCACGATTCCTATAACTTTTATAACCCGGTTCATCATTTGTGGTTTGACAAAGACAACGGCTCGACAGTGTTTATTGAAGGCACCTACACATCATTCTTCACCCGCGACGGCTATAAAACCCCTCGCGCCGATTACAACCAGGTCATGTATAGCTTAGAGATCTCTGACCCTCGATTGCTACTGCCCGAGCCGATATATTGCGTGAAAGAAGAACGGGGCGGCTCTCGATTGATGACAGGCGCGGCGGTTAAAGCGCAAAATCTGTTCGCACAAGTCTCTCATATCGAATTCTGCGCGTTTTCAAGCAACAAAGGGTTTGAGAAAGTGCTTAAGCCTGTTTACGACCATTCGCAGCCGAACAGCGATAAATTTGATTTGCAAACTCTTCCTAACGGCGGTGAACCGCTGTTTTATGCGGTTGCCGACGATTCGGGAGCAAAAGAGCTTGGCATTTCGCCTGACCTGCTTAGCGAGACGGCTTTCGGTAAAGTTTTGAAGGCCGATTGCGCGGTTGCATTCAGCCCCGACATCAAACCGGCTTTAAACCGGGAGTTAAGATGATGTTGGAAGTCATGGAAGAATAATGAGTATGTTATTAGCGAAATTTGAAGATTTTTAACATTGTTCGCTGTAAAAAGTGTAGTTGTTGCTCTAAAACTCGTTGTATTTTTGCAATTATGTGCGATAGATCAGATTACTCAAATATAATCGAAGCAGTAGTAACGAACACTAAAAAATTATTAAGCCCTAACATTAGCGCAGAGCTATTTAAATAAGGCTTCTTTAACCTTGATTATTGTTTCTTTGAGGCAAATTTGCTGAGAAGCGGGGTCGTCCCAGTTCAAGACGTTCGCGTAAAGCACAAATGTGGCTTTAAGGTCAGGGTCGTGGAACATGAACGAGAGGTAGCCTTCGGTCGCTCCTGTGTGGCCGTAACCCAGCCCGTCGATGATGTGGCAGCCCAGCCCGTATGACGTGCTTGCTGTGACGGTTTTCCCGTTCATCATTTGGTCTATGTAGCTTTTTTGTATCCCGGCATTGCCCGAATACAGCAGATGCCCCCATTGGGCGAGTTCGGCGGCGGTAGTTGTCAGGTTCCCGCAGGCTACCTGCCACGACATATTGCTTGAAGGAACATCAAATGAGTTCCCGCCAAAATAGTTGTAGCCCAAAACTTTCGGAGCAGGCATTATTTCGTCTGTTCCGATATATGGCAACAGGGATTTACTCAACCCGTTCGGCTTTAAAAGATTGTCGGTTACGTATTTTTCGTAAGTTTGTTTTGAGACTCTTTCGATTATTTTTCCGAGAATTGTGTAGCCGGTGTCGCTGTAATGATACTCATTTAAGGGAATGTCGTATTTGAGGCCGTTTTCGGCAACGGTCTTAATCAACTCGTCGATGGTTATCGTGTAGTTTGGGTTTGAATCTAAAACATAAGCTATGTAATTATAATTCGCGTATGGTTTGGCCACGGTAGTGGGGATATCAGAGTTTGAGAGGTCGAATATGCGCGCGCGGTGTTCAAGAATTTGCCGTATTGTTACAGTTTGTTTGTCGGGAATATTGAAATCCGCTGTATTCGGCAGGTATGGCTCGTTTCTGCCCGGCATATTCGTGCTTAGTGTGTCGTCAATATTAAGCTTTTGATTTTGCTGAAGCAGCATTATTGCCGCCGCGGTAAAGGTCTTGGTTATGCTTGCCGCCCTAAAATAACTGTTTTCGCCCGCACCGTCGGGCATGTTGTGGGCAGCGAAATATGTTTCGTTCGGCGAAATGACTTTAAGCATAAGCCCGCCTTTAAGGTGCGGGTAATTTTTGGTGTAGCTGCTCCATTGATTTGCCAGAATCGCCTCAAGCGCGGTGTTTGATTCTTGCCCTCCGCTTTTGCTGTCAGAAAAAATATCACAACCCGTTATAAAAAGAACGCTTAAGAAAAACGCCATAACAAGCGATACAGCTTTAATTTTTGCAAAGAAAAAATTCATTTTTCACCTCAACACCTTTGAATTAATACAGCATACAACAATTGTTCCATCAATGGGGATAATTATTGTGGAAATTAGGTTAACCGTCTGACGGAGCACTTAACGGGGCCCTTTTGATTGCTGCCCGATCCTTAGTAGAGGTGACTGAGTCAGAACAACTCAGGTTGTGGAATCGACATTGGTAAAGATGGTGAATTCAGCTTTGAGCTCAGCCGGTTTCAACGATAAATAGCAATCGTAATGATCATAGACGACAGTGTTGTAAATCTCACAGCTTTTCATTTGGTGCCAGCTCATTTCCCAGCATTCACAGTATTCATTGTATATAATTCCGGCTAAGGGAAGCTTCTCATCAGGCATACCCGGCATTTTGCCCGGATTGGCAAGATCTTCGTCAGACAATTCGAGAATTTTGCCCGGTAAAATCACCGTGCTTTCAGGTCTGAGGCATGTGTATTTACGATCGCCTGAATTGCAACTGTCGGTATGTGCAAGCCTGGTAGTCACCTTGCATGGTTGCCCATTCAGAGTGATAGCCATCACGCCTTTTTTTCGGTTTATAAGCATGACGACCTCGTATTTCACGCCTTCATGCTCGATATCAGCAAGCTTGATCTGCTGAAAGTCACGCTTTTGCAACCAATCAACCGGCGGATTCGCAGCAAGTTCTCTTTCGGGATCAATCATCGGCTGATAATCTTCATAGGGGTTCTCTTTCGGCACAGATGAATTACCCCCATTATCCGTGGAAACAGAATTTTCATAACCGCGTTCCATTTTGCCATACAGTCGGCGTCCAATTCTAACCATGACATAAATAGCGCTCCAGATACAAAAAGAAAAGAATATGGCCCTCGAAAACGTTTCCTGCTCAAAGACAACAAGCGTCAGAATTGCCAAAAAAAGCGACACAAAGGCAAATCCCGCCAGAGCAAGCATGATCATCACGTTTTTTATTGAAGGCATAGAAAGGTATTCTCCCCTCAGAAGCAAACAACTTAACAGTTTTCCCAGGCGTAGAAATAACTTGTGATACATCTAAAATTCATTTTGGTGGCTTCATTGTCGGTGGGTTTTCAAATGCTGTATGACTTTTTTACCGATTGTTCGGGTGTTATTCTTCTCAAACTTTATGTCAAATCCTTTTTCCTTGATGATTTTTCGTAAAATTTCTTTTGCCACCATCTTTTCGTCTCCTCGGAAAACTTGAATCTGACTGCTGTCTCTCAAAACAATCTTGTAAACAGACCCATCTTTAGATTCAAAATTTACTTCCTCAACAACCTGTCCGATGTCCTCGCCAAAGTATGGATGTGTTACTTTTTCCCTTAGGAGCCTCGCCTTAATATGGCTCACAAAAGCTTTTATCGTGTGCCTAAGGTATTCATTTATTGGATCAATCTCGCCGACCGCATCTCGTTGTAAAATGTTGACGAACAGATTTAGAATTCCGCCTTCTTGACTGCTCCAAAAAAGCCAAACCTTTCGGTGATTCTTTTTTACAGCAAGTTTGTTATATTCCTCTTCATAATGCTTTTTGTTTTCTTCCGGAGTTAAAAAAATCATGTATACAGTTTCTTCTGGCTCTGTTTCAGATAAAATAGCATTGTAATAATCAAACAACTGACTTGCCCTTGCCGCACCGGAGCGGATTTTATTTTCGATATAGAAACTAATTTTATATTTCGGCGCAAGGCTAATTGCGATGTCGATGTCACACCTTTTCCCGTCGTTTTCAAAAGCGGCTTCTAATTCGGTTTCTGTTTTTATAAATGGTTGAGAAAGAACCTCAGTTAATGTTGCTGACTCTGCATGTGATTGCAGCAATTTTAAAAATTCTCGGAAGAACCGGTCTCCGAGACCATGGTCTTTTGTCGTGTCTAGGAGATAACCTAACATCGCCGAAATACTCGGTTCGTGAAGCCGGGATTTCCCTTCTGATAAAACATTGAATATGTTCATTACTTTTTCCTATTCAAGCCGGTCATTTTCTGAAAATTGCCTGATAACTCTGTGATTTACTTTAGACTTTCAACAGATGATTTCAATACGTCAAAGAACTCGGATTCTTTCTTTGTTACCTTGCCGTCGGCATTTATTAATCTTTCTGCCATAATAACCAAGTAGGATAAATCTTTTCTGTCAAAGAATCGTAGCTTTTCAACTTCAGCAAGGTAATCCTTTTTAGTTGGTTTGTGCGACCTTGCATAGCTGAGAATCCGCTCCTTGGATTCTCCTTGAGCATAATCATCTACAAGTGCTGAAATTATGTTCAATTCGCAATCGTCGAAGTTTCTATCAGCCCTGGCAAGGTAAGAAAGTATATGAATAAAGATTTGCAGCTTCTCTAACTGCGGAGTGCTGAAAATACCGTATTGTTCAATAAAGGCTTGTGGGCTTCGGTAAATTTCTCCCGTTTCGAGAGACACTATTTCGCTGATTCTATCTGTGCGAAAGTTTCTGTAAGCTTCTCGAAGATAGCAAAAACCAGACAGATAATCTATGCCATCACTACTTCTATAGATTTTTTTTACTTCTATTTTGCGAGAGGTTGTTTCGCCCTGTGAATCTTCATATTTCATCCCAACCGGAATGGAAATACCGGAAATCAGAACAATACATCCATCTTGCCATTTCTTCAGCTTTTCATTTGATTTTTGTGGCAGATCAGCCTTTGAGGGATACTCATTGTCTACAAAAGCTATATCCTGAGCCGAATCTTCGTAAATAGTTGAAGGCGTATCGAAATCAATAAGTTTTTTAGGAACTTCTTGGTAACCGGTTACCCACGATTTAAGCTTTAAAATAATGTTTGCAATAGACATTCATTTTTCACCCTCCATTTGCCAAGCAGATTCTCACACAAAATCCGGAAACATTCTAATTTAATGTTGATTATAACTGCATGTGCAGCCCCTGTAAAGATTTTTGAATATAAGCCGTCTGCTCGATTGGCCTGATAGAATCGCCTCATTTCCCCCCTCAACAGCGTTGACTCAAAACAGCGCACAACAATTGTTCCTACAATGGGGATAATTGTTGTGGAAATTTTGAGCAAAATATAGGATACTAGCTTTTGAGTGCGGTTGGCAAAAAGTTGTGTTTATATTGGGCAGATGATAAACAAAACTAGGGGGAACAGATGGAATTTGTCATATATGAGCAGAAAGAAAGAGTCGGTATTATAACAATAAGCCGCGAAAAAGCTTTAAATGCTTTGAATTCTGCTGTCCTTAATGAGCTTGAACAAATTCTTGACAGCATTGACACAAACGAAGTTCGTTGCTTAATTATAACCGGAGCCGGCGAAAAGTCTTTTGTAGCGGGCGCTGACATTAAAGAAATGTTAGATTTGGATAAGTCCG
>Ga0265293_10010691_pt1 | contig 12754 bp, 9 predicted proteins | sample Munlanlewell138R_FD_192505 | JGI IMG/M metagenome (GOLD analysis project Ga0265293, IMG submission 192505) | Leachate microbial communities from a municipal landfill in Southern Ontario, Canada - Leachate well 138R | ecosystem: Engineered > Solid waste > Landfill > Unclassified | place: Canada... | reverse complement strand
GGTTACTCGGTCACAGTTTACTACGACGACCATATTAACGACCTCCTGACCGCACTCTCCCCACTTGTGACGGACGAGATCGCGTCGCGAGAGATCGCCTGGCTTGAGAAGGGAGGCGTCTCCTTCCTCCCATGGAGCGAACTTCCTCCTCTAGCGGAGCTCTCCTCACTCTTCGACGGGGCTTACGCGGGGCTTGACGACCCGAGGACGGCCCTGGACCTTGGGGGGATCACCTCCGGGGACCCGATCAGCCTTGAGACCCCTGTTATCGGTCTGTTCGTCGGGGGGGCGTCCCGATCGTTCATACTCAGAGCTGCAGACGGCAGGCGTGGCATAAAATCCGTCGAACGCCACATGCAGGGAGCCTCGCTCCACTCCGCCAGGGAGAAGGAGGGGCCCTACCTTACCCGACTGTTCACGTCGACAGCGGGGGTGGCCGCCGTATCGCCAGTCAAGGGACAGGAGGATGCCTATACACCAGAGGAGGCGAAGTCTGAGGCCGAACGCTGCCTGCTCTGTGAGTGCATGGAGTGCGTGAAGCACTGCACCTACATGCAGCACTACAAGGGCTACCCTAAGAAGTTCGCGCGAGAGGTCTACAACAACCTGTCGGTGATACAGGGGACGAGGCTGGCCAATACGATGATCAACTCGTGCTCGCTATGCGGCAGGTGCGAGCGCATCTGCCCGGAGGGCTTCTCGATGGCCGACCTGGTCTCCGAGGCCAGGCGCGAGATGATAAAGCAGGAGAAGATGCCACCGTCGGCGCACGACTTCGCTCTTGAGGAGATGCGCTTCAACTGCTCCCCGAAGGCGACCTTGCTGCGCAGCGACCCGGAGACAGGCGGCTGTGCCTACCTTCTCTACCCCGGATGCAGACTGGCGGGGACCTCGCCGGAGACCACCCTTGCACTGTACTCCTTTTTGCGTGAGCGGCTGGAGGGGGGGGTCGGCCTATGGCTGCGCTGCTGCGGAGCCCCCGCAGAGTGGGCAGGGCAAGACGACGAGGCGCACTCCGAGCTGGGGCGCATCATGGAGGAGTGGAGGTTTATGGGGTCGCCGGTGGTCATCGTGGCCTGCACCAGCTGCCTCTCTCTTTTCCGGAGGGAGAATCCCGAGATGAAAACAGTCTCGCTTTGGGAGGTGCTCGACGACCTGGACCTGCCGGCTTCGACCCGCGCTCCCGGACGCCCTCTGGCTGTGGCGGACCCGTGCACTGCGGCTGAGATGAGGGAAGTGAGATCGGCGGTGCGCGACATCCTGGCCAGGGCGGCGGTGCAGTTCGAAGAGCCATCCCTCTCGGGAGAGCTCACCTTCTGCTGCGGCTTCGGCGGCCTGCAGGAGTGCGCGAACCCCGACCTGGCTCGGGAGTCGGCCAGGGCCAGAGGGAAGGAGAGCGAGCTCGACTTCCTGGTCTACTGCGCCATGTGCCGCAACAGCTTCATTCAGTCGGGCAAGCGGGCGGCCTATCTGCTCGACATCCTCTTTCCACGGGGCGCGCAAGACCCCGCGGATGGAGAATCGGTTGGCTACTCCGACCAGAGGGAGAACAGGGTGTCGCTCGTACGCTCTCTGAAAAAAGACCTGTGGAGGGAGGAGGATATGATGGAAGAGGCGCACGAGTCGGTAAGGCTGGTTATCTCCCCCGAGGTGGAGGCCCTTCTGGCCGAGCGACGCATCATGTCCGACACGGTAAGAAGGGTCATCCTGGAGGCGGAGCGAAGCGGCAGAAAGATGAGATCACCCGACGGCTCGATTACCGCCTCTCTTCGCCCTGCGTCGGTCACCTACTGGGTGACCTATTCGCCGCGCGAGGACGGAGCGTTCGACGTCCTGGGCGGGTGGAGCCACAGGATGGCGGTCGTTGGCGCGGAGGACAAATCATGAAAGAGCTGACGAAGCTGTTTGACAGATACCTCGAGAGGGAGTGCGTCGCCTGCGGAGAGAAGCTTGAGATGAAAGGGGCGCAGCTAACCTACCTGGGGAGCGTTTTCACCCTTGATCTTCCCACCTGCCCCTCCTGCGGGATTACCCTAATACCGGAGGAGCTGGCCACAGGCAAGATGCTCGAGGTCGAGAAAATTCTGGAGGACAAGTGATGGACAACTTCGATCTTGACGAGCTGCAGATGGAGATGCTTTCCTTCGAGGGTAGGGGGTACCACTGTAGCCAGATACTTCTTCTGATGGCCCTTCGCCAGACCGGGGCCGAACCTAACGACGCCCTCATCCGAGCGATGGGCGGCCTGTCGCTGGGGCTCGGGCACAGCAACGGAACCTGCGGGGCGCTGCTCGGAGGCGTCTGCCTGCTCGGCTACTACGCAGGCAAGGGGGCAGACGGCGAGACGGAGCATCCGATGTTCCGCATGATGACAAGACGGCTTGTGGAGTGGTTCCGCGAAGAGCTGTGCGCCGGCGGGAGCATAATGTGCGGCGACATACTGGACGAACACGGACGGGGACGATGCGGTCTGCTGGTCCGCTCCGTCTGGGGGAAGGCGATGGAGCTGCTTATGGATAACGGGATTGACCCGGCCGACCCTCCTCCCATTGATTTCGACCACACGTCACTATGATGCCCTTTCTGGACGAGTGGATCTCTGAAAAGACAGAAGAACCGCTTGACCGAGCCAAGCTTGAGCTCTATCAGATAGAGCGAGTTCGCGCGGTCGCAAAGAGGGCTCGGCACGAGAGCCCCTTCTATTCAGAGCGCCTCTCCGCGATGCCGGAAGGTTTTCCTGCTTCCTTTGACGACTTCGCGACAGTACAGCCGACCACGCCGGACGACCTGACCAAGAACCCGGCGAGCTTCATGGCCGTCCCCCAGGACGAGGTCGCCCGGATCGTCACGTTGCGCACCTCCGGCACCGCGGGCGAGTGCAAGCGTCTCTTCTTCGCCGAGGAGGATCTGGCCGCGACGATAGAGATATTCAGAGTCGGAATGGCCACCTTCGTCCGGCAGGGAGGACGGGCACTTGTTCTGTTGCCGGGAGAGCGCCCGGGCAGCATAGGCGACCTGCTGATTCGTGCGGTAGCCCCGGAGCGGCAGTGCCTTCTGCACTCTCCCTCCAACAGCAGGACGGCGCTTGAACACGCCGTCGATGCGGGGGCCGAATGTCTCGTAGGTATGCCCGCACAGGTGCTGTCGCTGGCCCGCGGTTTGGATTCCCACCTCGGCAGATCTCTTTCACAGGTGCTGCTCTGCGCCGACTACGCCGCGCCGAGCCTCGTATCTGGTATTGAGCAGGCATGGGGGTGTATAGTCCGCCGCCACTACGGCCTCACCGAGACGCTTTACGGAGGCGCGCTAGAGTGCGCGGAGCGCGACGGCCTTCACCTTATGGAAGGCAACTACCTGTTCGAGATCCTCGACCCGAGGACTCTCGCGCCCGTCCCCGAGGGGAAGTTCGGCGAGATACTGCTCACAACCCTGTGCGCGACCGGTACACCCCTCCTCCGCTACCGCACCGGAGACAGGGGGCGCTTTCTCCCCGGCAGATGCCGCTGCGGCTCCATCCTCAGACGTGTCGAGATCACCGGCAGAATCGGGAACGGCATAGCTCTAGATGGGGGTGTACTCCTCCCGCTGCACGAGCTCGACGAGGCAATGTTCTCCATACCATGGTTGGGCGACTACGCAGTCAGTTCCGAGGGTGACCGTATGCTCGTCGCACTGCACTCGCCATCTCGCGGGGAGTCATCGCCCGAGCCGACGGCAAGAGAGCGCTCCGAGCTGGCCGCCGCGCTCGAACGCCTGCCGCAGGATACGAAATCCGCCCTAAAACCCTACTCGTTTACCTTTCGATTCAATCAACTGTCTCACGACGTAGTCTCAAGCAAAAAGAGGATGGCTAGATGAGATAAGAGGCTTTAGCATTTTGTCGCCCGCTCTCCGCGGATTGCCTTTTGTAATCCGCAAAAAATTGCGTAGTTCCCGAATCGCAGAATCAACTCCGCTCTTTGATTAAAGAAATATAAACGAGTTTTTCGTTGACATAACCCACAGAGCTCTAAAATATATAATATATTTCGCTCGTCTATTTACTCGCACTTTCCATACCAAGTGATATGTGATACCATCCTATTATTGAACAATCCAAATGTATATATTTCTGACAAGGAGCTGGTTTATGTGTCTTTTCTACAACTCCTACCGGAAAAGCTTGGACAGCGAGTATTCATCATTATTTACGCGACGCTCTGCCTATTGGCAACTCCGTCCGGCTCATTGGCCGGTTCGACAAAGGTTATCTATGTTAACCGAAGTGTAGCAGAGGGTAGCGGTAGTGGCGACTCGTGGAATGACGCGTGTCAAGACCTCCAGGTTGCGATGCAAAAAGCGAACGACAATCCTGACACGCAGTACGAAATCTGGGTCGCGGCCGGAACCTATAAGCCGACATCCGGCGATCAGCGAGACAAGTCCTTCGAGCTCAATAAAAATATCGCCCTGTACGGAGGCTTCAAAGGGAACGAGAGCGAACGCAACCAGCGGGACTTCAAGACAAACATAACCGTCCTGACCGGTGACCTGAAGGGTGACGACGGAGAGAACTTCGAGAACAACGGGGATAACAGCTATCACGTGGTCACCTGTATCGGTGAACAAACCAAAATTAACGGGGGCATCCTCGATGGATTCACAATCACCAGAGGAAATGCCAACGGTAACAAAGTGGAAAGTCAAAACGAAGGCGGCGGCATGCGCACCACTTGGGCCAGCCCCGAGGTCTCCAATTGTAACTTTTGTGGCAACTCCGCTAGCGGTGATGGGTCTCACGGTGTCATTGGTTACGGCGGAGGGCTATACAACAATGAGGGCAAAATAGTAATTAACAACTGTGCTTTTTACGAGAACAGGGCAGGTATAGCTAACTCCAACATTCTCGGAAAGGGGGGCGGAATCTATAACCATAATGCCACCCCGACGATCGTAAACTGCTCGGTATATCGTAATACTGCAACGGTGCATGGCGGCGGAATTTATAACTGGCGCGTCAAATCAGGAACGAACTTCACAAACTGTACCGTATCGGCCAATACCGCCATAAACGGTGCCGGTATATACTCTTGTCAAAACTATCCGATATTGACGAACTGCACCATAACCGACAACACCGCAAGTACCAGCGGTGGCGGTCTCTATACAGAAGCCACGAATATAGATATAAGCCCGGTCATTACCAACTGTATCTTCTGGAGTAATGATAACGGGGAAATAATAAATGAGAATAATGGCAAGAAATCAACCCCGTATATCACAAACTGCATAGTACAGAGCGGAGACACCGGAGATACGCCGCCAGCCAACATACAAAATCTATTTCTAGAAGACCCAAAACTCACTGGTTTAGCTGCGTCTGACGGCCTTCACATGTATCACTCTCTCATGCCCGGTAGCTCGGCGATAAATAACGGAGCAAGCCAGCCTGTTTTCATAGGCGGAATAGAAATCAAGATACCTGAACAGGACCAGCGGGGAATCAGCCGGCCACAGGGCGAGGGCGTCGACATCGGCGCGTACGAGGCAAAGGTCAACAAGCTTACCGTGCTCATCGCTCCGCAAGGTGCTGTGACCGACGGAGCACAGTGGAGCATTGAAGGCGTGGAAAGAGAGCGTGGCCATGCAGGGGAAATCGAGCTAGTCGAGGGCACTTACACTATTAAGTTCACAGAGATCCAAGGCTGGACAAGCCCAAAGGATTATACTTTCTCAATAGATGAGACCCCGTTGAGCTACAAGGGAATATACACACACAAAGACACTCCTCCGGAACCTACCCCGGGGCCAGAGCCAACTCCTGGACCTGAGCCAGAGCCGACGCCTGAACCGGTCCCCGGAAGGGTCTCTCCGCAGCCGATCCCCCCTCCTGCGATACCACCGGGGAGCCCTTTACCTCAGAATACACAGCCAACAAGCCCTGACCCGCTTGTCATAGATCTTCCACCCAACCCCACGGAGGAGTGGATGATCGACGCCCTGAAGGAGGCACTGCGCAGAGCCCGCTTCTCCGAGGAGCTCATTGATGAGATAGTCGGCATGATGACCCTTGACGACTCAGGGCGGGTCTATATCTCCCTCGCTGGGATAGGCTGTCTGTGTGAGATTCTTGACTATCTTGAAATCCCTGAGGGTGCCGTGGGGCTATCTCTGCCAGTTTTTCGCGCATCATTCAGTTCAGCTAAGCATGGGTTCAATAGCTCGACAGGTGCCACGACGGCTGTCGTCTTTTTCGACTTACCCGAATGCTTTATGGGAAAGAGAGTTGATTGCATTCAGATAATCAAGATGCTCGGCTCAAGGAATACTGCCCCCTTTAAGCAGGTCCACTCGCTTGAAGATCTAACGGACGGCTGCATGGCCGTGGTACGGGTAGAGACAATTCATGACGGAGTAACACTGAAGCATGTGCAGCAGGCCGGGGACATCATCGACGGGAACAGCCGTCTGGCCCTCGCCATAAGGGATGGAGGGCCCTTCGATCTGGACGCTGCCGAAAACGGCGGCGTGAGCGACCCGGCCTTCATCATCGAGGGAACTCAAAAACCATGCCCTCCCGACGACCCGCAGGGAGGCGGCTGTGCCAGCGCAGGCTTCGCGCCCGCTCTGCTCTTGTTGCTTGCACCCCTGATCCTGCTTTTCAGGAGCGAAGATCAGTAGGGACTTCGCCAACACCTGGAGTTTTTAGCGCTTTACTACAAAGAGAGGGAGGGCTCAAGCCCTCCCTCTCTTGTGTTTCATCAGTTCTCGCCGACTGCCCTGTCCGGCGTTCGTCTGTGGTAGTAGGAGTCCGTCAGTCCCGCGCACCCCCGGCATACCGGGCCGTGGTCGGGCGGGTAGGCCTCGCCGCAGACCGGGCAGATCACCGGAGGGACTTTGTTTCGGACCTTGAGAAGCTCCGGCTCCACCGTCACCTCTTCTACATCGAAGAGGGCCGGGCCCGCCTCGTTTATCTGGTCGAGGATGGCCTCAAGGCTCTGCTCGTGCTTCGGCAGGAGCTTGAGGTACCACTCCTGCACGCGCGGCCAGTCCTTCAGCTTCTCCATGCTGAGAGACACGCGGACTCCCTCTCCCGTCTGCTTGTCGTAGAAGACCCCGGCGAATCTGCCGGTATCAACCACCTTCAGCCAGTGGTTTCCCACAGTGCAGGGGGTCAGAAGCTGGACGGTGTCCGCCATGCACTTGCGCGTCTCGCAGATCACGTCCATAAGCACCCCCTCGGGTAGCATCGCCCACGCCACATTGACCATGTGCAGGGCCAGCACTCCTCCGGGGGCGGGTTTGCCGTGGAAGAGCTCAAGTTCCTTCAGGAAATCCTCGTAGGACTTGAACCGTCCGTACTTCATCACGCTATCTTCTCGATCCTAACCGCGCACGCCTTGAAGGACGGGGTAAGTGTGTCGGGATCGAAGTGCTTCAGGTCGCCGCTGAGCAGGTGGTTGGCGTTGGTGTCCCAGAAGTGGAAGGACATCCATACCATGCCCGGGGCGATGCGCTTCGAGACGTTGGCCTTGATCTTGACCTCGCCGCGACGCGACAGTATGCGGATGGTCTCGCCATGGGCGATGCCAAGCCTCTCGGCGTCCTGCACGGAGATGTCGGCGAACTCCTCCGGCATACGCTCGTTCATCCCCTTCGAGCGACCCGTCTGGGTCCTCGAGTGGTAGTGAACCAGTCTGCGGCCCGTGCTGAGCACTATCGGGTACTCCTCATCGGGCACCTCGCTGCTGGGGACCCAGTCGATAGCCTGGAAGAGTCCCTTGCCGCGGGTGAACTTACCGTCCTTGTGCAGTACAGGCGTGCCGGGGTGTTCCGCGGTCGGGCATGGCCACTGGATGCCGCCTATTCTGTCCATGCGGTCGAACTTTATGCCTGCAAATGCCGGGCAGAGGACCGCTATCTCGTTGTCCCACAGCTCCTGTCCGCCGGTCGACGGCCAGTCGTGGCCGAACCTCTTCGCGATCTCCTTGAAGACCCACCAGTTCGGCTTCGCCTCGCCGGGCGCCTCTTTTATCTTGCGCACGCGGCTTACCCTGCGCTCCGTGTTGGTGAAGGTACCCTCGTCCTCGCACCAGGCGGCGGAGGGAAGGATTACGTCTGCGTACTGGGTGGTCTCGGTGTTGAATATGTCCTGCGCGATGAGGAACTCGGCCGAGTTCAGGCAGTGCGCTACGTGGCGCGGATCCGGCTCGGTGGCCACGAGGTTCTCGCCGAAGATCCAGAAGGCCTTCAGCTTGCCCTCGGGCAGACCGTTGACCATGCGGCCGATCATGAGGCCCGGCTTGTCAGGAAGAGACTCGTTGCCCCAGAACTTCGCGAACTTCTTGTTGAGGTCCGGGTTGGCCACGCTCTGGTACCCAGGATACATGTTTGGAAGCGCGCCCATGTCGCACGCGCCCTGAACGTTGTTCTGTCCGCGCATCGGGTTGACTCCGCCGCACTCCACTCCCATGTTGCCGAGGAGCATCTGGAGATTTGCGAGGGTCATGACGTTGCGTTTGCCAGACACGTGCTCTGTGATGCCGAGTGTGTAGATGACCATCGCCGGCTTTATGCTGCCAAGCATCCTGGCGATGTCTATTATCGTCTGCTCGGGCACGCCGCTGATCTCCGCGGCCCGGCTGACCGGGTACTCCATTACCTTGGCCTTGAACTCTTCGAAGTTCTCGCAGTTCTCCTCGACGAACTTCTTGTCGTACAGGTCCTCGTTGATCAGGACGTTCATGATTCCGTTTACGAAGGCGATGTCCGAGCCGACCTTGAGCTGTGCGAATATGTCGGCGTAGTCGGCCAGCTCCTGCCTTCTGGGGTCGACAACGATGAGTTTGGCCCCCGACTCAACCCCGTTCTTGAGGAAGGTCGCGGCCACCGGGTGAGCCTCGGTCATGTTGGTCCCGATGCAGAACATGAGCTTCGCCTTCGCGAACTCGCCCACCGTGTTGGTCATTCCGCCTGCTCCAAAGCTAGTCAGTAGCCCCGCTACTGTAGGAGCGTGTCATACACGTGCACAGTGGTCGATGTTGTTAGTCCCAAATACTGATCGGAAAAGCTTCTGCATGCTGTAAGAATCCTCGTTGAGACTGCGTGCGCAGCTTACTCCGCCAACCGCGTCCGGCCCGTGCTTCTGCATCACCTCCTTCAGCTTCGTGGTGACCAGGTCGAGCGCCTCGTCCCATGATGCCTCGCGGAACGTGTCGTCCGGGCTTTTGTTCGCGCCCTTGCGAACGCGGATGAGGGGCTTGGTGAGCCGGTCGTCCGAGTAGATGAAGTCGTAGGCGAAGCGCCCCTTGACGCATAGCCTGCCGAGGTTGGGCATTCCGTCCTCCGTGCCGGTGACTCTTACAATCTGGTCGTCCTTCACGTGAACATCCAGCTGGCAGCCTACTCCGCAGTAAGCGCAGGTCGTTCGCACGGTCTTCGTCTGCCACGGTCTGCCCTGTCCTATCGCCTTCTTCTCGACCAGCGCGCCGACAGGACACACCTGGACGCACTGTCCGCAGAAGACGCAGTCGGAGCCCTCGTCCTCAAGCTTGATCCCGACCGGCGGGTCGATCTGTGTATTTATACCTCTGAACATGAAGTCGATGGCATGGTAGCCCGCTCTCCAGTCGCATGCACGCACGCAGCGGCCGCAGAGAATACACTTGTTCATGTCGCGAACGTAGAAGGGGTTCGTGTTGTCAAGCTCGTGGTGAACATTGACATCCCCCTCCTCACAGAAGGGAGATGCTTCGATCCCGAGTTCGTAGGCAAGGTCCTGCAGCTCGCATCTGCCGTTGGCCTCGCAGGAGAAGCAGTCGAGGGGGTGCCTGATCAGTATCATCTCCACGACGGCCCTGCGCGCGGCAAGAATTCTAGGGCTGTTCGTGGTGACTACCATCCCCTCCGTCAGGGGAGTTGTGCAGGCAGTGAGGAGCTTGGGGTTCTTCTCCGCCTCCACCAGGCAGACCCGGCAGGCGCCACTGGGCGGCAGAGCCGGATGATCGCACAGAGTCGGTATGCGGATGTCATTAGCCCGCGCCGCCTGCAGGATCGTGGACCCGGGTTTCGCCGTGATCGTACGCCCATTGATTACGGCGGTGATCATTTTTGTCTCCATGGTTCAGTCTCCTTTTTCAAAGATATTTGACCGGCTATCGCGCCGCGTAGGCGCACATCGGATAGCCGCAGGAATTGCAGTTAGGGCACAATCCCCCCCTTCCCCAGCCTCTGACTTCTTTTCCGTCGGGAGGAACGCCGCCGAAGATCCTGTCGAGAAGTATGTCGAGCGACGTCCTCTCAATGAACGCTGCAGCGGCCGGGACCCCCAGCACATAGGAGTTGCCCGAGACCGCCATCATTATATTTGCGCCCGGTATCACCGGTGCCCTGCGAAAAACCACTCTGTCACAGACCTCGCTTATAGCCGAGGGAGTAAGGTCGTCTGCGTCGACGCTCATGCCACCTGTACACATGACCAGATCAGCACCTGCGTCAAGCCAGTCGGAGATCGCGCCCGCTATCATGGCGCGGTCGTCCGGCACCGTGACGCCACCGAGAAACTCTCCACCGTAGACATCAAGCTTCTTCTCAAGCTTTGGCCTGAAGGCGTCCACTACCGTTCCGTCGTACAGCTCCCTTCCCGTGGTGACGAGCGCGCTTTTGAGAGAGAGCCACGCCTTCACCGAGAGGGGCTCCACCCCCTCCACACGCGCGACCTGCTCCTCTCTTGCTATCAGTGGCCCGATCCTGAAGGAGGCCACTGTCTGCCCCTTTATAACCGAAATCCTGTTGGGCAGTGTCGCGAGAAGCCAGTCGGGGTCTTCGTTCACAAAATCAATGTCCGAGTCGTTGAAGAGAAGCAGTCCGTCGCGGCTAGCCGTCAGGGAGCACTTGCCCTCCTCCGGGCCCCGGAGGCTGACGCCCTCCCCCATCAATCGCCTGCCGAGGCGCAGTGCGGCGTCATCCTCGTGCACCTCGTCCGGATCGAGTGTAAGAAATGCAATATTGTGTTTGCCCATGCGCCTCAGCACAGGGACGTCCTCAGGAAGTATGGTGTGCCCCCTGCGAAACCTGGCCCCCTTGAACCCGCTGTCGGGGTCGATGAGGGTGAGGTCGTGCGCTATAACCCTGCCGACCGCCTGCTCTACGGGAACTACTTCTCTCTCCATACGCCCTCATTCCTCCCGAGGATAATCCGCAAAAAAGCGGGGACGCCGGTCAGAAAAGGTCGACGATCCCCGCCAGCTCATGCACAGGCAGCTCGTCCTCCTTTCCTAACGCGGGAGGCATGTCCGTTTCCGGGCATACCCCGTCGGCCGCACACCGTGGGGCGTTGGCCCTTTAGGAAGCGCGGCTCGGAGGCTTTATCAACGCGGGTCATGCTTTACGACCCAGTTCGGGCGAAGAAGTTGCCGTTTTCACAAACTTCTCCCCGCTGGCCGGTATTATACATCATATCCGGCACCATTGCCAACAAAAAAATAGTTTTCTGAATGCGCCCTTCACCTTTTCGAGGGCCCGAAATCAGCCGCCATCTTCACGAGATTATAGTCGCGTCCGGCGTGATATTTTTATTTGGCAAAATGTGGCATAATTAAACAGTTGCAAGCAAATGAATCAAAATATTGCATACCCATCCCCTCTCTATTTATACTGGTTAAAAGCACGCGGCAAGCTCCCCTTAGGAGCCCGCATCTGAAAGGAGCGATCTTCGTGGATGTCTTTAAATCAGTGGACATGGCGGTGACGGGAAATGTCTACGAGGGAGGCAAGGTGACAAGCAGGTCTTTCTGGACGCCGGATGGAGAGAGAAAGACAGTGGGCATCATGCTGCCCGGAAGCTACTCCTTCTCCACCTCCACCAAGGAGAAGATGGAGATAACCAACGGAACGGTCGAGTACCGCCTCGACCCGAAGGACGACTGGACAGGGTGCGGCGCAGGGGAGTTCTTTATGGTACCATCGGGGCATACCTTCGAGATCCGCTGCTCGGATATAGCGGAGTATGTATGTAGTTATCTGTAATTTACAGGGAATAAGCAATAAAAAGGAGGAACTGACGTGGCTTTTCGCAAGATGTGGCTAAAGATCAATGGAGTAAACAGAATTTTCATCTGCGACCCCGCCAAGGATTCGCTGGCGGAGGTGCTTCGCAGGCTTGGACTTACCAGCGTCAAGATCGGATGCGACACGGGGGTGTGCGGCTCCTGCTCGGTCATACTCGACGGCAAGCTGGTTCGCTCGTGCACCAGGAAGATCTCCAACGTACCTGAGTACAGCGAAGTAATCACCCTCGAGGGGATAGGCACTCCAGCGAATCTCCATCCGCTTCAGGTTGCCTTCATGAGGCTCGGAGCCGTTCAGTGCGGTTTCTGTACGCCGGGCTTTATCGTGTCGGCCTACGCCCTCTTCCTGGAGAACGACGACCCGACTCGCAAAGAGGTCCGCGACTGGTTCCAGAAGCACAAGAACGTCTGCCGCTGCACAGGCTACAAGCAGATCGTCGACGCGGTGATGGATGCGGCCAGGGCCGTGAGGGGAGAGATCCCGATCGATGAGATAGGCCCTTCCTTCTCCACCGATGACGGCTACTACGGCAAGCCGGTCGTGCGTCCGACAGCGCTGGCCAAGGTTTGCGGCCTCGCGGACTACGGAGACGACCAGGAGATGAAGATGCCGGCCAACACGCTGCACGTCGCGATGGTTCAGCCTAGGCTGGCGCATCACGCGAAGATATTGAACATCGACATCTCCGAGGCCGAGAAGATGCCCG
>Ga0265293_10010689_pt1 | contig 12755 bp, 12 predicted proteins | sample Munlanlewell138R_FD_192505 | JGI IMG/M metagenome (GOLD analysis project Ga0265293, IMG submission 192505) | Leachate microbial communities from a municipal landfill in Southern Ontario, Canada - Leachate well 138R | ecosystem: Engineered > Solid waste > Landfill > Unclassified | place: Canada... | reverse complement strand
TGAAAACTTTCTGTGCCTGACCCGTATCCAATATATAATGTACCGATACCGATAATGTAAATGTTATAAATATGATAGCTAATAGATGCAATTTCTTGGCAATTGCCCTGCCGACTCTCATTTGAATTACCTCCCGGTTATTTGACATATCATTAAAATTTTATTTCAAAAATTTTATTTTATTACATAATTCCCATTTAATATATTATAAAATTATTGTAACGGCAGACGAACCATCTGCCTTGTCAAAAATAAAGATTAAAATTTGCACCCTGCATAGCAATTACCCGCTATTTTATTTAAACACCGAAAACAGTGAGATACTTTTTCAGTGACCTCAAACAGAAAATAGAGTTATGTGATATAATTATAGATGGACAGACGCATTTTTATTGAATTTTAAAATTATGTATATGGGGCTATAATAAAATGGAGTGATAATTATGTCTTTTATCAAGGGAAGTACTTCTATTGATTTGGGAGATACGCCGATTGAAAATATTTTCATAGATATTTATATGCCCATGACAAATGGGACCTTTGTACAGGTGTATCTGCTGGGTTATAAATATGCTTTGAATCGTGAGCCTGATATGAATGTAAATAATTCATCCATTGCAAGGCATCTCAATATTCCTCTGTCCGATGTGCTCTCTGCCTGGGATTTTTGGGAAGGTAAAAACATTATAATAAAACATAAATCCGAAGATGGAGACGAGAACAACTATACCGTAGAATTTGTTAATTTAAAACAACTTTATATCGATAATAATTATGAACTTATGTATGGTACCCCGCAAAAAGACAGCGTTGATAAAAAACAGCGGGGTTCCTATTCCCTATCCCCTACCGATCTGGTAGAAGCTAATAAGATTCCGGAAATCAGGGATATGTTCGTAGAAATAAACAAGATTATCGCCAGAGAATTAGTTCCTAATGAAAAACTGAAAATTGTTGAGTTGCTCTATAAATATAATATAGAGCCCCCCCTGATAACAGAGGCCTTCCGTTATTCTAATAAACAAAAAGATATAAAATATATAAGAAATATTTTGAGTTTTTCATTCGGTGTGGTCAGAACCTGGTATGACCAAGGAATCCTTACGGTGGAACAGCTGCAGGAACACCTTATAAAACATGGGGACAGATATGGATTTTATAGCAGGGTATATAAGGCCCTCGGGTTCCCTTCCCAACCTTCGGAGGAAGCGATGAAAATAATGGATACCTGGATAGATACATTTAATTTCGATATTGATTTAGTTTTAGAAGCCTGTAAAAAGTCCACTAAAACCTCCAATCCTAATATTAACTATTTTGATAGCATTTTAAAGGATTGGCATAATAAAGGGATTAAAAATATAGATGATTTAGAGAAATTAAAACCGGAGGATAAAAAGCCAACCGCATATAGATCGACTCAGAGCCCATCTAAAATAAAAACTAAATTTCACCTGGCTAAGAGCCGCGGTGATAAATATACGGCGGAAGAGTTAGAGCGGCTCATATTGAATAACCAGAAGAAAAGACTAAACAATTAGGGGATGATTCAACATGATGCAATCATTTACGCATGAAATACTGAAGGACTATGAAAAGAAAAGAAACCAGGCGAAAAAATCAAAAGAAAATAGATTGCGGGAGATATATGGCAGGGTGCCCAGAATACAGGAAATTGACGAAAAACTTCAAAAGATAGGCATAGAAATTTCCAGATCATTGATACGGGGCTCGGATGATCCCGAGAAAACCATAAGGAATTTTAGACAGGAACTGGATCAACTCAAACAAAAACGGGCTATTTTGTTGACAGAAAACAATATTCCGTTGCAATATTTGGATGATAGTTTTCTCTGTACAAATTGCAGTGATACGGGCTTTTTACCCGATGGCCGAAAATGCAAATGTTTTAAGCAACAGCTCATTGTTTACACATATAATATGTCAAATTTATCCGATATATTGGAAAAAGAAAACTTTCAATCCTTCAATCTGGATATTTTTTCGGATGAACCCTTTGACGGTCAATCATTGACACCTAAACAAAATATGATGAATACACTCAATATATGCGAAGGATTCGTATTTAATTTTGATGTAAACGATGAGGACAATCTGTTATTTTACGGTGAAACGGGTACGGGAAAAACATTCTTAGCTAACTGTATAGCAAAATCGTTGCTGGATAGAGAAAAAATTGTAATTTATCAAACCGCCTTCAAACTTCTGGAAATATTAGAAGAGATAAGATTCGGAAAAAATGGCGATAAGGACAAATATGATCTTTTATTTGAAGCAGATTTATTGATTATAGACGACTTAGGTACTGAAATGACCAATACATTTACAAATAGTGAATTATTTAATATTATTAACAGCCGGCTCCTCTCTAACAAAAAAACGATAATATCTACAAATCTTTCTCCCAAAGAAATAATGGATCGTTATGATGATCGCATCTTTTCACGCCTCTTTTCAAAATTTACCGTGCTTCACTTTTTTGGCAAGGATTTGAGGTGGGAAAGGAATATATAAAAATGGGCGAGCAAAGCTCGCCCATCAATTATCTTGATTTAAAAAATCTATTCAACTCAGCTAATAAATCATCAACATTTATGCCATGTATCCTACTGGCCATCTCTAAATTCTCCATTGTAGCCCCGGGTCAGCCAAGACACTTAAGACCAAAATTCAAGAAAACGGCTGCTGCTCCCTGATCAATTCTTAAAACTTCGGCAACAGTCATATCTTTTGTAATTATAGCCATTTTATTACCCCTCCTCAAAAAATATTTAAACTTATATAATAGTATCACTTTTATTTTACATAATCAATAACAAAAACCGGCTCAGTGACATTAAATCATTATAAACGGGCAAAAACCGCCGTGTAACAATTATTACCCATAACATCTGTTATTTTACAAAAAATATTGTATCTCTATTAAGATGCTTTAATACTCACCAATTTATACATCAATACATATCATACATATTTAACATTATTTTAATAAAATACACAAAATTCAATCTTATACACAGCCAACCGTGGATAGTGTGGATAAAACCGTCAATTTATGACCTAATTCGTACTAAAAATCAAAAACCGAAATCAAAATGCCTGTTATCTCTCGTCCTTCACCTCTAAATAATATCTATCCCTTGTGATGACCATATCGATAAACTGGCACTTTATCCTTTCATTTTCCAATTTAAAAAAATGCCTGTACGGAATAAAATAATCATCCTGAAAAATAGGCAGGCTCTGATCTTCAAATTCTTCCGTGACTATATCGGATAACCTGAAGCCGGCCTTTTTATAGCACCTTTGTGCTCTCTTGTTAAAAATAGATACCTTTAAATAGAGGGCTCTCATCTTCAATATTTCGAAATAATATCTCAAAAAAGCCTTTAACCCGTCCGTTCCATATCCTCGATCTATATTGTTAGGATCGAATACTATACCCAATTCACCGGTTTTTTTGAAGATTCTGATATTTCTCAACGAAATATACCCTACTAATTGATTGCAATCATTAAAAACGACAAAACATTTTTTTGAAAACCCCCGTGTTTTGTTTCTATACCAACAATCTTTTTGCCTTTCGCTCATATGCGGGAAATTATAGCAGGAAAACAGAGGGTTCCCATGTCTGCCCCAATTTTGCATGAGGTCTATATGTTCTTTCCCAAGTTTCTTGATATAAGTTTTCTCTCCCCTCGCAAGCTCCATTTCATCCCACCTATAATTCAATATTCCAACTAAGAATCCCTATATCTTTCATAATCTAAAAACTTCTGGAATTGACCCAACCAGATTAAATCAACGGTACCTATTTCTCCATGGCGATGTTTGGCAACAATCACTTCAGCTATATTCTTTTTATCGCTATCTAAATGATAATATTCATCGCGATATAAAAACATAACTAAATCCGCATCCTGCTCCATAGCCCCTGATTCTCTAAGATCCGATAAAATAGGCCTATGATTGGACCTGAGCTCGGGGGCCCGGGATAATTGGGACAACGCAATCACGGGACAATCCAGCTCTTTCGCCATCACTTTTAAATTTCTGGAAATAGATGCAATCTCCTGTTGCCTGTTTTCGCTCTTTCTATCGCCCTCCATCAGCTGTAAATAATCAATCAAAACAAGATCCAATCCCCTTTCCATCTTCAGACGCCTGCATCTTGATCTTATTTCCGTTACGGAAATCCCGGGAGTATCATCAAAGAATATTTTGGATTGGGAGAGAGGAACCATAGAATTGGCAATCTTCGCCCATTCTTCCTCATCTAAATTTCCAATCCGTATTTTTCCCAATTCAACCATGGATTCCGCCGCTACCATTCTGAGCATCAATTGTTCCCTCGACATCTCCAGGCTAAAGACGGCCACGGAAGCCCCGGCCTTAACGGCTGCGTTTTGCGCCAAGTTTAGAGCAAGTGCGGATTTTCCCATCGAAGGCCTGGAAGCAACTAAAATTAAATCTGTTTTATGAAACCCGTCTAACTTTTTGTCTAAATCAATAAACCCGGTGGTCATTCCCGTAATCTGTGTTTTACTCTCATATAATTGTTCGATCTTGTCAAATGTATCTGATAAAACATCTTTTATGAGGACAAATCCCCTGCCGGACCTGTCCTGTGAAATATCATATATATTTTTTTGTGCCTGTTCAATCACTTCGGAAACTTCCACATCGCTGCTATAACCTAAATGAATGATTTCCTGTGAAGCCTTTATTAACTTTCGTAAAATGGATTTCCTCTCCACTATTTCTGCATAATACCGCACATTAGAAGCTATAGGCACACCCGAAGCCAGGCTCGTTAAATAGGGAATTCCACCTATAGCATCTAAAACTTCCCGTTTTTTAAGCTCCTCGGTTAAAGTAACCAGGTCCACGGGTTCATTCCTATTGAATAAATCATACATAGCCTCAAATATTTCTTTATGTGCTTCCCTATAAAAATCCAAACCCTCCAGAATTTCCAAAACAACTATTATAGCTTCCCTATCCAACAGCATGGAACCTAAAACCGACTGCTCTGCCTCTACGCTATTAGGAGGCACTTTATTGATTAAATTTACATCTTCCACTCTATTCACCTTTTATATTTACCTTTAATTTTCCAACCGCATCCGAATGGAGTTTAACCTCTACATCCCTCATGCCTAATTCCTTGATCGGTTCCGGTAAAACGATCTTCCTTCTATCTATCTTGATTTTATATTGTTTTTCCAATGCTTCGGCTAAATCTTTGGATGTTACGGATCCAAATAATTTTCCGCCTTCCCCCGATTTGGCTATAATTTCGATCGGAGATTCCTCCAATTTTGCCACAATATCCTTAGCTTCATCAATTTCATGCCGTTCTTTTAATTCCTGAGATGCTTGTTGCTTTTTCAAGGTTTTCAAATTTCCTTCCGTCGCTTCAACAACCAATTTCCTGGGGAGTAAAAAATTTCTTGCATACCCATCTTTGACATTTACCACTTCTCCCTCACTACCCAATCCTTTCACGTCCTGCAATAAAATTACTTTCATTCTTCTTCTCCCTCCTCAAAATATTCTTCAATCGTTTTTTCTAATTTTTCTCTGGCCCCTTCTAATGTAGAATCCTCTATTTGAGCCCCTGCAACCGTCATATGGCCCCCGCCGCCAAGTTTTTCTAAAATTACCTGGACATTTATATCTCCCATAGAACGCCCGCTTATAAAAATTATTGTATCATTTTTTCTTCCCAAAACAAAGGAGGCGGTAATTCCCTTGATATTTAATAGTTCGTCCGCAGCCTGCGCCGCAACAAGCTGTGAATATTTAGAAATATCCCTGAACATTGAAATTGCTATTGTATCATAAATTATTTCCGCCCTCTTGACAATCTCCGCTTTGGCGATGATGGAGCTGAAATCATTTTCAAATAACCGTTTTACCGATGCCATATCCGCACCTGCTCTTCTCAGCAGAGAGGCCGCTTCAAATGTCCTTACACCGGTTTTAAATGTAAAATTTTTAGTATCCATAGAAATACCCGCCAATAAGGCTTCTGCCTCCATTTGGGGTATATTAATTTTATCATCCATATAACTCAATATTTCCGTTACCAATTCGCAGGTAGACGAAGCATATATCTCATGATAAGTTAAAACCGTATTTTCAATAAATTCGGTCCCCCTTCTATGGTGATCTATAACCACTACTTTATCCGTTAATTTCAATAGTTCCGGGCATTCGGTAAAATTTGGCCTATAGGTATCTACCACTACTAATAGGGATTTCTTACCTATATTAAACTTTGCTTCGTCACAATGTATGATCACATCCCTGTATTCGTCTGTTTTGTATATACGATCAAGCAACATTTCGATTGCGGGATTGGTTTCATTTAACACAATATACACTTCTTTGTCCCTATTTCTGGCCGCACGATAAATACCGAGGGATGCACCCAGTGCATCCAAATCCGCCATCTTATGTCCCATAACTATGACATTGACGGATTCATCTATCAGTTGGCGTAAAGCATGGGATATCATCCTCGCTTTTACTTTAGTCCTTTTTTCCACTGCCTTTGCCTTCCCGCCATAAAAACTGATTTTGTCACCTTTTTTTAGAACTACCTGGTCTCCCCCCCTGCCTAATGCCAAATCTTTAGCTCCATCGGCAAATTCCCAGGTTTGAAGAGGTGTTTCACCATAGACCCCTATACCCACACTCAGGGTAATGGGCATATTGTTATTTTGATTTATTTCCCTGATATCATCTAATATATCGAATTTTTTAGCCTCTAATTCCTCCAAATGTTTGTGATTGAAAACAACAATAAATTTATCCTTGGCATATCTGCGTATAAGGCCATTAATTTCATAAGACCATAAATTTATTTTATGTTCTATTTCCGCTGCAATCAATGGCCGTTTCGCCTCCTCTATATCTTGCATAACTTCGTCATAGTTGTCCACATGAATGATTCCCACAACCATCTGCCCATCTTCGTATTTTTTATTCAATTCCTCATATTTGGTAACCTCTATCCAATAAATCATTATAATATAATCGGAAGCATGTTCTCCCGATAATTTAACAATGCTATATACAATCCTAAAATACCTTTCCTTAATTTCAATCAATTCGAATAACTCATTTTCATCCTGTAATATATCGCTCAAATCAAAATTGGGTACAATATCCTGAATATCCCTTCCCAGTAGATCGCTGCGGTCCATTACTTCCAAAAACTTGGGATTGTACCACGCAATAATTCCATCGGACTCAACTATAGTCAATGGAATAGGGAGATTTAAAACTGCATATTTTGTAGCGGAATCCATATCCGATGATAATTTCTCAATATAACGGGTCCATTCTTCTCTTTTTATGTCGCTTATTTTTAAATTATGATAGATTAAATATGCCAATAAAAATATACTCATCACACCGATTACTTTATTATAATAAAACACTACCAGTATAAATATAAAAATTATAATAAGATAAATTCGCGTATCCGGGATCAGCATTCTAAAAAATTTGCTCTTTTTAATACTGCTCATTTTAATTTAACCTCCTAAAACTTTCCTGCGGATATTTAAAGAACACCGGGCCCATGCACCCGGATATCGTTCCTGTTATCCTATATTCCGCATATTAACTATGGCATCTATTAGTCCGACAAACGAAACCACCGTAAGCAGCGGGCTTATAAATAAAATTAATACCAATAAAAAAATGCGTATGGCCTTAGGAATTTTTGTCCTCTTTATTAAATGGCTTATAACGGATATCCCCTGTATGAAAAACATAAAAATAAAGAGCAATGTAACATTTGTGAGTAGACCGGCATGATGAATACCTTTGATATACCTGGTTAAATAACTCAATATGAAGATGATAAAAGAACCGAATACAATATCTTTGGGCAGCTTGAAGTCACTAAATTGCGGAAACTCAATATCATTTGTGCTAAATCGTTTTAATATATTTACCGTTATATAATAATTCCCGAAAGCCGTGAGCATAGATTGAATAATAAATACACCCGGTAAAATCATCAATAAATAATCTAATACCTCGTCCGCATTTAAAGTATCTATGTTCATACTTTTTAATATATCAACCTGTCTGCTTACAATACCTTCCATGGCAAGAGCAATCTCATCGATTATATTTATATTTCCTATATATGAAACAACTTGAAATATAATCAATACGGAAAAAACCGATATAATAGTACCTATACCTATTACCGAATATGGTTCTTTCTGCTTTTTTATATAATGCCCCATTGCTAAAATCATCGGCCCGAATATCACTAATAAAAACCCGGCATAAATCAATTCTGTTAAAATTCCAATCAACAGACTGAATGTGATAAAAGAGAGTATAGAATATTTATTCCCATGCCTATATGCTAAAACCATAAATGGAACGGGAATCAGCATTATGGATACGGATAAAATCGGTATATATACAATACTTATAGCAAGTATTGTGGTTATAGCAGCAATCAATGCGGCTTCAATAAATGCTTTTTTTTCATCATAGTTTTTCATTTAAAAATCACTCCTACTTATTATCTCTAATTTCCATGATCTTTTAAATGCTGATACAGATTTGAAAGATCTCCATACCATTTTTCCAGATGATGTTCCTCTAATATATGTAATCTTGCCTTTTCCTGCACTTTCTTATCGATAGACGAATAATCAACACCTAATCTTTTGGCTAAGGAATAAGTCACTAAAATAATATTGGCCAACCCCTCCGTGATCATCTGTTGACTTTCTTTGCTCCCCTTGAACAAAGCCTCGAAAACCGCCGAAACACTATTTAAAAGTTCACATTTTAAAAATTCTATGATTTTAATATTACGTCCTATGTCAACATTTTCTTTCATTGATTATATCCCCCCAAAAACCGTTTTAGTATGTATTATATTATACACCACTATTTTGTTCATAATAAAACTATATCATTATTTTTAATAATACCTTAATTATATACTATTTTTTTGTCTTCGGCACAAAAGTTTAATAATGTACAAAAGTAGTAGGGGCGGACACACGGGTCCGCCCCTACAGTACATATTTTAACAGTAACAGCAATATCACTCCCGGAATTCCGAGCAATCCAACGACAATGGCACTGAGGGGATTAATTGCCAAATGTATACCCCATATCCCTCCGATTAAATTTATAACAAATAGCATAATTCCGCCCAATATACCGTTCCATATTAACTTTATTATCCACTTTAAAGGAACCAATAAAATCCAACCGATAACATATAATAAAATTAGCCCCACCGCATAGGCTAATATAATATTCAGTTCTAATCCCATTTTATTTCACCCCAATAGCCCAATAGTTATTCAATATTTACCTCTTCAAATAACAACACCTGCCAACCTTAAATAGGGAATAGCACATAACTACTCCCTATATTATATAAATTTTCTTATGATATTATGATAAAGAATTGCACCGTATATAATATTGAAATTTCTATCCTAATCAAATATTCGAAATTGATTAAAAATCCCAAACATCCATAATCAACATAAATCTATTCTGATTCCTTCGGCTTTGGCCTGTTTGAGCAAATAAACATATCTGGCTTTACTGGCCTCTAATCTATATATAGCATGATCTATCAGATCCGGGTCAGATACACTATGAAAAAATATCTCTGCATTTTGCCATTCCTTATGCGCCTCAATTACACATTGAACAAGTTCCTCGCTTCCGTCCGTCTCTTGAACCCTTGTATGATTTATTTTATTATACAGATTTCCCAGGGCATTTACAAAACTGCTGAAGTTTTTATCCCTTTTTCCCGTTATCTCTTTTTTCTCCATATGAATACCCCCTACATCGATCATCTTATAATCAGATATCATAAGGTTATTTGGCAATCGGCGGTTTAAACACATGTATTGACATCATTTCAGTTTATCTATAATGTTATCCAATTTTTACTATGCTATACGTTTCTAAATATTTTTATACTATAGTATATGCTTATTAAACCGAAGGGGAATCTATGTACTAAATTTTAAAATAAAGCAGAAAATGAGGGAACATTTCATCTGCCCCAAGGCAAACAAAATATACCCCCATTTTTTATATTTTTATTAATGTTATGTTGTTATAAGATTTAGATTCCGGCTTAAATACGAGACAATCTGTTTCTTCCGAACTCAATGTTTATATGGCAAGGCAGGGACAAAACAAAAGAATGTTTTGCCTGTCTTACGATTCTATTTTTTGCCGCTTTCTCTCCCCAATATTCCCTTTATGGTATAAATATCCTTATCGCCCCTGCCTGATAAGTTGACTATTATGATATCATCCTTTTTAGTTTTTTCCGCCATTTTCATCAGATAAGCGATAGCGTGTGAACTTTCAAGCGCAGGAATAATTCCTTCTATCAGAGTTAAATATTTAAAAGCCTCCATAGCCTCATCATCCGTAACGGCCGTATAATTTATTCTGCCTATATCATAAAGATAAGCATGTTCGGGACCCACACCCGGATAGTCCAGCCCGGGCGCAATAGAATAAACCGGCAAGGGTTCTCCTTCTTCGTCCTGCAATAAATACGTCATCATACCATGGATCACTCCCACAGCGCCTTTGCTGATAGTGGCGGAATGTTTGTTTGTATCCAATCCTAAACCGGCTGCCTCTACACAATACATTTTTACATCTTTATCCTCTATAAACGGATAAAGTAATCCCATAGCATTGCTGCCTCCACCGACACAAGCTATTAAATAATCCGGTAATCTCCCCTCTTTTTCTAATATTTGTTTCCTTGCCTCATCGCCTATAATTCTTTGAAAGTCCCTGACCATGGTAGGATAAGGATGGGGTCCGACAACGGAACCTATGAGATAAAAAGTATTATCTATGTTGACAACCCAATCTTTTATAGCCTCATCCACGGCATCTTTCAGGGTTTGTGTCCCGGAAGCAACCGCATTTACTTTAGCACCGAGCATCTCCATCTTAAAAACATTGAGCTCCTGCCTTTCCGTGTCCTCTTTGCCCATGTATATTTCGCAATCAATGTCAAATAAAGCACATACCGTAGCTGTTGCAACTCCATGTTGCCCCGCTCCCGTTTCTGCAATTATCCGGGTTTTACCCATTCTTTTAGCAAGGAGCACCTGCCCGATAGTATTGTTGATTTTATGGGCTCCCATGTGGTTTAAATCTTCTCTTTTTAGATATATCTTTCCCCCGCCCAATTTTTTAGTCAAATTTTCCGCATAATATAGCGGTGTTTCTCTTCCCGAATACTCCCTCAAGTAATATCTGTATTCTTCCTCAAATGTTTTATCCGCCTTTGCTTTAGTAAATGCCTCTTCCAATTCCGCTAATGCGTTTTTCAAATCCTCCGGCACATATTGCCCTCCGAATTTTCCAAATTGTGTTTTCATGGTTTTTCTCTCCTTTTTTAATTTCAATAAAAAAATATACCTTAAAAGCAAGCACTGCTTTTTGCCAATATATTACGCAGTCAAGCAACACAAATTCATTTGCTCTCTTCGTTCGCATGAATTTGGTCCTGACGGACACTCCTGTCATAAACCTAAATCAAGGTTGATGCTTGTTGCGTTTGACCTACCAACAATTTGCTGCTCCCTTTGGTTGCGCAAATTGGGTTCGCAGTCCCACAACTCAAATTTGTTTGTTCCTTTTAGTCACACAAATTTGGTGTTCATTGCATTTGACCTACCAACGATTTGCCTTGCAAATCGGGTTAGGTCATAAAGGTCATAAAAAAAACATTTCGATCCCCATAATAGGACGAAATGTTGACTGTTCGCGTTGCCACCTAATTTAGATGATAAAATCATCTCACTCTACCAGGTACAGAAATAATATATTTCGATACCCTGTCTCTATAACGTAAGACTTACGGCATATGATACTCTCCAAGGATTTCACACAGCTTCTCATGGACCCATTCGATAAGCCTATCCGCATTGGGCTCCCACCATTCCCAACTCGCTTTGGCTTTATAACCTATCTACTATCTCCACTCTCAGAATTTTTTATGATTCGGTTTTCTAAATTCTAATATAATTTTTTCATCTTGTCAAGCAAAAATGTGTTTTTTTTATAGCTATTTTACTAAAATGTCATACTGAGTTTATCCCCGTAAAATATTTTTTAATACATCTGTTCAAACCCATCCGTTCAGTTCCTGTATATTTAATATTTTCGCCAATATTAATTTATCCACATATAATTGCAAATACACTATATATCTTCGGGTGAGCATAAAAATTCCTGGATATTGTATGTGCCTTTTGATATACTATATTAAATTCAACCGGAAAATTACAAAAAATAATCAATCTATCAAAACAACAGATAAATGCGGATAGACGACTTAAATATTTAACAAAAAATATATATCTGATCGGGAAAGGCTGATTTATATGGCTTTATGGGGGATTTTTATAAGTGCCTTTTTAATAGGTTTTTCGGGTGCTATGATGCCCGGACCCATGTTGGGGGTTACAATTGACGGGAGTCTCAAAAAAGGATGGATAGCGGGCCCAATGGTAGTATTGGGACATGGGGCCTTGGAACTTATATTGATCATAGTTATGGCATTAGGGCTCAAGGACTTTTTTTCTAATCCGATGGTCGCAGGATTCATAGGCCTATTTGGAGGGGCCTTTCTTGCATGGATGGGATATGGAATGATAAGATCCGGTATAAAAAAAACG
>Ga0265293_10010688_pt1 | contig 12755 bp, 8 predicted proteins | sample Munlanlewell138R_FD_192505 | JGI IMG/M metagenome (GOLD analysis project Ga0265293, IMG submission 192505) | Leachate microbial communities from a municipal landfill in Southern Ontario, Canada - Leachate well 138R | ecosystem: Engineered > Solid waste > Landfill > Unclassified | place: Canada... | reverse complement strand
TTTCTTCGTTTTTCGGGGTCTTTCAAAGCACAGCAATACCCCTGCCACGATTTTATTTCAAGATTTCTTGGATTCCATCTCTTCTGTCCTGCTTACCTTGTCATTTATCGGTTACAGCCATTGACACAAGGGACTTATATCAATAATATGTTATCGATAAGGGAGGTTCCTATGGCTTCGATTTCACCCTCTCTGCAGACCCTGCAGCGTTTACCCTATTACCTGGACTACCTGCGGGGCGTTGAGACGGAGAATGTCTCATCAACGGCCATCGCTGCCAGATTCCGCCTCAATGAAGTGCAGGTCAGAAAAGACCTGGCTTCCATCAGCCAGCTGGCGGGCCAGCCGCGCAAGGGTTTCGCGACCGAGGCCCTGATCCGCGATATCGAGGATGTCCTGGGCTACGGCCATGTGGACGAAGCCGTCATTGTCGGCGTCGGCCACCTGGGCACGGCTCTGGCCAATTATTCGGGATTCGCCAAATACGGCTTGAAAATCATCGCCGGTTTCGACACCCGCTTTACCCGGGAAGCCAAACTCAACCTCATGCCTGTCTACCCCATGTCGGAGCTCAAGTCCATCGTCAGCCAAAAGGGGGTCCGCCTTGGCATCATCACAGTGGACGGGCCCAGTGCCCAGGACGTCTGTGACCTCCTGGTCGAATCGGGTATCCGGGCCATCTGGAATTTCGCCCCGGTCCTCCTCCATGTTCCCGACGACATCATCGTCCAGAATGAAAATATGGCCTGCGCCCTGGCTGTGCTCAGCCATCATCTGCGCAAATAATCAGTCTCAGGCAAGGAGTCTGCCCCCCTGGCCGTCCGTGCTATGATACGGCTATGAATAATTCAGGCGAGAAAATTCTGGTTATTATCAACCCCAAAGCCGGCCGGTCAGGAGCGGAAAAACTGGCCGGCAAGCTGGTGGCCCTGCTGGAAGAAGGGGGCGCCCGGGTCAGCCGGATTCTGACAAGCGAACCGGGTCATGCCCGCCGGATCGCCTTCAGCCAGGGAGCGGACTATGACTGCCTGGTTGCCTGCGGAGGAGACGGAACCCTGTCCGAGGTCATCGGCGGCCTCATGCAGCTGGATTCCCGCCCCGATGTGGGCTTCCTGCCCGTCGGATCGACCTGTGACATTGCCCGCACCTTCCGCCTGCCGGCCCAGCCCCGCAAGGCCGCCCAGGTTATCCTGGAGGGCACGCCCTTTCCCATCGACATCGGCCGGGTGGAAGGCAGCCCTTCTCAGATGAGAACGGATCTGCCCCCCGGGGTGGTCCCTTCCGATCCCGCAAGGCTGCCTGACTCCTTCACCTATGTGGCCAGTTTCGGCGCCTTCACCGAGACATCCTACGCAACCCGCCGCCGCCTGAAGAAAACCCTGGGCCATTTGGCCTACCTGCTGACCGGCCTCCAGTCTGTCGGCCGGATACGGCCCTTCGACGTCACTGTCAGCCTGGACGGGACCGACTATTCCGGCTCCTATATTTTTGGCGGTGTTCTCAACTCCTTTTCTGTGGGCGGCCTGGTCAAGCTGGATGATGTCCTCTTCAATGACGGCCTCTTCGAGATCCTCCTGGTCAAGCCCCCCCATAATGTCGGCCAGACGGCCAGGCTGCTGGCCCTCCTGCTCCGGCGGAAGACAGGGGACGCCATCGTCAGAAGGCGGGCCAGCGAAATTGCCTTTCACTGCCAGGAGGCCCTTTCGTTTACACTGGACGGGGAGTACGGGGGCTCCAGGACCGAATGGACCCTGCGCAACAGCAGGCAGGCGGTCCGGCTCCGGGTTCCGGCTCCGCCTGGAACCCGCATCTGAACCTGGGAGGAATCAGGATGAATCAGTCAAACAATCAAAAGCAGCGTCACGATCACGGCCTGGGTTTTCTGCTCAGCTATGAGAATATTGCCTGGTACCAGGACGGCCTGGTCCGGATTCTGGACAGGCGGGTCTACCCCACCCAGATCGAGTTCGTCGAATGCAGGACGGTCGACCAGGTGGCCCGGGCCATCGCCGATATGGTGACCCAGAGCGCCGGCCCCTACACGGCCGCCGGCATGGGGATGGCGCTGGCCGCCTTCCACTGCCGCGGAAGGGACCTCCAGGCGCAGCTGGATTATCTGGAGGAAGCCGCCCTCAAGCTTTCAACCGCCCGGCCCACCACAGAGTCCAGGATGCGCCGGGTGACCGCAGGTGCCCTGATCGCGGCCCGCCGGTCACTGGACTTGGGAGAGACGGATCTTTCCCAGGCCCTCTTCCAGGTGGCTTTTGATTCACTGGAGCACCGCTATGAACGTATGTCCAGGGTAGGTGAGAATCTGGTCTCCCTTTTGCCCGGACAAGCCACGGTCATGACCCAGTGTTTCGGTGAAACCATCGTCGGAACCATGATCCGGGCAGCCCGGGACAAGGGCCTTTCACTCAAGCTCTTCTGCCCCGAGACCCGGCCCTACTTTCAGGGTGCCCGGCTGACGGCCAGTGTCGCGGCGGAAATGGGAGCGGATGTGACAGTCATCACCGACAATATGCCGGCCGCCGTCTTCTCCAGCCACCATGTCGACCTCTTCACCTCGGCGGCCGACGCCATCACCACGGACGGCTATGTAGTCAACAAGATCGGGACCCTGCAGATCGCCATCGCGGCCAAATACTACGGTATTCCCTATTTTGTCACGGGCATACCCGACACGGTTCCCATCCGTGAGGTCACCATCGAACAGCGTGACCCCCAGCTGGTACTGGAAGCCAGGGGAGTCCGCAATACCCGCCAGGAGGTCAAGGGCTACTATCCCTCCTTTGATATCACCCCGCCCCATCTGGTGTCGGGGGTTGTCACAGATACCGGCATCCTGACGCCCTATACATTGAGTGAATACCAGCACGCCCGGGGAGATACGGATTACTACGGCGGGCTGATTATTTAAAGCAAAGAGCAAGGAGGCAAGCTTCATGTCTGACCCAAAAATTCGTCTGACTGATCTGACAAGCGCCGGCGGCTGAGGGGCCAAGATAGGACCGGCGGTCCTTTCAGAACTCCTTGCAGGCCTGCCGAAAGTGGCTGACGAACGCCTGCTCATCGGCTTCGATTCGGATGATGACGCCTGCGTCTATCTGGTGTCCGACCAGACGGCTATTGTCCAGACGGTCGACTTCTTTCCGCCTGTGGTCGACGATCCTTACGATTACGGGAGGATTGCCGCGGCCAACGCCTTAAGTGATGTCTACGCCATGGGAGCGGTTCCAAAGACGGCCCTCAATCTGCTTTGCTTTCCCTCCTGCCTGGATCTGGCCCTTGTGCGCAGAATCCTGGAAGGCGGTGCCGACAAATGTCTGGAGGCAGGGGTTTCAGTCGCGGGCGGCCACAGTATCGAAGACGATGAACCCAAGTTTGGCCTGTCCGTCATGGGCATCTGCCATCCTGACCGGATCAGGCGCAATGATACCCCTCAAAGCGGCCATGTCCTGGTTCTGACCAAGCCCCTGGGAACAGGTGCCCTGTCAACCGCGGCCAAACAGCAGCTTCTGGAAGCAGACTCAGAAAAGCTCATGATCGAAACCATGGCTGAGCTCAACAAGTACGCCTTTGAGAACTCCCTGACCTTTGAAGTGTCAGCTTCGACCGATATCACGGGCTTCGGGCTCCTGGGCCACGCCAGGGAAATGGCGGGCAGGAAGCAGGAGATCACCCTGGAAGTGGACAGCAGCCGGATCCCTCTGCTGCCCCAGGCCCTGGAAATGGCAAGGATGGGCATTTTGCCCGGCGGCACCTACCGCAACCGCGATCATGTCGGTGACCAGGTGACTTTCGCGGATTCCGTCCCCCTGGCCCTGGCCGACCTCATGTTCGACCCCCAGACATCCGGCGGCCTCCTGCTGGCCATGAGAGAAGACCAGGTTTCCGCCTATCTGGAGCAGATGAAAGCCTCCGGTCATCAAGCCTTTGTCATCGGACGCGTCCTGGCTTGGGAGGGCCTGGCTATCCGGGTTATCTGATCAAAGAAAGACTTCCTGCAGGATACGGTCGGTCAGGTCTCCCAGGAGGGGGCCGCTGGCATACTGCATGAAGCCCAGCTCCCCGATGTCGTTGTATTCGATCAGGATGGGTTCCCCGTCCCGGCCGACCGCTATATCCCAGGCGATCAGGCGGGTATGGGGGATCCTTTCCGCCATTCTTTGGGCCATTTCCTTTACCTTTTCGAAGGAAGGGACCAGAAAGCCGGCAAAGTCAAATCCCTGAGGATGTTTGGAATAAGGGTCCCCGTTGGCGGCAAAGGCTACATCCCGAAGACTTCCGTCCTCCTTGATACCGCAAACGATCCCGCCGAAGCCCAGGTTGTCCACCTGGCTTCCCCCGGCGCCCATCTTGAGGACGGATGAAACGGAGACGGCCCGCCCGTCCACCAGCAGGGTCATGATCCTCACACAATTGACAGACGATTGGTGAATGGCGGCCAGGGCCGGATGCTGTTCTACCACCTCCTGGACCACGTAGTCCGGCAGGTCGGCAAAGTGCAGGTCCAGGAAATCCGAAAGCTCCCCGGCGCTCCCGGTCTGGAAGAATTGGATGCCGCGCCCGCTGTGGGTACGGGTGGACGGCTTGAAAACGCCGCGGCCCTCTTCCAGGAACCTGGCCAGGGCTTGATCCCGGGTGATGACACGGTAGGAGGCGTCGTAGTAGTGACCTCCCATGACCATGAAGAGAGTTCGGGGCTGACGGCAGTCGAAGAGAAGAGGCTGCAGGCCTTTATGGGTCAGAATGGCGTAATCCCGGTCGTTGAGGTGGGGGAGGATCCGCGTCAGATAGAGATCGTCGGGCAGATAGCGGACATCGAAGCGGCCGTGCATGCAGGTATAGAGGCCCTGAAAGAAGGGGCGGTTCTTGCTGGTATAGGTTTTCCAGTAAGCCTTGACCGCCTGGACCTGCTCGGGGCTCATGGCGCAGCGGCGGTGCTTGAATTCCTTCCTGCTGCCGGAACGGATGGACCAGACCATGGCACGTGTCATGGAGCTTTCGGCACTTCCCTTAAGGAAGGAAACCCAGGAACGGATGACTTTTTTCAATAAGTTGCGCATTGTCGTTACTCCCCAAGCCAGTCCTGGTCGAGAGGCCCGGCTGAACTCATTTTACCACGCAGGCTGGCGCCCGATTTGACCTTCTTAAGCAACGGCCTCTGGTAATATGGTCTTAGCAAGCTTCATGGAAGAGGTATGTGCCATGCTGATCACCCAACCGCGCCAACTGCCCAAAGTTGATGATATGCTCCTTGACCCCTCCCTGGAAAAGGTTCAGGCAGAGCAGGGCTATAGCACCGTCAAGGAAGCGGTTCGCTCTGTCCTGGAGGCGGCCCGCCAGCTCCTGACAGGCCGCGGTGATGAGGCCTCCTTGCACCCTGACTTCCGTTTTATCCGGGAGTCGGACCAGCAGGGGCAGATATCAAAAGAGGTTCTCCTTGCAGCTGTCCTGCTCAAATTGGAAAGGGAGGCCAGACCGGGCATCCGGCCGGTCATCAACGCGACCGGGGCCATCCTCCACACCAACCTGGGCAGGGCTCCCCTGGCGGAAAGAGCGCTGGAGGCGGTCAGGGCCTGCAGTCAGGGCTACGCCTCACTGGAATTCGATCTGGAGGAGAACCGGCGGGGACAGCGCACAGCGTCTGTAGAGGCCCTCCTTTGCCGCCTCCTGGACGTGTCCGCCGCCACAGTTGTCAACAACAATGCAGCCGCGGTCCTGCTGGCCCTGGCCGCCCTCTGCCGGGGGCGTGAGGTCCTTGTCTCCAGAAGCGAGCTGGTGGAGATCGGCGGCGGCTTTCGCATCCCCGAGATTATGGAGGAAAGCGGCGCCCGCCTCCGGGAAGTGGGGACAACCAACAAAACCTATCTGTCCGATTACCGGTCGGCTATCAATGAATCAACGGGAGCCCTCCTCAAGGTTCACCGCAGCAACTTCAGGCTGAGCGGTTTCACTCAGGATGTCGGCGAAGAGGATCTGGCCCGTCTGGCCCATGAACACGGCATCCCCCTGATCTACGACCTTGGAAGCGGCTGCCTTTCCCATGAACTGTCAGAGCTCCTGCCGGACGAGCCGAGCATAGCGGGCGCTGTCGCCTCAGGCGCCGACCTGATCTGTTTCTCCGCCGACAAACTCCTGGGCGGACCTCAGGCCGGAATCATTGTCGGCAGCAAAGAGTCAATCGACCGGCTGCGGTCGCATCCTCTCATGCGGGCCTTCCGCTGCGGCAAGATGACTCTGGCCGCACTCCAGGCAACCCTGGCTCTCTATCTGGATTCCCGGCTGGCCCAAGACCAGATCCCCCTTCTGGCCTTCGCCCTCCATGATCTGGACCGCCTTCGGGAGCGGACCGAGCGGGCCGTTTTCCGCCTGACCGGCCATGGCATCCAGGCAGAAGTCCAGGCCTCCCATATGATCATGGGCGGCGGGGCCGCCCCCGAGGCAGCCGTCCCCTCCTGGACCCTGGCCATCCGCCCCGGTACACTTTCACCCCTTGCCGCGGAAAGGGCCCTGCGCTCCTGGCCCACGCCCATTCTCTGCCGGACTGCCCACGACACCCTGCTCTTTGACCTGCGGACCCTGGGGGATCTGGAAGAAGAAATCTTACTGGAAGCCCTGACCCATATCCTCAAGGAAGAGGCCCCGGAAACATGAAGCACGTTATCATCGGCACCGCGGGTCATGTAGACCATGGCAAGTCCTCCCTGATCCTTGCCCTGACCGGCCGCGATACGGACCGCCTGGCGGAGGAGAAGGAGAGGGGCATTACCATTGAGCTGGGTTTTACCTGGCTGGACCTGCCCGATGGGAGCCGGTCGGGCATTATCGATGTCCCCGGACACGAGCGCTTCATCAGCAACATGCTGGCGGGTGCCGGCGGCATCGACCTGGCTCTCCTGGTTGTGGCCGCCGATGAGGGGGTCATGCCCCAAACCCGGGAGCACTTGGGCATCTTGTCTCTCCTGGGCATTCCCCGGGGCCTGATTGCCGTCACCAAATGTGACCTGGCTGACCCCGAGCTGCTGGAACTGGTTGAAGAGGACATCCGCGAACAGGTCCGGGGCAGCTTCCTGGAAGACGCGCCCCTGATCCGGACCTCCTCCGTAAGCGGCCAGGGGATCGATGACTTGCGCGCCGCCCTCTTCGAGGCCATCCAATCCGCCCGGCAGGATCCCCTGCCCCTGCCCTTCCGCCTGCCCATTGACCGGGTTTTTTCCCTGGGAGGCTTCGGCACCATTGTGACCGGAACCCTGATTGAGGGCAGTCTGACTACAGGGGATAAGGCAGAGGTTTTCCCGGGCGGGAAAGCGGTCCGCATCCGCGGCATCCAGGTCCACGAGGAATCCGTCGAAAAGGCCTTTGCCGGCCAGCGGGTAGCCCTCAACCTATCCGGGGTCCACAAGGACGATCTGGCCCGGGGGGACAGCCTGGCAGCGCCCGGGAGCCTGCTGGGGACCCGGCTGCTGGATGTGTCCCTGACGGCCCTGGCGGATACAGCCTTCCCCATCTCCCATCACATGCGTGTCCACCTCTTCCATGGTGCCCGCGAAGTACTGGCCCGGGTGGTCCTCCTGGACCGGGATATCCTTGAGGCGGGACAGACCGGCCCCGCCCAGCTGCGGACCGAGGAAGAAATCTTCACCCGTTACGGTGACCGCTTCGTCATCCGTTTCTATTCGCCCCTTGAAACCATCGGGGGCGGGGTCATCGTCGATCCCCTGCCGGCCAGGCGGCGGCGCATGAATGAAAAGAATGCTCTGGACTTCCAAATCATGGCAGGATCCGACCCCGCAGCCCGCCTGGCCCTGGCAGTCGACCATGGGGGCCAGGACCTGGCCCTGCTGGATCGGGCCGCCTACAAGGCTGGTATTCATGAGAATCAGCGGGCTGCCCTGACCGACCAGCTGATCCAGGAGGGCCGGATCATCTCCTTGACCGACCGAACGGCCGTCAGTCGGGAGGCTCTGGATTCATTGGGCCGCAAGGCCTCGCGCCTGCTCCAGCGCTTCCACACCGACCGCCCCCTGGAAGAAGGCATGCGGCGTGAAGAGCTGAGGACACGCCTGATGCCCCGGACGGACATTCAGCTGTCCGACCTGGTCATTGACCGCCTGGTCAAACAGGGCATCCTGGATTCACAGAAGGGCCTGGTCTCTCTTGCTGGTTTTTCCGTCAGCCTGTCCGCGGATCAGGAGAAGGCTGCCCGGGAACTGGAGGCACTCTTTGCGGAGGCTGCCTACTCACCGCCCGGCCTGGACGAACTCTCCCTGTCCGACAAAAAAATCAAGGTGGATCCCCTGATCTCCCTGCTCATCAATCAGGGCACACTGATCCGGCTGACGCCCCAGATCCTTATGCACAAGGACCAGGTCCGGGCGGCCTGGGAGACGGTTGAAAAAACCATCGAAGAAGAAGGGCAAATCAGCCTGGCCGCTTTCCGAGATCACCTGGAAACCAGCCGGAAATTCGCCATGGCCCTGCTGGAATATTTTGACCGGCAAAAAAAGACCCGCCTGACCGGGGAAGTGCGTGTCTTTTACTCCTGACTGAGGTTTCCTGCCTTGACTGACTGCCGCCTTCAATTTCTTGTCCATCCCGATCCCGACCAGCTGATCCGCCAGGTCTTTGATGACCTGGACCGCCGCCAGGCCTCCTGGCCCGATGACCGCGCCTTTGTATTGGTCCCTGAGTACCTGAAGGCAGACCTGGAGCGGCGCTTCATGACGGACCGGCAGACAGGGGGCCTCCTGATGGCGGAGGTCCTCTCCTTCAGGCGCTTTGCCGCCCGTCTCCTGGGTGAAGCGGGCCTTGCGGCAAGAGAGACCATCTCCCTGGCCGGCAAAACTCTTCTTGCCCAAAAGGCTCTCCTGGACAGTCAGCAGCCCTTCCGAAAATTCCATAAACTTGCCGGCAAGCCCTATTACGCCGCAGAGCTGGTCCAGGTCCTGGGAGACTTCAACCGCTACCAGATATCCTCCTTTGACCTGAGAGATGAAAAGGCCCAAGATCCGCTGGCCGCAAGACAGTCCACCCTGGATAAACTCCATGATTTCGCCCTGCTCAAAGACGCCGTAGACAAAGGGATCCGTGAGCTGGGTCTGGAGGACCCTGATCAGGATCTGGCCCGCCTGGCTGCCCTCCTGGAAAGCCTCCCCCTGCCGGCCAGACTTCATTTCCTAAAGCGCTCCCATATCTGGCTGGTCGGCTTCGGCAACAATCGTGATTTCACCGCCCAGGAAAAACAGGTCCTTTCGGCCCTGGCCTCCCAGGCGGCCTCATTGACTCTGGCTGTCGCTGCCCGGCCAGGGGGGACAGAGCCGGCCTTCCAGCAGGGCCGGGATACCCTGGCCTCCCTGGGCCGTCTCTTCCCCCAGGCAAGCCGCCCTCATCCGGCTGCATGGGAGACGGGCCCGGAGATCCAATACCGCTTTATCCGATCCGCCGACCGCCAGGAAGAGGCGCGCTTCACAGCCGGTGAAATCCGCCGCCTTCTGCTGACAGGCGGCCTGCGGCGAAAGGATATAGGGATCGCCCTCTGTGAAAACGAGATCACCCCGGTCTATCTGGAGGCCGCCCTGGCTGAATTCGGCATCGATGCCTATATTGAATCCGGAAAACCTTTTTCCAACAGCTCCCTGATCCGTTTCGTCAAGGCCTTCCTGGGCCTCTGCGATTATGATTTCAGCCTGGATGACTTGCTCCGCTACCATCGGAGCGGCCTTTCCGGCCTGGCCAGCCAGACGGTTGATTACTTCGAGAATGCCGCCCTGGCCCTGGGCTGGCGCACGGCAGATGACCTCCGCCGGCTGGTCCGATCGCAGGAGACCCAAAGGGAAGCCCTGGAAAGCCTGGGCCCGGTTCATGCCCATCGTGATGAGGCCCTGCTTGTCTTTTTCGAAGACCTGGAAAAACTCCTGGCCCTCACGGGGCTCATTCGGAAGGCGGCTTCCGGCCAGGCCAAGTGCGGCCTCCTTTTGGATTTTCTCTTCCAGGGGGAAGAGGCTCCGCAAAAATTGGTCCAGGCACGGGGGCAGCAGCTCATGGACCTGCTCCGCCGTCAGGACGCCCAGCTGCTGGTCGCTTCCTGGAACGCCCTGGTAGACTTTCTGGATGAAAGCGGACGCCTCCTGGGCTCTGTCCGCCTGTCACAGGCTCAATTCAACCGCATGATCCTGGCCGGCATGGAAGGCTTGTCTCTCCCCTCCATCCCCTCCGGAATCGACGTGGTGCGCGCCTCAAGCCCGGCCCGTATGTCGGCCTGGCCCTGTAAGGTTCTCTTCATCCTGGGGGCCACGGAAGCCGGCTTCCCACCGGTCATCAGGAATGAGGGCTTCCTCTTGGACGAGGAGCGCATCTACCTGTCCAGGCGGACAGGCAAGCCCTTTCCCAACAGGAAGGAGGATCAGGCGGCTTCCCAGGCCTGGCTGGTCCATTCCCTGCTGACCCGGCCCCAGGAGCTGCTCTATTTGTCTGCGCCGACCCTGGGAGGTGACACTTCCGCCCTTTACGACGCCCTGCTGGCCGAGAAAGACGGCACTGAGGTCCTGCTGACCAAGGCGGATGCCCGGGTTGACCCCCGCTGGTACGCGCCCGGGGCCGCCCTTCGCATGATGCGGCTACTGGCTCTGGCTCCCCGTGAATGGCAGGCCGCTGTCAATAAGATGGAAAAAGAGGTTGGCCTACACGATCTTCCCGCCCACACCAAGGCGGAGGGCCTGGAGCTTCCCCAAAGCCTGGTCGGATCTCTGCTGGCGGACCGCCAGAGCATCCACACCTCCATGCTGCAGGTCTACAATTCCTGCCCCTTCCGCTTCTTCACCCAATACCTGGCTGGCGCCTCGGAACGGATGACCGCCGATGACCGGCCCAATTTCCAGGGAACCCTGATCCACCGGCTCATGGAGCTGGCCGTCAAGGATCTGATGCTGACTTTCCAGGAAGAGAATCCAGGTCAGATCCAGGAGACCCTGCTGGCCTGGGAGAGGAGGCTGAACCCGGACTACATGCAGGCCCTCTACGGGCAAGCCACCCAGGACCGGCGTCTGGCCTGGTACAGCAGGCCCGGCCTGCGGGGCGGTGTCGGTCAGCGGATCATGGCCCGGGCCGCCGACACGCTGGCCGCCATCGCGGAGTTCAGTCAGGAGGAGGCCTACAGGCCGCACCTGGTTGAATGGTACTTCCCCCACCAGGACCTTGCCCCCTACCGGCTCCAGGCCGCCGGCCAAAGCTTCATCTGCCGGGGAGTCATTGACCGGCTGGACATCAACCCCCAGGGAATCCTGCGCCTGATTGACTACAAGCGGTCGGCCCGGACTTTTTCCTGGACCGGCCTTTACGACGGCACCGACCTCCAGCTTCCCCTCTACAAGCGGGCCTACGAGGCGGCCTTTCCCGGCCGCAAGGTTTCCAGCCTCCTCTTTGCCGGCTGGAAGACCACCAATGAACATGATTTCACGGCCTTCCGCCTGCCCGATCAGGCCCTGACCCGGGACGGTGTCCGTTCACTTGAAAAACAGCTGGAAGTCTGGGAAGACGGCAAGGCGGACCAGGTTGCTCTCTTTGCCGAAAAAAAGGCCGGTCAAACCCTGGAAGCCATCCTGGAGGGCAAGTTCCCGGCCCGGCCGGCTGTCCGCAAGGGAGTCGGCGGCAACCCCTGTGCCTACTGCCCCTGGTACGCGGCCTGCGGTTATGATGGCCGGCTGCCCAGAAACCGCCCGGCGCCCGCGGGCAAAGAGGCCCTCTCAGAAATCAAGGCTGCCATTCTGGGACAAGATCCCGGCCAGGACTAGAAGATCCCCGGTTTACGGCCAGGGATTGGCCGCCATGTAATCAATATAGGGCTGGTTGATAGCGGCCCATTCCTCCACGCTGAGCAGGTCCCTGTAGTAGTCCGAGTCAATGATGACCCTGGATGTATCGTAGCGCAGCTTGACTTCCCGGTTGATGCGCTCGATGTACTGGGCCTCATCCTCCAGCCACTGACCCTCATGGAGGGTGAAGGTGCCGGTCTTGGCGTCGTAGCGCCCCTTCTCCGTAATCCAGCTCCGGCCCAGGAAGATGGCCAGGGCTTCGGAATCCGAGAAGACATCCCGGCCTGACAGGAATCTGGAGTCATAGGGCACGCCCATGTAGTTGTAAATGGTCGGCAGCAGATCCAGGCTGGTGCAGTAGCGGTCGACTACCTCCGGCTCGATGCCGTCATAGTAGAAGATGGCCCCGCTCTCGTAGATATCGAAGACCTTGTCCAGGCTCTTGCCCGCCAGGGCCTCATAGCTGGCGTGATCCTCCAGGGCGTAAGGGTAGTGGTCGGGATTGATGACGATCAGGGTCCGGTCCGCCACACCCGCGTCGCGCAGCTGCTGGAGCAGGCTCTCCATGGCCAGTTCCAGTTCATAGTTGGCTGCCAGATAGGCGATGGCCTCGTTGGGCAGATTCAAATGTGAGAAGTGATCCCAGTGGCGATCTGACATGCGGTTGCCTGCCCGGGTCCAGTTGGCATGGCCGCTGACCGTCAGGTAGTAGACATGGAAGGGTTCCTGGTTGACAAACTCAAAGGCGGTCTTTTCAATCATCTCCAGGTCGGACTCAGGCCAGGTGCGCTTGACTTCCAGGCCGTGTCCCAGTCCCCTGTAGTCATAACCCAGGTTGGGGTGTGACAGGTCCCGCGAATAGTAATTCCAGGTGTGGTTATGCCAGGCATAGGTCGTATAGCCCAGGCGGCGGAACATATTGCCGGGGGCCATGGCCAT
>Ga0265293_10010687_pt1 | contig 12759 bp, 12 predicted proteins | sample Munlanlewell138R_FD_192505 | JGI IMG/M metagenome (GOLD analysis project Ga0265293, IMG submission 192505) | Leachate microbial communities from a municipal landfill in Southern Ontario, Canada - Leachate well 138R | ecosystem: Engineered > Solid waste > Landfill > Unclassified | place: Canada... | reverse complement strand
CATCCTTCCGCAGAACGGGCCCGAGGCCGTCGAGCCGAGCTCAAGCACCCTCACACCGTAAAGGGCGCCGTTTTCCTTGAACTTGCCAAGCGTGGAATTATCCATGTACATCTCCTTTCTGAATCTATTCAACTACGATTGCCCGCCGAGTTGAACTTCATTCTTCCGAAAGGGGGGTTCGGGTTTTCCGAATCAGGCAAGCGGCACAAGATCGCAGGAACCGCATGCGGACGCGGTTCGAGCCACCGTGGTGGCGATAACGGGAGCGCGACGGATGACAGGCACGCGGCGCGGCGGAGCGCACCGGCCCCGGACGCGCAATATGCGAAGAGGGAAGGAGTGGGCGCAACCGGCCCGACTCAGGCCGGCGCCCTGTTGCCGGCATCGGGCCGGGTACGCGGAGGGCGTGGGCGGCCACTGCGGCGGCCGACGGGCTCGCCGGTGCGGAAACAGGCGCGCCGCCCGCCTGACCATCGGGCGGGCGGCACCCCGGCGGGGCCTGATGATCAGGCCCCGCCGGCGGATTACGGCATCGTTACGGGTTCTGCCCGCCCCCCTGCATCATGCGAATGATGCTGGAAAAATCCAGCGCGCCGCTGCCGGCCACGCTGTGCGCCGAATACAGGCTGTGGGCCAGCGCCCCCATGGGGGTGACGGCCTTCACGACCCTGACGTTCTCCTGGGCCAGACCGAGATCCTTGAGCATGAGATCGACGCCGAAGCCCCCCGCATAGTTCTTGGACGATGGCACGTTCTCCATGACGCCCGGCAGAGGGTTGTATTTTTCGAGCGCCCAGTTGCCGCCCGAACTGCGCCGCATGATCTCTGAAAGCACCTTGGGGTCGAGGCCGTTGGCCACACCCAGCGCCATGGCTTCCGAGGTGCCGACCATCAGGATGCCCAGCAGCATGTTGTTGCAGATCTTGGCCGTCTGGCCCGCGCCCGCATCACCCGCATGGAAGATGTTGGCCCCCATCTTTTCGAGCAGCGGCCTGGCCCGCTGGAGGTCGGCCTCGCTGCCGCCCACGATGAACGTGAGCGTGCCCGCGATGGCCCCGCCGGTGCCGCCCGACACGGGGGCGTCGATCACGCCGACGCCCCGCTTCGCGCCCTCGGCCGCCAGCTTGCGCGACGTATCGGCGGCGATCGTGCTGCAATCGATGATGAGCGCATCCGCGCGCATGGCGGCCAGCAGGCCGCCCTCGCCGAGATACAGCTTCTCGACGTGCTGGCTCGCCGGCAGCATGCTGATGACGATCTCCGCGCCGTCGACCGCCGCAAGGGCGGAATCGGCGATGGGCACGCCCTGGGCGCGCAGCGCTTCGCAACTCGCGCTGGAAATGTCGAATGCGCTGAGGCTGAAACCGGCCTTGTGCAGGTTCAGCGCCATGGGCCCGCCCATGTTGCCCAGACCGATGAAAGCGATCTTCATGTTCTTGTCTCCATCCGTTTATGGTGCCGGGGTGGCTTATTTGAGGCTGATGGTGGTGTTGACCGCGTGTGCCACCGTGCTGTCGTCGAACCAGCGCGAGGTGACAGTCTTGGTCTGAGTGTAGAACAGGATCACCTGCTTGCCGTAGGGGCCCAGATCACCCAGCTTGGAAGCACGCGAGCCCGAGAACGAGAAAAGCGGGACGGGCACGGGAATCGGCACGTTGATGCCGACCTGGCCCACGTCGATGTCTTCGCGGAAGCGGTGGGCGGCCGCGCCCGATTGGGTGAAGATGGCGGTGCCATTGCCATTGGGGTTGCGGTTGATGAGCTCGATGGCCTCATCGATGTCGGCCGCCTCGACCAGGCACAGCACCGGGCCGAAGATCTCCTGTTCGTAGATGGCCATGCCCGGCTTGACACCCGAAAACAGGGTGGGCCCCACGAAATTGCCCTGCTCATAGCCCGCCACCCGCGGGTTGCGGCCGTCGAGCTCGAGCTTCGCCCCTTCCTCGGCGCCCCGTTCGATCAGGCGCAGCACGCGGTCGCGCGCGGCGCCCGAAATCAGCGGGCCGACATCGGTGCCCTTCTCGACGCCGGCACTGACTTTGAGCGTTTTCGCCTTCTCGACCAGGTCGGGAATCCACTGGCGCGCCTCGCCCACCAGCACGGCCACCGACAGCGCCATGCAGCGCTGGCCCGCCGCACCGAAGGCCGCGCCCACCAGCGCATTGAGCGTCTGTTCCTTGTTGGCGTCGGGCATGATGATGGCGTGGTTCTTCGCGCCCATCATGCACTGCACGCGCTTGCCGGCCAGGCTGGCGCGGTTGTAGACGTGCGTGCCCACCTTGGTCGAGCCCACGAAGCTGACGGCCTTGATATCGTGGTGGTCGCAGATCGCATTCACCACGTCCTCGCCGCCATGCACCACGTTCAGCACACCGGCGGGGATGCCCGCCTCCAGCGCCAGTTCGGCCAGGCGCATGGTGACCATGGGGTCTTGTTCCGAAGGCTTCAGCACGAAGGTGTTGCCCGTGGCAATGGCCATGGGGAACATCCACAGCGGAATCATGGCCGGGAAGTTGAAGGGCGTGATGCCGGCACACACCCCCAGCGGCTGCAGCACCGTATAGGTATCGACACCGCCGGCCACGTTGTTGGCCAGTTCGCCCAGTTGCAGGGTGCCGATGTTGGCCGCGTGTTCCACCACCTCGAGGCCCCTGAAGACATCGCCTTCCGCGTCGGGCAGGGTCTTGCCCTGCTCGTTCGTGAGCAGCTGAGCCAGTTCGCTCATGTTCTCGCGGATCAACTGCTGCAGTTTCAGGAAGATGCGGGCACGGGCGCCGATCGGCGTCTTCTTCCATGTCTTGAAGGCTTCCTTGGCGCTGGCCACCGCGGCGTCGACTTCTTCGGGCGTGGCAAAGGGCACGCGCGCAAGCACTTCCTGCGTGGCCGGGTTCACCACGTCGCGCCACTCGGTCGTCTTGGATTCCACCAGTCGACCATCGATGAGCAGCTTGACGGTGGGCACCTGGCGGCCGGCGGTTTGGGCGGAATCGCCTTGCGTGGCGAATGCGGTGTCGGTATTCATGTCTGTCTCCGTAATGCAAGGGGTGATGCTGCAATGGGTCATGCGCACATGATGTGCGTCACGTGGATTCATGCTAGCTTTGCAAAACTGCATAATCAAGACCCAAATCTGCGCAGCGGTTTTGCATAAACGCACACTTGAGGAAGGACGGGTATGGATTGGGACAATCTGCGCTATTTCCTGGAACTGGCGAGGGCGGGCACCCTCACGGCCGCCGCCCGGCGGCTGGGCGTGGACCACACCACGGTGGCCCGCCGCATTCAGGCGCTCGAGCGCGGGATGGGGGCCCAATTGTTCTTTCGCGAAGCCAGCGGCCACCGGCTCACCGAGGCCGGGCGCCGGCTGCAGCCCCAGGTGGAGGCGATGGAGCAGTCGTTCCGGGAGCTGGAATTCAGCACACCGGCCGCCACCGAAGAGGAACTGGCCGGCGTGGTGCGGGTGGGCGTGACCGAAGCCTTCAGCACCGTGATCCTGGCCCCGGCGCTGGCCACCTTCGCGCAGCGGCATCCGCGCCTGGTCATCGACCTGCTGGCCCTGCCGCGCCAGGTGAACCTTTCGCGGCGCGAGGCCGACATCGTCATATCGCTGGAACGCCCGGCGCGCGGCCCGGTCATGACCACCCGCCTGTGCGACTACAGCCTGCACCTGTACGCCGCGCGGCGCTATCTCGAACAGCACCCGCCCATTCTCAGCGTGGAAGACCTGCGGGGCCTGAGCTTCATCGGTTACGTGGAAGATCTGCTGTTTTCCAAGGAGCTGCAGTATCTGGACGACGCGCATCGCCCCGAGCGCATCGCGCTGCGCAGCACCAGTCTTCTGGCCCAGTATCAGGCCACGCGGGCCGCGGCCGGCGTGGCGGTGCTGCCCGCGTTCGTCGCCGAGCACGACCCGCTGCTGCGGCGCGTGCTGCCCGCCGAAGTGCGTTTCGTACGGCGTTTCTGGATGTCGATGCCCACCGAGGCCCGTCCGCTCTCGCGCATGAAAGCGGTATGGGATCTGATACGCGCCACGGTGGAGGCCAGCGCGGGCCTGCTGCTGCCGGAATGAAGGGGGGCGACGCGCCGTGCGAGCGCGGCGGGAACCGACGGTGCACCCCCACCAGCGACCCGCAAGCGGCCCACCAACGACCCCATGCGGCGGGGGCCGGCCCCGACGGCACGCTTACACGGCGCCTTCGCTGCGCAGGGCATCGATGGCGTCTTGCGACCAGCCCAGTTCGCGCAATATGGCCTGGGTGTGCTCGCCCAGGCCGGGCACGGCATCCATGCGCGGCGCATAGGCATCGGTGCGGCCCGGAGGCAGCAGCGCGGGTATCGCGCCGCCGGGAATGCCCACCTCGGTCCAGCGCTCGCGCGCTTGCAGTTGCGGATGCCCCCAGACATCGTGCATGTCGTTGACGCGGGCGTTGGCGATCTGCACCGCATCGAGGCGTTGCACCACCTCTTCGGCCGTGAGCGCCGAAAACGCTTCAAGAATCAGCGCGCGCAGTTCGCCGCGATTGGCCACCCGGCGGGTATTCGATGAGAACCGCTCGTCTTCGAGCAGTTCCGGGCGCTGCAGCACGCCCTTGCAGAACGCCGCCCATTCACGCTCATTCTGCAAACCCAGCATGACCGACACGCCGTCGCCCGCCGCGAACGGGCCATAGGGGTAGATGGTGGCATGCGAGGCCCCCGCCCTCTGCGGCGGCGTGGCGCCCTCGAACGCGTAGTACATGGGGAAGCCCATCCACTCCACCATGCTTTCCAGCATGGACACGTCGATGCGGCTGCCCACGCCTGTCTTGCCGCGCTGCAGCAGCGCCGCCAGGATGCTGCTGTAGGCGTACATGCCGGCCGCGATATCGGCGATGGAACAGCCGGCCTTCGAGGGGTCGTCCTGCGTGCCGGTGACCGACAGGAAGCCCGACTCACTCTGGATCAACAGATCGTAGGCCTTCTTGTCGCGGTAGGGGCCGTCGTCGCCATAGCCCGAGATGTCGCACACGATGAGACGCGGATGCTTGTCATGCAGGGCCTCGAACGACAGGCCCAGGCGCGCCGCGGCCCCCGGCGCCAGGTTCTGCACCAGCACATCGGCCTCTTCGAGCAGCGTGTCGAGCACCTTCTTCGCCTCGGCATGCTTCACGTCGAGCGTCAGGCTTTCCTTGGAACGATTGGTCCAGACGAAATGCGATGACATGCCCCGCACCCGTTCATCGTAGGCCCGGGCGAAATCGCCGGTTCCGGGCCGTTCGATCTTGATGACCCGGGCGCCCAGGTCGGCCAGCTGGCGCGTGCAGAACGGTGCCGCAATGGCATGTTCAAGCGTGATGACGGTGATATCCTCGAGCGGTCGTGACATGGTGCGGTTCCCGGAATCAGAATGAACGCGGCAGGCCGAGAACGTGTTCGGCTATATAGGAATAGATCAGGTTCGTGGAAATCGGCGCCACCTGGTACAGGCGCGTTTCCCGGAACTTGCGCTCGATGTCGTACTCGTTGGCGAAGCCGAAGCCGCCATGGGTCTGCATGCAGACGTTGGCGGCCTCCCAGCTGGCCTTGGCCGCCAGGTACTTGGCCATGTTGGCCTGCGCTCCGCAATTCTGGCGGGCATCGAAGCGGCGGGCGGCCTCGAAGCGCATCAGGTTGGCGGCCTCGACTTCGATGAAGGCGTCGGCAATGGGGAACTGCACACCCTGGTTCTGGCCGATGGGCCGGTCGAACACGACGCGTTCGTTGGCATAGTTGCGCGCCCGGTCGATGAACCAGTAGCCATCGCCGATGCATTCGGCGGCGATCAGAGTGCGCTCGGCGTTCAGGCCTTCCAGAATGTACTTGAAGCCCTTGCCTTCCTCGCCGATGAGATTCTCTTCCGGAATCTCGAGGTTCTCGAAGAACAGTTCATTTGTTTCGTGATTCACCAGATTCGGGATCGGCCGCACGGTCAGCCCCTTGCCGATGGCCTCGTGCAGGTCGACGATGAAGATCGACATGCCTTCCGACTTCTTTTTCACTTCGGTCAGCGGCGTGGTGCGGGCCAGCAGGATCATCAGATCGGAATGCTGCACGCGCGAGATCCACACTTTCTGGCCGTTGACCACGTAGCGGCCGTCTTTCTTGACCGCCGTGGTCTTCAGCTTGGTCGTGTCGGTGCCCGTGGTGGGCTCGGTGACCGCCATCGACTGGATGCGCAGCTTGCCCGCCGCAATGGCCGGCAGGTATTTTTCCTTCTGCTCGCGGCTGCCGCTGCGCAGCAGGGTGCCCATGTTGTACATCTGGCCGTGCACCGCCCCGGCATTGCCGCCCGAGCGGTTGATTTCTTCCATGATGACCGTCGCGGCGGTCAGCCCCAGGCCCGTGCCGCCGTATTCCTCGGGAATCATGGCCGCCAGCCAGCCGGCCTCCATCAGGGCATCGACAAACGCCTCCGGGTAGGCCTTCTCTTCATCGATCTTGCGGAAGTACTCGTCTGGAAACTGCCGGCACAGCTGGCGCACGGCGTCGCGGATATCCTGGAATTCGTCGGTTTCGTGAAACATGGTTTTCTCCTTGATGCGCTATTGTGCGGTCATCATGGATATTTGTGAAATACTTATTCAAATTAGCAGCTATATGCAAAACACATAACCAGGAGCGAACGATGGAACTGCGCCAGCTGCGCTATTTCGTGGCTGCCAGCGAGGCCGGCAGCCTGCTCAAGGCGTCGGCCCGCCTGCATGTGGCCCAGCCCGCGCTCGGTCAGCAGATCACGGCGCTGGAAGAGGAACTGGGTGCGCGGCTGCTCGATCGCTCCAGCCGGGGCGTCGCGCTTACGGAAGCCGGCAAGATCTTCCTGGAACATGCGCGGCTCGTGCTCGCCGATGCGGAACGGGCCCGTGAAGCCATACGTGAATCGAGCCGGGTTCCGCAGGGCGACGTGGCGCTGGGGCTGACGACCACCGTGGCGCTTGCCGCCACGCTGCCGATTCTCGCGGCCTGCCGCGAACGGCTGCCGCAGGTGCGGCTGAAGGTGGTGGAAGCCTACAGCGGTTTTCTGCGCGAAAGGCTGCAGTCGGGCCGGCTCGATCTGGCCCTGCTCTACGACGACGCGCTGAACACCGGCCTGTCTCGCTCGCCGCTGCTCGACGATCAGCTGGTGTTCATCACGCGCGCCGCAAACACCCTGCCGCACAAACTGTCGCTGGCCGAGCTGGCCCGCTGGCCCCTGGTGCTGCCGGGCCCGGAACACGGCCTGCGCCGCATCATCGACGACGCCTGCGCGCCGCACAAGCTGCGGCTGAACGTGGTGGCGGAAATCGAGGCGCTCAACAGCGTCAAGCGCGCCACCGAGGCCGGCATCGGCAATACCATCCTGCCGCTGGGCTCGGTGGCCGAGGAAGTGGAACAGGGCCGCCTGCGCACCGCCGAGATCGACGACCCGCGCATGGCGCGCCGGGTGATCTGCGCCACCCATGCCGGCCGCCCCGCTTCGCTGGCCCGTTCGGCGGTGATCGCGCTGGTGCGCGACGTTATGCGCGAACGGGTGGAATCGGGCGCCTGGCCGGCGAAATGGGTGGGCGACTGAGCCGGAGACTCAGAGCATGCGGCGCAATACGCCGTCTTTCTTGACGAAGTGATGCACCATGGCGATGCCGATGTGGCCGAGGATCATGATAAGCAGCAGCCAGGCGATGGGCGAATGCAGCCCGCCCAGGCTGGCCATCCAGGGAATCTCGTCACCCTGGGCGATCAGCCGGATACCGAAGGGCGCCCAGCCATAGCCGTTACCCACCATGACACAGAGACCGGTCAGCGGCAGCAGCACCATGGCGGCGTACAGCAGAAAATGCCCCACCGCCACCAGCGTGGCCGTGGCCGGATCCTGCTCGGGCCGGTTGTTTTTCTGCTTGGCCGCCCAAACGATGCGCAGGATCACCAGCAGCAAGAGCAGTGAACCGATGGAAATATGCCAGGGCACGAGCGTCTGCCCCACCCAGTGTTCGCCGTCGTCGATACGGTCGAAGAGCTTCAACAGCTGCCAGCCGATCAGCACCGCCATGCCCCAATGAAAGAGCCTGGATATGCTGCCGTAACGTGCCTTGGTATCCGTCGTCATGTGTCAGACTCCTGTGATTGCTGAGATATGCATGCCTACGTCCATTGAATGGTCAATGTTTCCTTGAGCGCCATCCGTTGCAGGTGCTCGGCCACCACCTGCTGGAACTGCTCCATGCGCCCGGCCTCGCCTTCCAGCTCGACCATCAGGGCATCATGAATGTACATGCGGCAGATGCCCATGGGAAGCTCGATTTCACCCCTCTGTGCTTCGTGCCGGACCGGGAACTTGTGGCCCCAGTGCTTGCACAGACGCAGGATCAGGCGTTCGGCCTGGCCAGTCTCGATTCGGGCGGTGGATGTGATCATAACCTTCTCCTGTTACAAGTAAGCGATCAAGCGATGCATCTCTACGATGTCCCCCTCGGCCCGCAGGGCGGTGCCCGTCGTGACTCGCTGGCCTGAGGCGATGCCGCCGGTCGAGCCGGTGGCGGCGGCGGTTTTACCTGCAAGATCGATAATCATTCATATCTCCTGTCGTTCGTTCAATCATTGATTCAGCCGAAACGGAAGGCCGAAATCGTGGTTTCCATGATCTGTTGCGAGTACACCTTGCGGCCCGGGGAATCGGCTCCGGCGCCCGCGACGATCATCAGGGGAATCAGATGTTCCTCGGCGCGCGGCGGGTGGCAATCGCGCGCATGAGGCGCCTGGGCCCAATCCCGCAGCAAGGCGTCGCGCCGGCCGGGCTCGCTTTCCACCGCCTCGGTGAGCCAGTCGTCGAACACCTTCGACGCAGGTGTATATCTTGTATCGCCGTAGCCGCGCATGTTGTGGAAACTCATGCCGCTGCCGAGGATCAGCACGCCTTCATCACGCAGCCCGGCCAGGGCGCGCCCGACTTCCAGGTGGGCGGCCGGGTCGAGATCCTGGCGCAGCGACAGCTGGATCACCGGAATATCGGCGGCCGGGAACATCAGTTTCAACGGGATGAACATGCCATGGTCGAAGCCGCGTTCGGGGTCGACACCGGCCGCCAGGCCGGCGGCTTCCAGTGTTGCCGCAAGCCGTTGCGCCAGCGCGGGTTCGCCCGGAGCCGGGTACGTCAGCTCATAGGTGTGCGAAGGAAAGCCGTAATAGTCGAAAATCAGCCCCGGGCGCTCGTGGCCCGTGAGGCTGAACCGGGGCGCCAGCCAGTGGCCGGACACCAGCACGATGGCGCGTGGCCGTGCGGGCAGGGTGCCCGCCACCCCTTTCAGGAAGGCGGCCATTTTGTCCCAGGTATGCGGCGGGTTCCAATCCATGAAGAAGCAGGGCCCGGCGCCATGCGGGACATAGATTGCCGGCATGCGAGCCGCCTCGGCCGGCGCGTCCCGCCCGGTACCGGCGGCCTGCTCCCCTGCGCCGGCGGGGTTGTCGGGATTCGGGTTCATGTTCTGGGAATTCATGGTCATGATCCATAGCTTGTTCATTTGATAATCGAAGTATCAATCAATATCACTGATATGAGAACCGGCTAGAATAGATCAACACCTCATACTCATAGTAGGAGATCTATGGATCGCGTCACCAGCATGCGTGTCTTCGCGCGCGCCGCCGAAGCCGGTAGCCTGTCGGCGGCGGCGCGCCACCTGGGCATGTCGCCGGCCATGGCCACCAAGCACGTCAACGCACTGGAAGCGCGGCTGGGGGTGAAACTGTTCCATCGCAGCACGCGGCGCCTCGCGCTCACAGACGCGGGCGCCTCCTACCTCGACGCGTGCTTGCGCATCCTGGCCGACATCGACGAAGCGGAAGCCGCCGCCGCCTCGCAGCGCATCAAGGCCACCGGGCTGCTGCGGATGAACGTGCCCTTGTCCTTCGGCAGCCGGTTCGTGGCGCCACTGCTGCCCGAATTCGCCGAGCGGTATCCGGAAGTGATGGTCGAACTGGGCCTGAGCGATGCCACCCTCGACCTCGTCGCCGGCGGCTGGGATCTCGCCATCCGTATCGGCAGGCTGGCCGACAGCCCCCTCCAGGCCCGGCGCCTGGGCGACAGCGCCATGCGGGTCTGCGCCGCGCCAGCCTATCTCGATCGTCGCGGCATACCCCGCCGCGTGGTCGAATTGGCCCAGCACAACTGCCTGAGCTACACGCTGTCGAGCATGCAAGATGGCAAGAAGTGGGTATTCGGCAAGGAAGGCGAGCTGCGCGTGCCTGTCACCGGCAACCTGCTCGCCAACAACGGCGATGCGCTTCTGGCGGCGGCCGTCAAAGGACAAGGCCTCATCTATCAGCCGCATTTCATCGTGGGCGATGCGCTGGCTCGCGGCGAACTGGTGGAACTGCCGCTCGACGCGCCGGCGGTGGAACTGGGCGGCATCCACGTGCTCTACCCTCCCGACCGGCGGCCGCCGGCCAAGGTGCGGGTCATGATCGACTATCTGGCGGAGGTGTTCTCCAGGGCGGCGCCGTAGGCGGCGCTGCGCCGCCGCCGCGGCGGCGTACTGATGACGCTGCGGCGGCGTTACGGGGCATTCCGGGGGGTTCCGGAGACGTCTCGCCCCCGTTCATGCCGCATGGGGCACGGGCACTGTGGCCGAAAGATGCGCGAGGTTGTTCAGCATGGTTTGCGTGATTTCAGCCAGGCCATAGGCCGGGCGCCAGCCCCAGTCGGCGCGCGCCGGGGCATCGTCGATGGAGTTCGGCCAGCCCCTCGCGATCGCCTGACGGAAGTCGGGCGCATAGCGGATCCGGAACTCCGGCAGATGGCGGCGGATCTCCCCGGCAAGCTCGGCCGGCGTGAAGCTGACCCCCGCCAGGTTGTAGCCGCCGCGCTCCGTGATGCGGTCCGCGGGTGCCTCCATCAGCTCGATCGTCGCGCGCACCGCGTCGTCCATGTACATCATGGGCAGCGCTTCGCCGGCTTCCAGGAAACACGTATAGGGTTCCCCCTTGAGAGCCGAGTGGAAAATATCGATGGCGTAATCGGTCGTGCCGCCCCCCGGCGGCGTCTTCCAGGAAATCAGACCCGGATACCGGATGCTGCGCACGTCGACACCATGGTTCTCGAAATACCAGCGACACCAGCCTTCGCCGGCCAGCTTCGAGATGCCGTAGACGGTGGTGGGTTCCATGACGGTATGCTGAGCGGTGGCATCCGCCGGAGTGGTCGGCCCGAACGCCGCGATCGAACTCGGCCAGAAGACCTTCTCCACCATCTTGCGGCGGGCAACCTCCAGCACATTGAGCAGCCCCGTCATGTTCAGGTTCCAGGCCCAGGCGGGCGCCTGCTCGCCGGTGGCCGACAAGGCGGCCGCCAGATGATGGATCTGCGTGATGCCATGGCGCTCGACGATCTCCTCCAGCCGGCCGATATCGGTGACATCGAGCGCCTCATGCGCGAGGTGGCGGTGGCGGCCCAGCGGCGCACGGTCGCTGGTGATGATGTGCTCGCGGCCATAGCGGTCGGCCAGCGCCGCCGCCAGCTCGGTGCCCAGCTGGCCGTTTGCGCCGATGATCAGGATGCGTGGCGCGGGGGTGGGGGCGAGGGTGGGATCCATGTCAAGGCTCCGTAATTTTCACGAACGGGGCGCCATGTCGCGCCCCGCGTCGACTTCTTCGGAACAGCGCAAGTTCTTCGCCCGCCTGGGCAAAGGCCGCGAGGGCGGTGTCGAGCTGTTCCTTCGTATGCTCGGCCCCCACCTGGACGCGGATGCGTGCCTGGCCCTTGGGCACCACGGGGTAGAAGAATCCGATGACGTAAACGCCCAGCTCCAGCAGCCGCTGCGAGAGTCGCTGTGCGACTTCCGCGTCGTGCACCATGACGGGAATGATGGGATGGTCGCCGGGCTTGAGTTCGAACCCCGCCGCTTCCAGCCCGGCGCGCAGATAGCGCGCATTGTGCTCCAGCTGATCGCGCAGCCGCGTGTCGGCTTCCAGCAGGTCGAGCACTTTGATGGTGGCCCCGATGATCGAAGGCGCCACGCTGTTCGAGAACAGATAGGGGCGCGAACGCTGGCGCAGCAGATCGACGACCTCGGACCGGGCGCTGGTGAAGCCCCCCGAAGCGCCGCCCAGCGCCTTGCCCAAGGTGCCGGTGATGATGTCGATCTTGCCGAACACGCCCCGGTATTCGTGCGTGCCTCGCCCACGAGGCCCGAGAAAGCCGGTGGCGTGGCACTCATCGATGCCCAGCAGCGCGCCGTACTCGTCGCAGAGGGCGCGAATCTCATCGAGCCGCGCAATGGTTCCGTCCATCGAGAACACGCCGTCGGTGAAGACCAGCTTGAAGCGCGCCCCGGCCGCATCGGCGGCCCGCAGTTGACGGCGCAGGTCGGCCAGATCATCATGCCGGTAGCGATAGCGTTGCGCCCGGCCGAGCCGGATGCCATCGATGATCGAGGCATGATTCAGCTCATCGCTGATGACCGCGTCTTCGGCGCCCAGCAGAGTCTCGAACAGGCCACCGTTGGCATCGAAGGCCGACCCATAGAGAATGGTGTCCTCCGTACCCAGGAATTCAGACAGGCGGCGTTCCAGGGTCTTGTGCAGATCCTGCGTGCCGCAGATGAAGCGCACCGAGCTCAGGCCGAAGCCGCGTTCCGACAAGGCTTCGCGGGCGGCTTCGAGCACTTGCGGGTGCGAAGACAGGCCCAGGTAATTATTGGCGCACAGGTTGATGAGCGCCCTGCCGTCCTGCATGCGGATCTCGCCGCCCTGGGGAGAAGCGATGATGCGCTC
>Ga0265293_10010685_pt1 | contig 12760 bp, 12 predicted proteins | sample Munlanlewell138R_FD_192505 | JGI IMG/M metagenome (GOLD analysis project Ga0265293, IMG submission 192505) | Leachate microbial communities from a municipal landfill in Southern Ontario, Canada - Leachate well 138R | ecosystem: Engineered > Solid waste > Landfill > Unclassified | place: Canada... | reverse complement strand
CAGTTCAGGTGACGTGGCCAGGGCCGCGGCATCCTCCACCTCGCGGAGGATGAGGCCCGACATGGGGTCGCGCTGGTAGCGGCGCTTGAGCTGCTCCAGGAGGGCACGGACCTCCCCTTCCTCCAGCTCCAGCAGTTCAGCCAGCTGGCCGACAGAGACCGGATCGCCCGCTACAAAAAGCAGGGCTTCCAGTTTGGCCAGGTCTTCTGTTGAGCTCATCCGCTTCACCTTCCCTTCCGTTCAATCATGATGGGCGCGAACAAGGTCTTCTGGGTCACCTTGGCCTTGTTCTGGAAGACCAGCTCCAACATGGCCAAAAAGCCGGTTACCCGCTCCAGGACAGGCAGTTCGGGCGGAAATAATTCATAGAAAAAGACCCGTGACCGACCGGCGATATGGCGGGTGATCAGGAGCATGCGCTCAGCCAGGGAGATCCGCTCCCGCTCCAGGATCTGCTCCACATGCTCGGCGCTGTCATCAAAGCGCCGGGTATTGCGCCAGACCACTTCTCCGACCGCCTGGTCGAAACGTTCCCGCTCCAGGTGGATCTCCTGACGTTCCCGGCTGATGCCCATGCGCTCAGGCGGTGACGGGGCCTTGCCAAAGAGTCCGCCCCAGGTCTGATGGCGGTCCTTGAGCGATGAGGCAAGCAGGCGGCAGCGGCGGTACTGCATGAGCCGCAGGACCAGCAGATCGCCCGGGTCGGTCACCTCCTCCTGGTCTGTCTGTTTGCGTTCAGGCAGCAGGAGGGTCGATTTGAGCTGGATCAGCGTCGCGGCCATCAGGAGGAAGGAGCTGGCAAGTTCCATATCGAAGATGGGCTTGCCCCGGATCAGAGCCAGATACTGGTCGGCAATGGAGGCGATGGATACACGGTTGATGGGGATGCGGTTGCGCTCAATCAGGCGGTTGAGCAAATCCAGCGGCCCCTCATACTCAAAGACATCGACATCCATTATGTCCACTTTATCGGCCATGGGTCAAAGGGATCCCTCTCTCATGGTCTGGCCGTAAAGCCGATCTTCATGGCCTCGCGGGTATCAGCCAGCACCTGGCGGGCAACCGGGGCGGCCTTGGCCGACCCCTCTTCCAGAAGACCGATCAGGCCCGGCCTGTCTTCCAGCAGGCGGGTCCGTTTCTCATGGATGGGTGTATGGAAGGCCGCGATCTTCTCAGCGCAGCGCTTCTTGCAATCCACGCAGCCGATCTGGCCTGCCCGGCAGAGTCTGCCGATCTCTTCCTGTTCCTCAGGGTTGAATTCCTTGTGCATGGCAAAGACAGAGCAGATCTCCGGGTGACCCGGGTCTGTCTTATGAATTCTCGCCGGATCCGTCACCATGGACATAACCTTCTTGCGGACCGTTTCAGGCGGGTCGGAAAAGGCAATGACGTTATTGTAGCTCTTGGACATCTTGCGGCCGTCGGTTCCCGGAAGAACCCGGCTCTTGGTCAGAAGGGCCCCCGGCTCGGAAAAGAATTTGCCGTAAAGATGGTTGAAGCGGCGGGCGATCTCGCGCGACAGCTCCAGATGGGGCAGCTGGTCCTCCCCGACCGGCACAAAATCCGCCTGGTAGATCAGGACATCCGCCGCCATCAGGCAGGGGTAGCCCAGGAAGCCCAGGGTCCGGATCTCCAGATTGGACAGCTCCTGGGTCAGATCTTTATAGGAAGGGTTGCGCTCCAGCCAGGAGACCGGGGTCAGCATGGACAGGAGCAGGGACAGCTCCGCGTGCTCCGGCACCGACGATTGCAAAAAGAAGGTGGTCTTCTCAGGATCAATCCCGCAGGCAATGTAATCGGCGGCAAGCCCCAAAGTCTTGTCCCGCAGATCCGAGGTGTCCTGATAATGGGTTGTCAGGGCATGGTAATCAGCGATGAAATAAAAACACCGGTACTGGTCCTGCAAGGCCACCCAGTTGGACAGGGCCCCGGCATAATTGCCCAGATGGATATCCCCGGTAGGCCTGGCCCCCGAAACGACTGTTTTCTTTTCCTTATCATTTTGTCCCATTCCCAGCTCCTTTCATCATCCGATCAACATGGGCATGGGCACCAGCCCCAAAGCTGCCTGCAGCTGCTGAAAAAGCCAGGTAATCGGGTATTGGATGGCGTAATTGAAAGGCGTCAAAATCAGGCTGAGAAACCTGGACAGGTAGGAGCCGAAAAAAATGACGACGAAGAGAAAGGCCATGCCAATATAGCGTTCATATTGCATGACAGAATAATACCACCGATCCGGCAGGGCAACGCCAAAGACCTTGTAGCCGTCCAGGGGCGGTACGGGCAGGAGGTTGAAAATGGCCAGGAGCATATTGAGTGAAAAGAGGGTATAGAAGAGGGTAAAGAGAGTCAGGGTCAGGGACTGGTTGCCGCCGCCCCCCGTCGCCAGAATGACCGTGTAAACCAGGCAGAAGAGAATCCAGGCCAGGGTGCCCAGAAAAATATTGGACAGAGGGCCGGCAATACTGGTCAGGAACATACCCCGCTTGATGCTTTTGGCCTTGGTGAAACGGCCGGGATTGACCGGGACCGGCTTGGCCCATCCGATACCCACGAAAAGAAAGGCCAGCGACCCGATAGGGTCCAGATGCTTGAGAGGGTTCAAGGTCAGACGTCCGGCCAGGGCCGCCGTATCATCTCCCAGGCGGTTGGCCATCCAGGCGTGGGAGAACTCGTGCAAAGACAGGGACAGGGTCATGACAAAGAGCATGATCAGAAGATCGACAAAGTCCAGACGTGCAAAATTCAAAATAGGCAGAGCCGCCTGAACAGGCGTCATCTGAAAAAACCGGGCCAAGCCCGAAACAGCCATTGGCATCTATATTTACTCCTCTGCTGCTGTCTTTCCGACAGCCAGTGATCTTAGAAATTATAGCACAGCAGGAAGGGCCTCCTATGACGAAGGCCCTCTGCATTCCATGCTTTCAGCCCTTATCAGGGACCCGGCGGAGGATCGGTCGGACTGCTTGTCGAAGCCGCCGTCGAGCTTGTGGTGCTGGTGGTTGTTGTTGTGGTTGTTGTTGCTGGCGTGCTTGTAGGCGTAGTTGTCTCAGCCGTCGGGTCTCCGGTCGATGGGCTAGTCGGATCTGTGGGAACCGTGGAAGACGGCTCCGTCGGGCTGGTCACGGAAGTGTCCTCCGCAGACGTTTCCGGTGTTGTCGTTGTCACATAGGAGACCGGACCTGTAACTGTCGTTGCGGGGATCCCGATGTAACCGGGCCGCTCTGGATCGGTGGGGTCCCAGCCCCGGGAGCCTGAGGGGTAGCCTACCCCCACAGCGTTGGGGATGGCATAACCGCTGCTGCTGGCCAGGATATAACAGGTGGTGCCGCTTTGCACATTGTTGTAAATGAATTTGGCATCCCGCAGGCAGAGGCGGATGCAGCCCGAAGAGGCCGGCCGGCCCAGGGCCCGGTAAGCCGCCAGATCGCAGGAGTCCTTGCGGAGTTCCACGGGCCCCCTGGGATAAGGATCCAGGTAGGGAACAGCGTGGATATAGTAGGAACTGGAAATATGGGTGACGTAGCGGACCAGGCAGGTGCCTACGTATTTGGGACTGGAAAAACGGCTGAGGAGGTATTTATTGCCCAGGGGCACTCCTTTGCTCATGGTCGGCGTAGGCGTGCTGGACTTGCCTGTTGAACAGATAAAAGTCCTTGCGGGATATTCCCTGCCCGTCTCAGGATCTTTGCAATAAAGAACCATACGCTGTCGGTCCAGAAAGATGCGGATGGAGGAAATCGGCCCCAGGGGACCAAGTTCCCAGATGGGCAGCTGAGCGGTTGTCGTCGTAGTAGTCGATGGCGTCGTCGCGATGGATTTGATGGTACGGGAGGACTGGACGGCAGCCAGGTTCTGATAGAGGGAATCTGTAGGGTCTGTCACCAGGTCCATGAGGCTTGTGGGGGAAGTCTGTGCCCAGGGGTCCTGGTCGTCCGCTTCGTAAGGCGTCATGAAACCGCCTGTCATGACGATAGCGACTGCCACAATCACAAGGCCCAGAACGACGGGTACATAATTCATTATAGGTTTCAAGTGACTACCTCATATTGTTTTTACTTATCGAGTATTATACACAAGCTTCAGCTTTTTTAGAAATTCCTCCTGAAATCTGTCCATTCTCATTCCAATCCAGTCGGCGGGGTTTTTCCCTGACCGGCCGGTAGGTGCTTTGACTTTGTGAAAGCTCCTGCATGACACAGGAGAAGGCATCCAGGAGAGTGGCTCTCAGAGACTCAATGATGGGGACCTGGATGCCACGGCTTTGAAGTTCCTGGCGAACCAGGTCGGCAAGGGGTGAAAAGCAGGTGCAGCCAAAGACCAGGGCCCGGGCATGGTCCTCCTGGACAGCGGTCTGACAGGCCTCTACCAGACCTTGGACTGAAGAAGCCCGGTCCAGATGCAGTTCTTCCAAGGGAATATTGATAGACCGGATGGAGCGCAGGGGCCCGTCCATCCGGTATTTGCGGAGATTGTCCAGGATAAGGGCGTTGAGCTGGTCGGAAAGGCCGATGATACTGTAGTCGCCGCCCAGGCGGATGGCCAGGCTGCAGGAGGACAGGCAGGGGCCAAAGACGGGTATGGACAGATGCTCCCGGAGGGCGTCCAGGGCAGGGTCCAGGAAACAGTCCAGGATGACGGCCTGGTAGCCTTCCGCTTCCGCCTCCTTGGCTGTCCGCAGGATATAGGGGGCGGTCAGGGCGATTTCATAACGGGAATCCAGGGCCTGGCTTCCCGAATCCAGGGATTTGAAATCAAATTGCAAAAGACCTCCGGTCTCCTCCAGAAGACTTTGGGCCAGACGGGTCCGGTCTTCATGGCCGGGCGTACCCCGATCCTCTGCGATGGTTGGCAGGATATCCAGTATTTTGACGCTTTTCACGGCTATGCCCTCCTCCATGTCTGGTGCCTGACGGCGGTATTCTAAAGATAATCGACCAGCTCCAGGCCCACTTCCTCCACGAAGCTGGCGAAGGCGGCCTCGTCGGTCATGCAGAGCAGCTTGTTCTTTTCGATCCGGTCTGCCAGATCCAGAAGGCCTGGCCTGTCGACCAGATCCTTATCCCTGGCGTAGGCAATGATCCGCTCCATGGCCTCCAGCATACGCAGGGGGCCGTAGATCGCAGGTTCCCTAAGGCAGCCGATGGCGCTGGAAGCAAGAAAAGCCAGCACACTTCCCAAGTCATCCTTCATGATCTTCACTCCCTACATTCCAGGTCAGAAGCTGGTCCAGGGGCTTGCGGCGGGGCGCCTCGGGCATCTGCGCCGGGTAGCCGACCGTCACCAGAATATCGGGGGTCAGCTGAGGCGGAATTTGCAGGATCTTTCGGACGATAGGAGCCTGGAAGGACTTAACTGGGCAGGTGCCCAGGCCTTTGGCATAGGCTGCCAGCATGAAATTCTGGGCGGCCATGGCTAGATCCGGTTCAACACCGGTTTCCCTTTGGCCTCCGGCCTTCAAGCCGTCGACCGCCTCCTGGTCAATGCAGAAAAAGACCAGACAGGCAGGAAGGCCGTTCAAGCCCGGGGAGAACATCTTGATTTTTTCAATCAAGGCCGGATCGTCGACCGCGATGAAGGCCCAGGGCTGGGCGTTGCTGCCGGACGGTGCCATGGCGGCATCCTCCAGAAGTTCCCTGATCAGCTCCCGGCTGACTGCTTGTCCGGTGAAAGACCGGATGCTCCGCCTGCCCCGAATGCAGGCTTCCACGGATAATTGACTCATAGTTTCCCTTCCGTCAAGGTAATATTTGATTTACACTACTCCTCCCCGGCCGGGCAGACGAAGGCGTCTCCATAGCGGCCGGAGAGATAGGTCTTGTATTTTCTCAAAATGCTCCGGACCTGGCCGTGGGGCAAGGCGGCGGCGTAATTGAGGTTGCGGCCCACCATGTCCTCTGCGGCCACCAGTGCGTTGACAATGGCTTCTTCAATAGCTTCCTCAACGGCCCGGTAGAGAGGGTTGAGCTTCTCGTCTGACAGGAGGGTGACCGTGCTGAGATTGTAGGAAAAAGCTTCTTCGTTGGCTGTCGAGAAGGCCAGGAAGATATCGCCGGAACCGCTCGAATGGCCGCCCCCCAGCTTGCCGATCCCCATGGAGACACGCTTGCAAAGATTGGACAACTGCCAGGGCAGGACCGGGGCATCCGTGGCGACGATGGCGATGATGGAGCCCGTCCCCTCAAGAGGTGAGCGCTGCCTGACCTCCATCTGGGCCCCTTCAATCTCCCGGCCCATGGGAATACCGGCGATCAGGAGATGTTCACGGCGGCCGTGATTAGCCTGGACCAGGACGCCTACACGGTAGCCACCCTCCTCCTGGCCCAGGATTCGGGAGGAAGTTCCCGTACCTCCCTTGAAGCCATGGCAGATCATGCCGGTGCCTCCGCCCACATTGCCTTCCCTGACGGGGCCGCCGGCCGCGTTTTCCAGAGCCAGAAGCGCGTCCTTCCCCGTCACCTTGAAGCCGTTGGTGTTGTTGAGGATACCATCAAAGGTTTCGCCTACGACCGGGTAGAAGAAACCATAATTCTTCAGCTCGACTTCATCATGGGGCGGATAAAAGAAATGGTTGGAAATCATCCATTGGGCAGCCCCGTCCCGGACCACGCCGACGCTGTGGGTATTGGTAAGGAGGATGGGGCCGTGCAGGAAGCCGGAGCCGTCGATCCAGTGGGTCCCCGTCAATTCACCGTTGCCGTTGAGGTCATGGCGGCCCGCGAAGACAGCGCTCCTGCGCCTGCCTCTGGGCAGGACAGCCGTGACACCCGTGCGGGCAAAGTCACTGTCATAGGCCGTGTCCGCCGAAGCCGTCCCCTGGATCAGGGTCCTGAAGCCGACCTCAACACCCGCCACATCCGTAATGGCGTTGAAAGGGCCGGGCATCCCCAGGAAAGGAATGCCCAGCTCACGTGCTCTTGGTTTACTTGCCTGACTCATAGGCGGCCTTGCTCATCATTGATTGGCGTCGATGATTTTGTCGAGCTCGTCAAGGGTCTCACAAAGCATACGCGGTACATGGAAGGGGCCCTTGAAGACATTACCCTTGCAGGCCGGCATGGTCGGTTGACCGTCCCGGCGCAGATAGCCATACCACTCGTCGTATTCCTTGTCCTTGAAGTGTTCGAAGGAGTAGTCAAAGATCCGCTTGAAATCCTGCCAGTAGCGGTCCTTGCCGGTATAGCGGTAGAGACGGATAGCCGAAGAGATGGCTTCCGCGTGGATCCACCAGAGTTTCATGTCGTATTCGTAGGCCTGGGGCGGGTGGCCCTCGGAGTCCACGAAATAGAGAAGACCGCCGTATTCCTGGTCCCAGCCCATACGGTAGGCTCCATCGTAGAAGGTCTCGATCTTCTCTACAATGGAATCATCCCCCAGTTCTTCAGCTTCGCGCAGATAGTACCAGGCGGCTTCCAGGCAGTGGCCTGGAATGACAACCCGGCCGGAGGAATAATCCGACACATACTCGCCCTTGGGGCCGACCCCTTCCAGCAGGACCCCCAGGTCCTTGTTGAAGTGGAAGGTCAGCGCCTCGTCCAGGAGCTGTCTTTCGGCTGCCCGGTATTCATCGGCGTTTTCCGGGTCGCAGACCCGCAGGGTCCTGGCAGTCAGCATGAGCATCATGGTCCCGGAAAGACCGCGCATGGCGGGGGCTGTGGGAAGGAATTTGGGTGTGATCTTATAGGGATCCGATGAGGGGTCATCGTGGATGCCCTTGATCATGCGGAAACAGCGGCGGGCATCCTCGCGGTGTTTTTCGGAGCCTGTGGCGGCAAAATACTCCGCGTTGGCCATAACATAGAAGATCTCACTGAAGGTATAGCGCCGCTTGCGGAAGGGTGTTCCGTCGTCCCCTACGACAAAGTACATGCGCTCATCAGCGGGATCGATACAATACTTATTTGAAAAATCGATGCAGTCTCCTGCGATCGACAGCCATTCATCGTTGGTACCGTAACGGTTGTAGAGATGGCCGAACATCCATCCGGCGCGACCCTGCATCCAGACACTTTTTTCTTTTGAGTAAGCTTGACCGGTTCGGTCCAGGCAGGTCTTGAATCCCCCATACTGGGCGTCAGGTCCGTATTTGGTCCAGAAAGGCATAACGGAACCGAACAATTCATCATGGACTGTGTCCCGGTATTGTTTAAGGCTTGAAAGATCCATGTTCCCTCCTCAAGGTATCAGGCTCTGTCCTGGGGCTGGCCCTGGTTGGGCAGGGCCCGCCCCCGGACCAGGCCGGGGGCAGGCTTTGCTGATCATCGCAGTTTATTGCGAGGTCTGTACGAAGAGCTCAGGATATTTGGCTTTGATCTCCTGAACGTTTTCCTTTGTCACCAGGATACCCGGAACGGTGATCTGAGCGGCAGAGATTTCCCCGCCATTCAGTTTGTTGAAAATCTCGTTGACAACAACCGCGCCGCAGTCATCCCAGCTCTGAATGACGGTCGCCAGGTAGGCGCTGTTGGGATCCGCGATCTCGTTCAGGGCTTCCGCATCGCCGTCAACGCCGACGATGGGGATCCGGTCTTCCATGTTGGCTTCCCGGACTGCCTGGAGAGCCGCCAGTCCGACACCGTCAAAGGTCGCGAAAACGCCCTTGATCTGGTCGCCGTCTGACAGGATTTGGGCTTCCATCTTTGATTTTGTGTCATCAAAGTAATCCGGCCATGCATAGACAAAGCCGAAGGCGATCTGCGTCTCGGGGTTCTGAGCCACGATATCCGCGGCGCCGCCCTTGCGCTTTCTGTCCATCGATCCCAGGTCATTGTAAATCTGGAGGATCTTGCCTTGGCCGCCCATCTTGTCGACCAGGGCCTGTACGACCTGCTGACCGATCAGATAGTTGTCCGATGAGGCATAGATATCAACAGCGTCAACGTAGCCGCCGTCACAGCTCCCAATGAGGATCCCCTTTGCTTTGGCGGCGTTGAGGCTCTCTTCGCACTCACTGACGTCCCCCGAAAGCAGGATAATGGCATCCACGCCCTGCGCGACAAAGTTGTCGATCGCATCCGCGCGGCTCAAGGTGTCGGTTGCGACGTTGTCAATGTAGGTGCCGCCTTTTTCGGTAATCTTGGTTTTCAAGACTTCCCGGGCGTTCCGTGAGAACACGGTTGCCGTACTGAACGTCGTAATACCAACAGTAAACTTCTTGTCGCCCTTACCGCCGCCCGAGTCGCATGCGACCAGGCTGATGGCCATAATGGCAACTACGAATAAAATCAATATTCGCTTCATTCCTTTAACCTCCCTTTTTATTCAAAAGATGGCCTGTCTGCAGATTCAGCCATCTCTTTACCTAATCCCTGACAAAGAGCACCTTGACGGCCTTGCTCTCGTCCTTGCCTCTTGCGGCCTCAATGGCCTCAACATAATCTTCCGGCTTGAAACGGTGGGTGATCAGCATTTCGTGGTCGATTTGATTGTGTTTGAGCATATCCACCGAAATGGCAAATTCATCCCTGTAGCCGGACATGCCGTAGCTGTTGGATGAGATCAGATCGATCTCGCGCATGAACATGGCGTTGAGGTCAATACTGTGCTTGCCCGTAAAGACGCCCATCATGATGATCTTGCCCTGTCTTGCTGTGAAGCCGATGGCTTCGTCGATGGCGTCGGAATTGCCCCCGACGCACTCATAGACCTGATCCACGCCTTGGCCGTCAGTCAGGGCCAGAACATCGGAAACCAGCGTATCTTTGTTATAGATGACCGTATGGGAAGCCCCGCATTTCATGGCCAGTTCAGCCTGGAAAGGGTACTTGCAAATAGCGATCAGATTGGGAATCCCCTTGGCCCGAAGAACCTGGAGCAGGTTGAGGCCTACGACACCGCAGCCCAGGACCGCACAGGTTTCACCCAACTGGGGGTTGCCCAGGCGGACGGCGTGCACGTTGACAACCAGAATATCCAGGAGGGCTGCCGATTCCATGGAAACGTTGTCCGGCAGGGGGACCAGTTTGGATTTGTGGACGACCGAGTATTCCCCGTAGCCGCCGGGCAGCATGCGCACGTAAGGCAGGCCCACATGGGTCATACCTTCATCGCACATGTGGAACTGGCCGCTCAGGCAGCGGGCGCAGGTGCCGCCAAAATTCAGGCAGGAGTGAATGGCCTCAACCGCCACCCGGTCACCGGGCTTGAAGCCCGAGGAAGGATCAGCCTCAACAACCGTTGAAGCGTTCTCGTGACCGAAGATGGCCGGCAGATTCTCCTTGGGGAACTTGCCTTCCAGATCTCCTGAGAAAAAATGCAGGTCCGATCCGCAGACACCGCAGACATTGTTGTAGACCAGAACCCAGTCTTCCCTGCGCTCAGGGATGGGGAAATCACCATAGCTCAAGCCCTCAAACCAGGGTTTCCCATCCCAGATAACGGCTTTCATCATTTTTGACATTTGTCTACCTCATCTTTCCTGTCATTTCATGAAATCGAATGATTATTTTCCTTTTTTGGTCATGACCACGGACATGAGCACCGCCAGGATGACCACCAGTCCGATGGTTATATCCTGGAAGTAGTAGGTCATGCCCAGCATGGTCAGTCCGTTGCTCAGCATGCTGATGATGAAGGCTCCGACCACGGTGCCCAGAATGGTGGGCTGGCCCTCCCCAAACATGGTGGTGCTCAGATAGACGGCTGAAATAGCCTGCATCAGATAGCCCTCCCCCGAGGTGGGCTGGGCCGAATTCAGCCGGGAGGAAACCATGACTGCCGTGAAAGCCACCGCCAGACCTGAGATAACATAGGCAGTGAATTTATAGAATTTGACATTGATCCCTGAGAAGAGAGCCGCTTCCTTGTTGCCTCCGATGGCGTAGATGCGCCGGCCCAGTTTGGTCCTCTCCATGAGGATATAGGCGATCCCGATCATGACCACCATGATGATGACCATGACTGGAATGACCCCGAAGAGCATGCCGGAATTGATGCCTTTGAAAAGATCAATGGCGGGGCCTTCAATTCCCTTGACATAGATGGGGTTGCCCTCCGTCATCATCATCTTGATTCCGTAGACAACCGAGCCGACGGCAAAGGTTCCTATGAAATCGGGCAGGCCGATGGTCGAAACCAGGAGGCCGTTGATGCTGCCGATGACGATGCCCACCGCAACCGCCGCCAGGAAGGGCAGGATGAAGTTATTGGTCGCCAGAAGGACTTTGACATAGAAGATGGCGCACAAGCCGGTGGCAAAACCCACCGACATATCAAAGCCGCCCGCCGCCATGACGAAGGTAAAGCCCAGTGAAATAACCGTCAGCATGGACATCTGCTTGAGCAGCAGCATGACGTTATTCACGGTGAAGAAACGATTGGCCAGTATCGAAAAGAGGGCGAAGACCAGGATCGCGACGATCACGGTGCCGTATTTTCTGATGGCGTTTTTCCAGTTCAACTGCAGGGTATTCACTACACTTTGCCTCCCAACATCGCATGTGTGATTTTTTCTTTGGCGTCCGGACCAGAAGACGCGTATTCTCCAACGATGGCACCGTCATTCATGACCAGAATCCGATCGCAGAAATTCAATAGCTCGGGCAGATAGGAGGACATGAAAAGGACCGCCTTGCCCTGGAGGGCAATATCGTGGATAAGTTTGTAAATATCGCGCTTGGCCATGATATCGATACCCTTGGTCGGCTCATCCAGGATCAGGATGTCGAAGTCACCGCTCAGCCACTTGGAGAGAACCACCTTCTGCTGGTTGCCCCCGCTCAGGTACTTGATGATCTGGCGCGGGCCGGTGGTCTTGATGGACAGCTCATCGATCCTTTTGTCAGCCACCGCCTCCTCCGCCTTTTTCCGTAAAAAGAGCTTGCCGGCATAGCGGTTCATGTAGGCCAGGGTGATGTTCTGCTGGACAGTGAAATTCTGAACCAGTCCCTGCATGCGCCTCTCTTCCGGAACCAGAGCCAGACCCTTGGCCACGGCCTTGGTGCTGTTGGGAGCGAAGGGCTGGCCGTGAACCGTGACCTTGCCGGCCTTGAGCTTGTCAATGCCGAAGACGGCACGGGCCACCTCACTCTTGCCGGCACCGATGACGCCGGCGATTCCCAGGATCTCCCCGCCCTTGAGCGAAAAAGAGACATCCTTCAATTTATCGGAGGAGAGATTCTCAACTTTCAGGGCTTCCTCATGGATACCCTCATTGGATTCCCGCGTGAAGACCTCGTAGTCCTGGCCGCCGATCATCATGCTGACGATCCGGGCCCCGTCGATTTCTTCCTTGTCCAGGGTGCCGACCTTGCAGCCGTCCTTCAAAACAGTGGCCCGGTCGGAGATGGCAACAATCTCCTCAATATTGTGTGAGATGTAGATGATGCCGATACCCGACTTCTTGAGGCCCACAATGATATCCAGCAGGCGCTCGCGCTCCTCTTCGCCCAGGGCGGTTGTCGGTTCGTCAAAGATCAGGATGTCCGGCTCATAGATGAGGGCCGAACTGATCTGGACAATCCGTTGGATGGAGGTATTGAAATGGCTGACCGGAAGGGTCACGTCCAGTTCGATGTTGAGCCTGGCCAGAACCTCCTGGGCCTTGCGGATCATGCTCTTTTCATCCAGGAGGCCCAGGAAGCCCCGCTTCTCACTGCCCATGAAAATATTTTGATAGGCGCTGAAGAAGGGAACCAGGTTGATCTCCTGGTGGATGGTAAAGATACCGGATTCTTCGCTCTCCCTGACGGCCTTGAAGGCAACTTCCTCATTGCGGATGATGCAGCAGCCTGATGTAGCCTGGTAGACACCTGACAGAATC
>Ga0265293_10010684_pt1 | contig 12761 bp, 11 predicted proteins | sample Munlanlewell138R_FD_192505 | JGI IMG/M metagenome (GOLD analysis project Ga0265293, IMG submission 192505) | Leachate microbial communities from a municipal landfill in Southern Ontario, Canada - Leachate well 138R | ecosystem: Engineered > Solid waste > Landfill > Unclassified | place: Canada... | reverse complement strand
CTGGCGGTTCCGGCAGGCTGGCGCGCCAGCTCTGAGATAATGCCGTTTTTGGCGCTGTAATCCAGGTAGGCGCCGTCAGAGACCAGGTTAAATACACCAATTCTGACAACTTCCTGCTCTGCCTGCTCGCCGTCAGCCTTGACAACGGTAGCGGGGAACTTAACCACTTTGCCACTTTCAACCATTTCGCGGCTCATCTCAGCCCACAGGCGTTCGATTTCAGCGAGACTCGGCAGTTTGGTGTCACTGCTCATCTTGGTGATCAGGCCGTCAAGAAAATCGGTGCGGCCAGGAATTTGAGCGCTGACGATGGACTGATTGAGGTTGGCGCGAACATCACCAGCGGTTGACGTCAGGTGACCAAAAAGTTCTTTCAGTGAACCCAGACGCTCATCCAGTTGCTTTCTCAGGGCTTCGATTTGAAGATCGTTTTCATCAAATGTTTTTTCCAGCTGGTCACTGCGAGCCTCTTCATTGCTCATAGTCGCCTTAGCCTGCGCCAGAATCGCCTGCTGGTTTGACTGGGCTTTCAGAAACTCGGCTTCACGCTGTTTGTGTTCTTTGGATTCGTTGATCTTGGCGCTGTTGATCAGCTTCATCAGCTCATCAACGGAAGCGGCCTGCTCCACAGCAAACGCTGGGGCGGCCATCATCAAACTGCCTGCAACCAGGGTCAGGCACCGTTTACGAAATGTCATTTTCATTGTGCTGCCTCCGGAGCCGGAATGGGTAGGGTAAGGATATCGATAGCAGCCTGTTTCTTGGCAATGCGAATGCCTTTGGCTACCGCAGAGCGGAAATCGTTAACCTCTTGCCAGGTATTGTTGTCTGCATCCCAAACGCCGGTTACTTTCTGGTCGCTTGTTTGGAACATCAGGGCAATACGGCCAACGCGGAAGAAGCTCACCTGGCGCTCCTGGCCATCGATATCAACCATGCCTTCGTACTGATCTATGGTGCGGCTGTACTGGCTTTCGATATCGTAAAGCTCAAGGATCTGGCGGAATTTCTCAGCGGCGCTGAAGCGATCGCTGTCGAGATTTTCGCGCACCTTGTCGATTGCAGCGATACGTTCACCCTTCTTGAAGGGGAGATCCAGCTCGATGAACTGCTTGAGGGCATCCAGCATTTTCAGAGTCAAGGGAAGAATCTGGCGCTCCATTTCTGTCGCATTTGCCATGGATTCTTCGAGGTCTTTCATGGTTTGCTTCTGGTTGGCGATCTGCCGATCCAGCTGCGCGTTATAAACCCTCAGGCCTTCGATCTGTTTGTTAACGGTTTTGAAATCCTGGAGGATGTCATAGGTTTTATCGGCAATGGAGTCAACACGCTTTTGTGAAGCCTGAGCCTGAGCCACTTTATCAGCTCCGGCTTTAAGCGCCGCATCCACGTCAGCAGCATAAGCTGTGCCGGTCAAAACACCAGTCGACAGCACTGCGGACATCGCCATCACTTTGAGTCGATGATTTTTCATATTTCCCTCAGATTGGGTATCACGCGGTTTAAAAAAGTTGTTGTCCCTGAACCGCACAGTACGAGACAACACCAACTTATGGAGTTAGGGGTGGCATTATGAACCTTGAAAAAAAGAGAATTCAATGAAGATCGAAAAAAATTACCTTTTGAACTTCAAAAATAGTTTTAGTGTTACCTTGCGTAACAGCACCCCACACAGCAGAGAATGATCATTCCCGCGCCAGGGTGACAAATGAAAATTTGAGCCCAGCAGTGCTCGAGCAACCGTCTTCTCTGACCAATTGCCGCCACTGGCTCTGGTCAAATTCAGGGAAAAACGCGTCTCCGTCAACATCAGCATCAATACGGGTGAGATAAATACGGCTGGCGAGGGGCAGGCACTGGCGGTAGACCTGCTCACCGCCGACAATCATCACCTCCCGCTGTTCCGCGGTCAGATACTGCTCCGCCCGCGCCAAGGCTGCATCTAAAGTTGAACACACTTCCACGCCCTCCCGCTGCCAGTCGCGCTGCCGCGTCACCACCAGGGTTGTTCTTCCAGGAAGCGCCCTGCCGATCGAGTCAAAGGTTTTACGCCCCATGATCATTGGCTTGCCCATGGTGACATCCTTGAAGTGGCGCAGATCCTCTGGCAGCCGCCAGGGCAAACTGTTATCAACGCCGATTACCCAGTTGCGGCTACAGGCGACGATAATCGAGATTTGCATATCCGCCATCCTCAAACCGCGATGGGCGCGGCAATGCGGCTGTGGCTGTGATAATTTTCCAGCTCAAAGTCGTCATATTTAAAGTCAAAAATACTGGCGACCCCGGGATTGAGTTTTATCTGCGGCAGCGGTAACGGCTGGCGCTGCAACTGCTCGTCGGCCTGATCGATATGGTTGTTGTAAAGATGGGCGTCCCCGAGGGTGTGAATAAACTCCCCCGGCTTTAAACCTGTGACCTGCGCCACCATCATGGTGAGCAGGGCATAGGAGGCAATATTGAAGGGCACGCCGAGAAAGATATCGGCACTGCGCTGGTAGAGCTGACAGGAGAGCCGACCATCGGCGACATAAAACTGGAATAGCGTGTGGCAGGGTGCCAGCGCCATCAGCCCGCGGCGAGCATTTTCCTGGGGAGAGATGCCCTCATCGGGAAGCTGTGCGGGATTCCACGCCGACACCATGAGGCGCCGTGAGTTGGGACGCACCCTGATTTGCTCAATAACGTCCGCAATCTGATCTATGGCGCTGCCATCCGGCGTCGGCCAGGATCGCCACTGGTAGCCGTAAACCGGCCCCAGCTCGCCTTCATCGGTAGCCCATTCATCCCAGATGCTGACGCCATTTTCTTTAAGATAGCGAATATTGGTTTCGCCCTTAAGAAACCAAAGCAGTTCATGAATAATGGATTTGAGATGGACTTTTTTGGTGGTGACCAGGGGAAAACCCTCCGCCAGGTCAAAGCGCATCTGGTAGCCAAAAACGCTTCTTGTCCCGGTGCCGGTGCGATCCCCTTTTTGGGCGCCCTGATTGCGGACATGGCGAAGAAGCTCAAGGTACTGTTTCATAGCGAGGATTTCCCTGTTTTTTTGTTGACACCATCCCGCCACAAACCATAGCCCGCAAGAGCAGCCCCCGCCAGGATCATGGGCAGCGACAGCAACTGGCCGCGGGTCAACCAGCCCAGGGCATCGAAACCTATATGGGCATCCGGCTCCCGCGCAAATTCGACAATAAAGCGAAACACGCCGTAAAGGATAAGAAACAGGCCGCTGATGACGCCTGTTGGCCGGGGGTTTTTACTGAACCAAAAAAGAACAACAAAAAGCACCAGGCCTTCGAGAAACGCCTGGTAAAGTTGGGACGGGTGGCGCACCAGCTGCTCGGGGTCGCGGGGAAACACCATGCCCCAGGCGCCATCGGTTTGCCGCCCCCACAATTCCTGACCAATAAAGTTGCCAAGACGGCCGAGCCCGAGCCCGATAGGCACCAGGGGCGCGACAAAATCTGCTATCGCCAGCATGGGTTGATGAACCTGACGGGCAAAAATCACCATCGCCACGATTACCCCCAACAAACCGCCGTGAAAGGCCATGCCCCCTTCCCAGATGCGCAACAGCCACAGGGGATCCGCCAGCCATTTTTCAAAATTATAGAAAAGCACGTAGCCAAAGCGCCCCCCCAAAATAACGCCGAAGGCCATATATACCACCAGGTCTTCCACCCGCTGGCGGTGCACGGGCGACCACGCCCTGTCGCTGCGCCGAATCGCCAGCAGCCAGGCGCCGCCAAAACCGAATAAATACATCAGGCCGTACCAGTGCACCTGGAGAGGCCCAAGGGCAAAAGCAACAGGATCAATCTGGGGGTAGCTTAGCGACATGGAAACCTTGCCTTCAGTTTTGCCAGCGGCAGCAATTTCGTGATTGTATAGTCCGCCCCTCGGCTTCGAGTCGCGGCCTGCTTTTTGACAGTTTAAGCGCCCGAGGGTTTTACGACCTCAGACTGATAATTTTCCAGCCCCGCTGGCGCGCCACTTCGGCGAGACTGTCATCCGGGTCGACAGCGACGGGATTTTCCACCACGTCGAGCAGCGGCAGATCGTTAATGGAGTCGGTGTAGCAGTAACTGCCCTCGAGGTTTTGGCCACTGTTGGCAAGCCAGGCTCGCAGGCGAAGAACCTTGCCCTCTCTGAAGGTGGGCTCGCCATCCACCGCGCCGGTGTAAAGGCCGTTGTGAACCACCAAATCCGTAGCGAGAAAATCATCGACACCCAGTCTGGCACAGATAGGCTCCACCACAAAACGGTTTGTGGATGTAATCACCAGGAGATAATCACCCTGGCGGCGGTGCTGCTGAAGGAGGCTTACCGCCTGGGGCAGCCACATGGGCTGAACGACCTCCGCCATAAACTGGCGATGCAAAAGAGACAACTCTTCCCTGCTCATTTGCGCCAGGGGCTGAAGGGCGAAAGCGAGGTAATCGCGAATGTCCAGAATACCCTTTTGGTAGTCCCGGTAGAATTTTTCATTCATCTCCCGGTATTTGTCGCCATCCACCTTGCCCTGCTGCACCAGAAATTCACCCCAACTGTAATCGCTGTCGCCAGCGATGAGGGTATTATCGAGATCAAAGATTGCCAGCGCCATTTACCGCATTCCCGCACAATTAAAACGTCGCACAGGATACTGACATCACCACTATTGCTCAATCTCTGCGTTTGAGTCTTTTCTCCGCGCTGGAGACGGCAACCCGTAAATAATTTTTAAAACGCCTCTTTCAAGCACCGCCAGTGTGCATTCACATTGCTGAATCAGGTGAGTTTGTGGAACAATACAAGCATAGGTTTAAGGGTGACGCCCAAGTGATTGATCAAGAGGGTTACAGAGCGAATGTCGGTATTGTCCTCTCCAATGGGCAGGGTCAGATACTGTGGGCAAAACGCATAGGGCAAAATGCCTGGCAGTTTCCCCAGGGCGGCATCAACAAAGGTGAAACCCCCGAACAGGCGCTTTACCGGGAACTCTATGAGGAAATCGGCCTTCAGGAGCACCAGGTAAACCTGCTCGCCCAGACCCGCGGCTGGCTGCGCTATCGACTGCCGCAGCGCTTCATTCGCCGCCACTCCCAGCCTCTCTGTATCGGCCAGAAACAAAAGTGGTTTTTACTGGAGCTCACTGCCTGCCCCAGCAATATCCGTTTTGACTGCGGGGAAAAGCCTGAATTTGACGGCTGGTCCTGGGTCAATTACTGGTATCCTGTCGGTCAGATTGTCGATTTCAAACGGGATGTCTACCGCAAGGCTCTCAAAGAGCTGGCCAGCATTCATACGGATATCGAGAGAAACATAAATAGAGCAGGATGATATCAGGTGCTTGATTCCCTTCGAAGTATTGTTCAGGAAGTCAATTCAGCAAAGGATTTTGCTGCGGTTCTCAATATCATCGTTTCGAAAGTCAAAAAAGCCACCCATACCGGCGTTTGCTCCATTTATCTCCACGACCCTCTGTCTGGCAGCTATGTACTGACGGCGACGGACGGCCTCTACCCCGAGTCGGTGGGCAACATTCGCCTCCACCCCGGCGAAGGCCTGGTGGGCATTGTTGCCGGCAAGGCTGAACCCATCAACCTCGACAACGCCGAGTCTCACCCCAACTTTGCCTACTTTCCGGAAAGCGGCGAAGAGCGTTTTCGCTCCTTTCTCGGCGCCCCCATCATTCACCATCGCAAGGTGCTCGGCGTCCTCGTGGTACAGCAGCAGGAACGCCGCCGTTTTGATGAGAGCGAGGAGGCTTTTCTTGTCACCGTCTCTGCCCAGCTCGCCGGTGTTATCGCCCACGCCAACGCCACCGGCCAACTGGCGCGACACCTGGCTCCAGACGCCTACCAGGGCAAGGCCAGCGAAACGGTTTTCAAAGGCATTGCCAGTGTTCCCGGCATCGCCATCGGCACTGCAGCCATAATTGCCGCTCCCGCCGACCTCTATGCGGTTCCCAGCCGCCAGGCCGAGGATATCGAGCAGGAACTTCGCCTTTTCCACCAGGCGCTGGCGGACACCAAACGGGATCTGCGCACCGTCCACGAAGGTCTGGCAACCCGCCTGAACACTGAAGAACGGGCGCTGTTTGACGTCTATGTCAGCATGCTCGACGACAACTCACTGGGCGGCGAAGTGCGTGTTCTCATCAATGCGGGGCTATCGGCTCAAACGGCGTGGAGCGAGGTCATTATTGAGCATATTCGCAATTTCAGCTCCATGGAAGACGCCTATTTGCGGGAGAGAGCCTCGGACGTTCGCGATCTCGGCACTCGGGTTCTGGGCTATTTGCAGCAATCCCAGGTTGAAGAAAAAGAATACCCCGCCAATACCATTCTTATCGGCGAAGAGCTGGCCGCCCCCAATCTCGCGGATGTCACGGTGGAAAAAATCGCCGGCATGATTTCCGTGAAAGGCTCCCGCAATTCCCACCTCGCCATTCTTGGCAGATCCCTGGGGATTCCCACAGTGATGGGCGCCATCGATCTGCCCTGGAAAGAACTGGACGGCACCCAAATGATCATCGACGGCCACCAGGGGCTGGTGATCAGCAACCCCTCGCCCGAGGTTTTGCGCTCCTACAAGGCACAACAGCAGGAAGAAAAAATCCTCGCCGAGGATCTCGAACGGCTGCGGGACGAGCCCAGCGTTACCGCCGACAACTACCCCATCTCCCTGTGGGTAAACACCGGCTTGCGCCTCGACAGCCTGCTGTCTCTGGATCGCGGCGCCGAAGGCGTTGGTCTCTACCGCACTGAAATCCCCTTTTTTATGCAGGAGCGTTTCCCCTCCGAGGAAGAGCAGCGCAAAATATACCGTGAACAGATGGAGATGTTTGCTCCCAGACCCGTGACCATGCGCACCCTGGATATTGGCGGCGACAAATCCCTGCCTTATTTCCCCATTGAAGAGGCCAACCCCTTTCTGGGCTGGCGGGGCATTCGCGTAACCCTGGATCACCCGGAATTCTTTCTCGTTCAGTTGCGCGCCATTATGAAGGCGAGTCAGGGCATGGATAATCTGCGCATCCTGCTGCCGATGATTTCCAATATTCCCGAACTCGAAGCCGCGCTGGCGCTGGTTTACAGGGTCTACCATGAACTCACGGAAGAGGAAGGCTACACCCTGGCCAAGCCCGCCGTCGGCGCCATGATTGAGGTTCCGGCAGCGGTTTACCAGATTCGCGACATCTGCAAACGGGTGGATTTTGTTTCCGTGGGTTCCAATGACCTCACCCAGTACCTGCTCGCGGTGGATCGCAACAACCCCAGGGTTGCCGATCTTTACCACACCATGCACCCCGCTTTGCTGAAAGCGCTCAAAGACATCGTCGATGGCGCGGCGCTGGAAAATTGCCCGGTGAGCATTTGCGGCGAAATGGCGGGCGACCCGCTTTCGGCCATCCTTCTTCTCGGCCTCGGCTACACCACCCTGTCGATGAGCGCCACCAGCCTGTTGCGCGTCAAAGCCATACTGCGAGAGATAACCCTCAAACAAGCGCAAAAAATAGCCAAAACCGCTCTGACACTGCCAGACAACAACAGCGTCAGGGAATTTCTCGAAGAAACCCTGGACAGCCCAGAAATCGCCAGACTCTACAGGGGCACCAAAGGGCGCCAAGGCAAAAGCGGCGCCAAGAAATAGCCGCAGCGCCAAAAAATCCTCGACAAAATACCCGCTGTACGCTTTTTCATCAGCCCCGGAGAGGGTATGATAATGCCCTTTTTCCGCGCGCGGCGCCTGTCGAACTTCGGTATTCGCAATAAGAAAAGCCCGGTTTTGCCACGCGGGCTTTTCTCCAGATAGTGCTGCCGACCCCCGACAGACTTCTGGTAGCGCGCCCTGAACCGGCTTGCATCAGGTCAATGCCCGTTGATACCAACAGCAAAAACCCAGAAAAGAGACCAACTTTTGTTCAACATCGGCAGCTACAGTATCCCGTCGCCCACAGTTCTGGCGCCAATGGCCGGCGTCACTGACCTGCCGTTTCGCCAGCTGTGCCGTGAATTTGGCGCCGGCCTCACCGTCTCTGAAATGATCACCGCCGACACCCGCCTGTGGCACACCGACAAATCCCGGCTGCGTCTTCCCCACGCCGATGAACCCGGCCCTCGCATGGTACAGATCGCTGGCAGCGATCCCGCCATGTTGGCCAATGCCGCCCGGGAGAATGTTCGCCTCGGCGCGGAGATCATCGACATCAATATGGGCTGTCCGGCAAAAAAAGTCTGCAAGCGCGCCGCCGGATCTGCACTGCTGGCCAATGAATCCTTAGTGGCCAATATCCTTCAAACTGTTGTTGGCGCAGTGAACGTCCCGGTTACGCTGAAAATTCGCACTGGATCAACCCCTTCAAGCCGCAACGGCGTCACCATCGCCCGCATCGCCGAAGACGCCGGTATTGCCGCCCTCAGTGTCCATGGCCGCACCCGCGCCTGTAAATTTGAGGGAACTGCAGAATACGACACCATTGCGGAAATCGTCGCCGCCACCGCTTTTCCGGTCATCGCCAATGGCGATATCGATACGCCCCAGAAGGCAAAAAAGGTTATGGCGCACACCGGCGCCGCTGCCGTTATGCTGGGGCGCAACGCACAGGGGAAACCCTGGATTTTTCGCGAGATCAACCATTTTCTGGCCTCGGGGGAATTACTGCCGCCGCCGCGCCCGGAGGAAATTGGCTGCGCCCTCCTGCGCCACGTCAAAGCACTCCATCAGCACTACGACGACTTTATGGGGGTTCGTATCGCCCGCAAACATGTCGGCTGGTATCTCGATGGCCTGCCCGATGGCGAACACACGCGTCGCAACTTCAACGCTCTCAACGATTGCCAGCAACAGCTTGATGTGCTGCAAAACTACTTTAATACCTTAATAAATTATCAGGAACGAGCTGCATGACTGCCGCCAACAGATTTACCCTTAATGCCGAAACGGAAGGATCCATCGAAATCCAGAGTCAGCCAAAACGCAGCGCCCTGCGCGAGCACGTGGAAGAGGCGATGGCACATTATTTTTCACAGCTGGACGGTCAATCCGCCAGCGATCTCTACCAGCTGGTGCTGGAACAGGTGGAAAGCCCGCTGCTTACCGCAGTGATGACCTACACCGGTGGCAACCAGAGTAAAGCCGCTGAAATGCTCGGACTCAACCGCGGCACTCTGCGCAAAAAGCTGAAACAATACGACTTGTTGTGAGGTAGCGACACCCGCAACCTCTTATTGAAAGACACCCACCCCAAAGCACCAACATCTCGCCCACACCTGGAGACAGACCATCATGACCAACCAGCTCAAACCCGTACGCAGAGCGCTGATCAGCGTGTCCGACAAATCCGGTATCGTTGATTTTGCCAGCGCCTTGCACCAACAGGGTATTGAAATTCTCTCCACGGGCGGCACTTTTCGGCTTCTTCGCGACAACGGCATTGACGCCGTGGAAGTTTCTGATTACACCGGTTTCCCCGAGATGATGGACGGCCGGGTGAAAACCCTGCACCCGAAAATTCACGGTGGCATCCTCGGTCGCCGCGGCACTGATGATGAGGTAATGGCAGAGCATGACATCAAACCTATCGACATGGTGGTGGTCAATCTCTACCCCTTCAAGGCCACCGTCGCTGACCCCAACTGCGATCTGCCCACGGCCATTGAAAATATCGACATTGGCGGCCCCACCATGGTGCGCTCGGCGGCCAAGAACCACAACGATGTTGCCATCGTGGTCAATGCCAGCGACTACGCCCCCATTCTCGCCGAGCTGTCCGCTACCAATGGCCAGCTCGGCTATGAAACCCGCTACCAGCTCATGGTAAAAGCATTCGAGCACACCGCTCAATACGACGGCATGATCGCCAACCACTTTGGCGCCCGTAACACCGGCAACGAAAAGCGGGACTTCTCCGATACGTTTAATCTCCAATTCGTCAAAAAGCAGGATATGCGCTACGGCGAAAACCCCCACCAGAAAGCGGCTTTTTATGTGGAAGCCGAGCCTCTCGACGTGGGTATATCTTCAGCGGTGCAGCTGCAGGGCAAAGAACTGTCCTACAACAATGTGGCCGATACGGATGCGGCGCTGGAAACCGTCAAATCCTTTGCCGAACCCGCCTGCGTCATCGTCAAACACGCCAATCCCTGCGGTGTCGCCACCAGCGCAAGCGGCATAGGTGCGGCCTATGAACTGGCCTACCAGACCGATCCGGAATCCGCCTTTGGCGGCATTATCGCCTTTAACCGCGAACTCGATGCCGCCACCGCCAAGGCTATCGTCGATCGCCAGTTTGTCGAAGTGATTATTGCGCCAAAAATTTCTCCCCAGGCTCTTGAAATCACTGCCGCCAAACAAAACGTCCGCGTCCTTGAATGCGGGGAGTGGCCAGCTCAACGCCCTGCTCAGTTTGACTTTAAACGGGTTAACGGCGGACTGCTGGTGCAGGATGCAGATCTGGGCATGGTGAGCGCAGGAGACCTTAATGTGGTCACCAGGCGCGCCCCTACTGCAGCAGAAATACAGGATCTTATTTTTGCCTGGAAAGTGGCGAAATTTGTCAAATCCAACGCCATTGTCTACGCCAAAAACTGCCAAACCATCGGCGTCGGCGCAGGCCAGATGAGCCGAGTTAACTCCGCCCGCATCGCCGCCATCAAGGCGGAACATGCCGGGCTTGACGTCAAAGGCGCAGTGATGGCATCAGATGCCTTTTTCCCTTTCCGCGACGGCATTGATAACGCCGCCAAAGTCGGTATCAGTTGCGTAATCCAGCCCGGCGGCTCGATGCGCGACGCAGAAACCATCGCTGCAGCCGATGAACACGGCATGGCCATGGTCTTTACCGGCATGCGCCACTTCCGTCATTGATTTCCGCCCTCTGGAGCACATTATGAATATTCTCATTATCGGCTCGGGCGGACGGGAACACGCCCTGGCCTGGAAAGTCGCACAAAGCCCCCTCGCCGACACCGTTTTTGTCGCCCCCGGCAACGGCGGTACCGCCACCGAGCCCAGGGTTGAGAATGTCGCCATCGACATCAGCGATTTCAAGGCACTGGCGGATTTTGCCAAGGTCAACCAGGTGGGTCTGACCATTGTCGGCCCCGAACAACCCCTGGTGGATGGTGTCGTCGATTATTTTGAAGCCGAGGGTCTCGCCATTTTTGGCCCCCGCAAGGGTGCCGCGCAACTCGAGGGTTCAAAGGCCTTCACCAAGGATTTTCTCGCCCGTCACAAAATTCCTACCGCCGAATACCAGAACTTCACTGACGTTGAACCGGCGATCGCCTACCTGAAAGAAAAGGGCGCCCCCATTGTTGTCAAAGCCGACGGCCTGGCCGCCGGCAAAGGCGTCATTGTCGCCCAAACCCTGGAAGAGGCTGAAAACGCGGTTCGCGATATGCTCGCAGGTAATGCCTTCGGCGAAGCGGGTCACCGCGTTGTCATCGAAGAGTTTCTCGCTGGCGAAGAAGCCAGCTTTATTGTCATGGTAGATGGTGAGCACGTGCTGCCCATGGCCAGCTCCCAGGATCACAAAGCGGTCTTTGATGGCGACAAAGGCCCCAACACCGGCGGCATGGGCGCCTATTCACCAGCGCCCGTGGTGACCCAGGACATCCACAATCGCGTCATGGCCGAGGTTATTCTGCCCACGGTCAAAGGCATGGCTGCCGAGGGCAACACCTACACCGGTTTTCTCTATGCCGGGCTCATGGTGATGGCGGATGGCACCCCGAAAGTGATCGAATACAACTGCCGCTTTGGCGATCCTGAAACCCAGCCAATTATGATGCGTCTGCAATCCGACCTCGTTGAACTCTGTCTCGCCGCCCTCGCAAAAAAACTCGATACGGTCACGGCAAACTGGGATTCCCGCGCCGCCCTGGGAGTTGTGCTGGCTGCGGGGGGCTATCCGGGAGACTACACCAAGGGCGACGAGATCAACGGCCTGAATTCAAACAGCTCCGCCAATGCCAAGGTTTTTCACGCTGGCACCAAACTCAGCAACAATGCCGTAGTCACCAATGGCGGCCGGGTTCTCTGCGCTGTCGGCCTTGGCAATACTGTTAGCCAGGCTCAAAAAGAAGCCTACAAACTGGTGGATCAGATCAGCTGGAACGGCATGTTCTGCCGCCGGGATATCGGTTACCGCGCTGTCGCCCGCGAACAAAAGCAGGCGCAACAGGCGCAACAATAGGGCTGTTCCGCGATTCACGGCCAAGACAAAAAAAGCCCGGCATCAAAACCGGGCTTTTTTATGTCATTTGCTGAGCTGTGAATACAACAGATCAGATGCGCTCAAACAGTACAGCAATACCCTGACCGCCGCCGATGCACATGGTGGCAACCGCATAACGGCCACCGATGCGCTCAAGTTCGTACAGGCACTTGATAGCGAGAATGGTGCCAGTGGCAGACACTGGATGCCCCAGAGAGATACCGGAACCGTTGGGGTTCACTTTTTCCGGTGGCAAACCGAGGCCGCGGGCAACCGCAAGCGCCTGGGCAGCGAAGGCTTCATTGACCTCCCAGACATCGATGTCGTCAATGGTGAGGCCAGTTTTTTCCATCAATTTTTGCACGGCGGGAACAGGGCCGATGCCCATAATTTCCGGCGCCACACCCACCAGGGTGTAGGCGACGACCTTGCCCATCGGCTTGATGCCCTTGGCTTCGGCAACGGACTTTTCCATCAGCACCACGGCGGCGGCGGCATCGTTGATGCCAGATGCATTGCCAGGCGTTACAGTGCCGTCTTTTTTGAAGGCGGG
>Ga0265293_10010683_pt1 | contig 12762 bp, 12 predicted proteins | sample Munlanlewell138R_FD_192505 | JGI IMG/M metagenome (GOLD analysis project Ga0265293, IMG submission 192505) | Leachate microbial communities from a municipal landfill in Southern Ontario, Canada - Leachate well 138R | ecosystem: Engineered > Solid waste > Landfill > Unclassified | place: Canada... | reverse complement strand
AATCTTTTACTACGCTTTAACTACAAAAATATAACATTCTGTCCATATTATCATGTGTTAGATGATCTTTATTTTCTATAGCTATAAGAGGCAGAAGCAATCTTTAAGTCGCTGACAAGCGAGTATTCATCTTACTCCTCTCCTATCCTATCCTCCCCACTCTCCCAGAGGGCACTCCTAAGATTATATTTTTTAATAAATGCTTTATTATCAAAAACCGGGTGACAGGGAGGGCAAGAACAGGAATCTAACGATAGTCTAATAAATGTCTAACAAATCTAACCGGATCATCCTAACGAATCTAATAAAGAACTAAAGATTGAATGGGCACCTATGCCGTGGGTGCATATCACCGGAATATCTAAATACGAATTTGCTACACAAACAAAATGGATAAGTTCAATCTATTAGAATATATTCTGTTAACTTTGTTTTACGGATGGTATAGGAAAGATGACTACAACAGAAAAAATAATAAATGGCACTGTAAAATTTAAGACTATAAATGAAGAGATTGTTTTGAACTGATAAAATCAAAATCGGATTTGATGAATTACTACTACTAAAATACAATAAGTGGCTTCCTACAAAAGAACACTGACGAAATCATTGGTTCAATTACCCGCGCTAATGAATTTGATGTAACGTTTTTTCAAAACAAATCATGGGAACTGCAAATACCCATTCTAAAAAATGCTTTACAGGATTTTCAAGGAGAAATCTTTTTTGAGTTCTCCATTCCTCGGATGGGGAAAAGAGTCGATACGCTTATCATCATCAAGAATATAGTTTTCGTAGTGGAATTTAAAGTGGGTGAAAGCCATTTTTTAAACTCCCACATCGAGTAGATCTGGGATTATGCTTTGGGCCTAAAAAACTTTCACAAAACAAGTCACAATGTTGTTTTAGTCCCTATTTTGATTGCGACGGAGTCCAAGACATCTTTTACGGAGATTGTCCTTACTTCACACAATGACAACCTGACATTGCCTGTGAAAATTAACAGCAAGGGGCTGAAAGAGATTATTCAACATGTCTTATGCTTTTTTTCTGACGAACAGGAAATAAATATACCCGAATATGTGGATGGAGGATATATGCCCACACCGACTATCATCGAGGCGGCTGTATCTCTCTACACAAGCCATAGCGTCGAAAATATTACCCGAAGTGATGCAAGTGCGAAGAATCTGACACTGACTACCGATAAAATATCTGAGATAATCGATATTGCCCGAAATGAGCATAAAAAAATCATTTGCTTTGTCACGGGTGTTCCCGGAGCAGGAAAGACTCTTGTTGGGCTAAATGTGGCCACTTCTCACCTCGACAATGAAAACGGAAATGCAGGCGTTTATTTGTCTGGAAATAAACCATTGGTTGACATACTACAGGAGGCATTGGCAAGAGACAAAGTACAGAGAGAACGAGAAAAAGGAATCAAAATAACGAAAACAAGTGCCAAGCAGGCGGTCAAGACATTTATCCAGATTATACATCACTACAGGGACGAATATCTGAAAAATCAAGAAGCTCCGTATGACCATGTCGCCATTTTTGATGAAGCGCAGCGGGCATGGAATAAAGAGCAGACCGTAAAATTTATGAAGCAGAAAAAAGGCATTCCCGATTTTGATTATTCAGAACCGGAATTTCTGATTTCATGCTTAAACAGACATAAAGATTGGGCTGTCATTATCTGTTTAGTGGGAGGTGGACAAAAAATTAGTACCGGAGAAGCAGGTATCTCCGAGTGGCTTCACGCGATAGATACAACTTTTTCGGATTGGAGTGTCTATATTTCACCTAATCTCACTGATTCGGAATATGCGGCTATCGATACAATTCAAATTTTGGAGGATAAAGGTAAAGTTCATTTTAGCGAAGACTTACATTTATCGGTCTCAATGCGTTCCTTCCGTGCAGAAAAACTATCTTCGTTTGTCAAGAATATGCTGGATATCGAAATAGAGAAGGCCAAAGAAGATTTTTTACAGATTGCTGAAAAATACCCAATCGTATTAACCCGCGATATCCTGAAAGCAAAACAATGGCTCAAAGAAAAAGCAAGAGGAAGTGAGCGTTACGGTATTGTTGTTTCTTCACAGGCATTACGATTAAAGCCATTTGCGATTGATGTGAAAACACCAATGAATCATGTCAATTGGTTCCTGGATGGCAAAGACGATGTCCGGTCTTCTTTTTATCTGGAAGATGTCGCCACTGAATTTCACATCCAGGGTCTGGAATTAGACTGGAGCTGCGTTGTCTGGGACGGCGATTTACGGTATTCTCCAACTGGATGGAAAACTTTCTCTTTCAAAGGTAATAGATGGCAGAACATACATAATATTGAGCGTAAGAAATATTTGCTAAACGCCTATTGGGTTTTACTTACTCGTGCAAGGCAAGGAATGGTGATTGTTATTCCTGAAGGGAATGAGGAAGATCATATTCGTAAAAAAGAGAATTACGATGGCACATATAATTATTTGAAAGGAATCGGATTACAAACAATATAAATACCTTCTTGGCTCCCTACCCGACTCCCAATTCAAAGGTTACTTGATTAGCCGCAGGAGATATATTTTAAAAACGATTCAAAGAAACCATCCTTAATCCCTATACCTATAACAAGTGCTATGCTGAAACTTAGAAGCGTACCAATCAACACATACTCGGTTTTTCCTATTTTGCTATCGTTATACCTTAATACCGATTTTGCGGTTATTATAAATCCTATTGCCGTGTATTGCTGCAACATAACGAGAATCACAGCCATTATGCGTTCAATTGTCCCGATCCATCGTCCTGCTCTTTCCAGATCATTTTTATTATCTTCCTGATCATACAAATTCAGTGATGACAAACAAATTCTTATTATTACATTACTGGGTTTCACACACAACAGGAAGCCGGTTAAAATTAATAATTGATGGGTGGTAAATATATCCAGATAAGTCGGCATCGAATGATTCTTTGTCCAAAATATGGCGACTACCCCATATATTGTGGCTATATGCAATACCTGATCTATAAAAAACAAGTAGAGATTCGAGTATGATCCATCCCTATTTCCCTTTCTCCTTTTTAGCCTGCGTTCTATAACGCTCTTCAGGACATCAATCGCAAAGTGAATGATTGTAATACCCAATGCATACACTATAAATCCATAAGTGAACGTCATTGCAAGTGATGCGGCAAGTACAATAAAAGCATGAATATAAATGTGCCACGAACGAGGACCTTTTTCCTGTTTCTGTCTACTGATATGTTCAGATTGGGCAAAAAAATCAGCTATAATATGCCCAATAAACTGTGCAAGTAGTATTTTTTCCATAGTATCGCTATTTACACTATATGCTTATTATCATTTTGAAAATCAAATGAGGAGAACAGAGAAAGAGTTTCCTCTATTGAAACCCATCCTGCATTCCTAGAGTGCTGATTTACTGATGACTGCGAAACCCCAAATTCACTCGAAATTTCTTGCTCGGAATATCCTAAAAGTTTCCAAAGTACGATCTCACTTTGTTTACGTGTCATCTTTGTAAATAGAGTATCAAGAAGTGACAGTATTGGTTGGAAAATACTGTTCAGATATTCATTATCCGATCCGAAAAATAAGCTATTTTTTACGGTCACTCTTTCTTTATTTGATGTTTTCTGTTCAGAAATGAGCCGTCCGGAGATATTAATGGCCTCGCCTTTAAAAATATTTTTATCTAAAAGTTCGATATCCATTTCACCAATTCCAACCGCAACACGTATTCCATATGTTTCAAACAGTTTTCGATATTTTTCAGCCGATGAATCATTGCTAATAAGACTATCCAAAGGAAAAGACTTTATGCCGGATTTAAGTATCAAAGCTACTCGTAACGCATCATTCGGATCTGATAAAACACATTCAACAAGATCGCCGGCAACCAGACGCATCTTGAGACTTCCTCTGCTATTTTCTTCTTGATAATTTTGAACCTTCTCAAAAAGATTGTATATCCGCTGAGTTAGATGATCAAACTCTTCTAATGATAAATAAGAAGAAGCTATTATGTCTGCTGATATTGTTGCTCGCCTCATATAATTATTATAATCAATAGCTGTTACTTTTCCAGTACAAATATAAGGTCTTAAACTTATATGTGCAACTTATAAGCCAAATAACTTATAAACCTATCTTATAAGCTCTACGGCTTATAAAAGTTTCATCATGCATTTATTTATCAATAAGCCTCATCCATTGGATATGCCCACAAGGCAGGTAAAAAGGATATCGTCACATTGTATGAATACTGGCTGTTCTTCACCCTGTATTACCCCGCAGGATTTCTGCTTCAATAGTATCAACCAGTTTTGGAAGGTCGTGCTTATAATTGTGACGGATATCACATTCCCAAACGGTCAGGACATTCCATCCCAGAGTGATAAGCTGCCTGGTATAAATTTTATCCCTTTTCTTGTTTGTGGTAATCTTTTTCACCCAGAATTCAGTATTTGTTTTAGGGGTACTTGCATATTTGCACCCTTCGTGACCATGCCAGAAACAGCCATACACGAAAATGACCGTCCTGTATCCGGGTAAAACAATATCAGGTGTTCCAGGAAGTCTTTTATCGTTTACAGGATAACGGAAGCCTCTTGCAAAAAGAGCTTTCTATAATATTATCTTGGGCCTGGTATTCTTCGACCGGATCTTTGACATCACCTGTGACCGTTTTTCCTTATCCCAGATATCCATTCAGTTTTCACTAATCTATGCAAAAGTAATAAAAAGCACTGTGCAGTGAATATCCCGGAACCAAAACATGAAAAGTGTGAGTTGGTTAGCGACACTAACCAACTGAAATTGATGGAGACTGATGAAGAATAATGTCCGACCACTTTCCTGACTACCTAATTGTAAGATCTTTAATATATTTGCAAGAAGAAAAATTATGGCTACCTTTATGGCACATAACGAATTCACTCCATGAATAAGCAAGGAGAGATCATACTCTATCAGCCTGACGAAACAATTCGTCTCGAGGTGAAACTTGAAGATGAAACGGTATGGCTTACGCTCAACCAAATTGCATATCTGTTTAACAGAGATAAATCGGTCATCTCAAGACATATCAATAACATCTTCAAGGAAAAAGAATTGGAACGTAGAGCAACTGTTGCAAAATATGCAACAGTTCAAAATGAAAATGGACGTATCGTTGAACGACAAATAGAATATTACAATCTGGATGTTATAATTTCTGTTGGTTATCGCATAAAATCTTTTATATGCATTTCGCCAGTTTCCCCCAAATTTCACATGATTATTGGTCCCTTTGCAAATAATACATTTCAAATAATCTGTTGCAGGTTTCGTATAATAATTTGAGTTGCCCATGGGTTCACGGACGGTTGGTTTTGAATTATTTCGGGCCGGGGTGTTTTTAAATATTTGTACACAAAACGAAAAATGGCCATCTTTGTATTAGGGAATTAGCATTACGCACAGATGGCAAATAAATATAGAAGACAATCATAGTAGAAGAAAGTAAATAAACCGAAAATAATGTCCTACTGTTATTATATAGACACCCTGGAAGCGGAAGGGAGAAAAGCGCTGCACAGGAATTACCACGATAATCATTATGGTTTTCCAATTCACGATGACAATGAATTGTTTGGACGGTTAATCATGGAGATCAACCAGGCGGGCTTGAGTTGGGAAACGATTTTAAAAAAAGAGAAATCGTTCAGAGAAGCGTATGATAATTTTGATATTACAAAGGTGGCTTCTTATACGGAAACCGACAGAGAGAGACTACTGAATGATCCGGGTATTATTCGTAACCGGCTGAAAATTAACGCAGCCATAGAAAATGCGAAAACGATTTGTGCGTTACAAAGAGAACATGGTTCATTCGAAAAATGGTTGGAAGCCAATCATCCCAGGACAAAAGAAGAATGGACGAAACTGTTTAAAAAGACATTCCGCTTTACAGGCGGGGAAATCGTCAACGAGTTCTTAATGAGCATTGGTTATCTACCCGGTGCACATGGAGAAGATTGTCCTGTATATAAAGAAATTTTGAAATTAAATCCCGCATGGAGTAAAGTGTGATGGAAACTGTGCCAATAATAACTGCTATACCTATGTATACCAGTATATTTTGCTATCTGTTATCCCTAAAACAGGTTAATTTTCAACAGAAAAATCATTATTTTAGGGTATTGTGTAATAGGTCTCAAACGAGTACTTTTATTTTTTAATTGAACGCTCCTTCGGGAGATGGTGTATTTACGTCAAGACAGATAAGAATTATGGTGATGGTCAATCATTTAAATTCAGCATGTGATAATTGCACGAAACATGCTGAACAGGAGAAAAGGCTATATTGCGTGAACGTAGCGGAACGGGAAATATTTGATATTTTCAAAATTTTAGGTGTGCCTTCGAATGAGCAGGATATCCTGGTTAAGACGATTAATAACGAAAACACCTGCTGGTATAATTTAAAACAGCTGCTCGATACGCTACTTATCCGCAATAAATAGTCTTCTGGTCAACTTTACAGGCATCCCAATCTTTCAACTCTTATCCAGATATCATTTCAGAGAATAGGAGTTGAAAGATTTTTAATGACACTTGAAATATACCTTTAATCCGTAATGACGATATTCACGGCATTCATTCCTTTTTTGCCGCGTTCCAGGTCGAATGTAACCTTATCGTTTTCATCGATGGAAGCCGGGGCGCTGCTGATATGGAAGAAATATTTATCCACAGAGGAGGCACTTTTGATGAATCCATATCCTTTATTGCGATCGAAATACTCCACCCGTCCTTTGTTGGGTTCAGGTTCTTCCATATTCTCTTTCTTGGGGGTAGATACCGCGATATCATCAATATCAATTTCCTGTTTTTGTATGGGATCAGGCGGGGTATCGGTAATCACCCCGTTCTCATCCACGTAAGCGATCATATCATCCAATGAGCCGGAGCCGGCATTGGCCTTGCGCTCTTCCCTGCGTTTCTGTTTTTCTAACCGTTTTTCCTGTTTTTTCTTTTCTACTTCTCTTTTGTTATACGATACTGATTTAGCCATATTTATACCTGAAATATCTTTTCTGTTTTTTAATTGTTATTTTTTTAGCTAGCTACCACAAGGGTTTTACCCGTCAATTTCTGGATATCCTTTAACATATCCCTCTCCTCATCGGCACAGAACGTCAATGCTGTACCCGTATTCCCTGCCCTACCCGTACGGCCGATACGATGCACATAGGTTTCAGCCACATCCGGAAGATCGTAATTGATGACCAGTTCCAGGTTATTGATATCAATTCCCCTCGCTGCAATATCCGTCGCGATAAGGGTCTGTATCTTGTGCGATTTAAAATCGGACAGCGCCTTTTGCCTGGCATTCTGCGATTTATTCCCATGGATGGCCGCGCTGTTTATGCCGGACTTGCTGAGTATCCGCGCGATCTTATCCGCTCCGTGCTTGGTGCGGGAAAATATCAACACTGATTTCTTCTCATCTTTTTTCAGCAGATTTATCAACAGGTTCTTCTTTTCCGGCTTCTCGACAAAATAGATATACTGTTCTATGGTGTCGACTACCGACGATACCGGTGCCACCTCCACCCTCACCGGCTTATGCAGGATGGAGCGTGAGAGGGAAGCGATGGATGCCGGCATGGTCGCCGAAAAGAAAAGAGTTTGTTTCACCCTGGGCAATTGGGGTAACAACCGCTTGATGTCATGGATAAATCCCATATCCAGCATACGGTCCGCTTCATCCAGCACAAAATGACGGATGGCTTGGAGGCTGATGATCTTCTGGTTCATCAGGTCGAGCAAACGCCCCGGCGTAGCCACCAATATATCTACTCCCCTTTTCAACTCATTTACCTGGGCATTCTGTTTCACTCCCCCATAAATTACAGAGTGGCGGAGACCCGTATGACGGATATAATCACTCAGGCACTCGTTGATCTGTATCGCCAGCTCACGCGTAGGAGTTAAAATCAATGCCCTGATCTCTCTTTTCCTGTCATGAGGTCTGTTCAGATACAATTGCTGTATGATGGGGAGTACAAAAGCTGCGGTTTTTCCTGTGCCGGTTTGTGCCAGTCCTAAGATATCACGGTTATCGAGTGCCGGGGCAATAGCCTGTTGTTGTATTGGTGTGGGAGTTATATGTCCTTTTTCGTTCAGAGCCCTCAATACCGGCTCAATAATTGCTAATTCTTTAAATGTCATGTTTTAACTTTAGACAGGATACGCCACGATAAACGATACCACGCATTCCTGTAACTGATTGATAATTTCAACAAATAAGTTGATTTTGATGTCGATTTCGGCGATGGGAAGATCCGCGTAATGTGGCGGAGCAAAACATTGAGAAGAAAGATCCAATATGAACTTAATTGCTAACCGGCTGCAAAGATACGAAAATAAATCGGTTTATCAGCTATTACTGCAATCATGCCACAATTATGGCCAAAATTGTGGCTATCCATAATCAATATCTCAGAAGTCTTTGAGAAGAAGGATCATTACTACCGTTATATCCGGAACAGGGAATGTTTATAATTTATTATCCGGAAAATTAGAATATATCAGATTTTTCAGTACTTTTGCGGTTCGAACTGTTAGCTCAGCTGGTTTAGAGCGCTGCCTTGACAGGGCAGAGGTCGCCGGTTCGAACCCGGCACGGTTCACTCAAAGTCTCAACGCAAGTTGGGGCTTATTTTTTTATAATGAATTGGTTTTTAGAACTCTGTATTTTACTTCATTTCTCTCCTTTCTGTCTAATTACCCCGAATTCGGAATAATTAAACGGGGATAGGTATTCATCTCTGTTAAAAGTAGTTGGATATCCCATCATATATTAATGCTCCTTCCACGATCAAAACTCGTATGTTCATTATGAGATACGTATCCTAGTTGGTTGGATAGACATTGAGTTTTCCCAATCTGTTTGTTGATATTCCGGTGTGAATGTCCGTAAATCCAATAAGATATAGGACTAGTCATGATATAACCTTCCAACTCAACAGTAAATGCTCCATTTATTCTACTCCCGGAAAAATCGGACGAAGATAACTGAAACGATGGAACATGGTGAGTAACTACTATTCGTTGTTTTGCCGTACTATTTTCTACACTTTGCTTGATGAAGCTTACACATTTCTCATGCTCTTCATTGAATTTATTCCATGTCAATAATTCTCCATTATATAATATGCGATGAAAATCACTTACTCCTCTCTCTGTGATATAAGCGTCTTCTTGCGGAATTTTTGACCATAAAGTCGACAAGACAAGATCGGTATTGTCCAAGTGAATAACACCATTATAATACACGTCGATGTTATTTCTGATGGAGTCAATCAGTCCTTGTGGCAATTTCGCCAAATCCGTGTACTTATACAATTCATGGTTCCCTATAATCGCATAGGTTTGTTGAAAATTATCTGAAACCCAATCCCAAAAAGGATGTTTTGAATAATTATCATCATTCAGATAACCGATATCACCGGCAAGAATAAGAATATCTCCAACCGGGATAAGCGGATTCTCCTTGATGTATCGTGAGTTATCCCGAAATTCAAGATGCAAGTCAGATGCGTATTGTATTTTCACAATTCAAATATGTTTTTTATTTGCTCGATAAACAGTTCAAATGTAATTTCAATAGCAAGTCCAAGTTCCCTGGAAAGAGCCACAGTATCCAAACCGTCTTTCTCAACCATCGTCAAGAACGTGCGCAAATCATTTTTAATCGCCTCAGGCACGTTATACCTCTCTTCTCCGGTAAAAGTGGAAATTATCCGAAAAATATCGTTTTTGTGTTTTGTAATCTCTTCCGACCTGACTGATTCGCCTCTTGCCTTACGGTTAGAATTACTGATATAGGCTATCGCTTTTAGCAAAACAACCGCATCCCTGTCAATAAAGTGTAGGTCGTCCAAAACGACTGTATGTGATGTCGCATAATGATAATAATCGTCATCCAACAGAATTGCCGATAGGCTTGAAAGATCTTCACCGACAGGAATCGGTGTTAGATGCTCACCTTCCGGGACTTGTATCATGTCGGACTGTCGAGAAAACAGTTCTACCTGTAACGGAAAATTTACCTTTTGAGGTTTGATGAAGCGATAAAACTGAGTTTTCTCCGACATGGTTTGCCAGAGTTCATATTTCCCCTCTTTGACAAACTCCCAGAAACGTCTTACGAAATCATCGCTCAAAGCTTCAATAATGAGGATAGTGTCAATATCTTTTGTTGCACGTGGCTTTAATCCTCTTTCAGCAATCAATTCATCACACGCGGTTCCTCCGATAATCACATAATTATCCGTATAATCCCGAAAATATTGTCGAAATATATCTATTCCTCTGACCATACTTTATCAGTTATTAAATTCTTGATTTCAGCCTCGACTCGCTCATTACGATCCTTCCTATAGCACAGATAAAGGGATAAAGGGTCAATATATCCATTATTATTCAATAAAGCCGGATTGTATTTCCATACTTCTATTTGAAAATCACCTTCTATCTCATCCAGATATTTCCAATAGCCTGCAGCTTTTAATTCCTCAAATTCTGATTTGTAAAGAGCATAGCTCTTCTTTCCGGTATCTGCCAGAAAAGTATAATGAGCAAGTGCCATATCACCGGATTTACAAAATCGTTCGTCTGCATCAGTACTTGTAAAATAGGTTTTAATTATTGGCGATTGCATTTGAGGTTCAGCCATTAACCATAGCTGTTTGTTGTTCTTTTCAAAGACAAATTTCTTCTCCTTTGTTCCTCTGATCTGGCAAAGCTGCTTTTCTTCCAATTCTTCTGCAACTTTGGTAATTGTTTTTGGTGAATAGCCTATTTTTCTTGAAATTTCTTTAAATGAATAATCTTTCAACCGCTCCACTTGTAGGTGGAATAACAATAATAGCTGTGCGGACGGCGTTAACTGTTCCGAAAGTCGATAATATTGATGATTGCTTTCTTTGAGAGAAATCAGCAGATCAGGCAGATATAACTGATTATCAGGAATGATAAAATTAATCCGGTCCTTAATCATATTCCGCCTCATCTGCGGACTTTGATTATATAAGACAAAAACTGATGATAATCCCGTATGCTGAAATAATTCCTTGTTTTGTCTTTTTAGCTCTCCTGCCGTTCTAGAAATATCTTTATTCTTTTTTATTTCTTCTACAAGCAAAAAAGAATACCCATCTATTTTGAGCAAACGATATTTATAAGCATGCCTCAGATATAGAGGAAACTTTTTCAAAATGTCATCAGTTGTTTGCTCTATAATACCTGACAAACCAACTGTATCCTGCAAGTATGTTAAGATATAATCCATAATAATTACCTTAAAAAAATAATGATTACCATATATAGGTAATTATTGCAAATATAGGGTAATTATTTAATATAAAGGCTATATTATGACAAATAAATTCGGATTGGTATAAAGGCAATCAATCCCGTTTTCGGATACTTGAAATGATTAAACGTGGCTTTTGTGTCTTTTTAGAATGTTCTGTCTAATCCGATGAGTGGTGTATTTATTGAAATAGAAAATTATCTTCTGAACTCTTTCCGGTACTCCGAAGGAGTTTTTTTCATGACCTGTTTAAAGTAATGATTGAAATTGGCTAAATTATTATATCCCGATTCGTAACATATCTGGGTAATCTGTTTATCGGTTTCGGCAAGAAGCCGTGCTGCAATACCAATCCGGGCGCTTTTCACGTACTCCATAAAGGTTTGATTGGTTTTCTTTTTAAAAAACCGGCAGAATGAGCTCGGCTCCATATAGACCAACCTTGCCGCATCATCCAGGTTAATGCCATTTTCTAAATTCTGGAATACATATTCGTAGATCTTATCGATCTGTTCACGGTCTTTGTCCTTAGTATCCGGCAGCTCTGAAGGCAATACCAACAACTCCTTGTCTTTGATCGAGAGCAACATATTAAAAACCCTGAGCATCTCAATATATCTCTCCAGCCCACTCAGGTGAATCATTCTTTTTAATGACTCTGCCACCCTGTCGGCAGTTTCACCCTTGAACTGAATACCGTATTGCGCTTCTTTTAACAGTTCTGCTATCTCATTCAATTCCGGAATATTAAAAAAATTAGAAACCAGGATATTTTCATTGAAATGAGTAACCACACACTCGCCGTGGCCGTCTTTTCCCGGCTCCAAGACCTCCCAACAATGGGAGATATTTGGCCCCAGCAATACCATATCTCCCGGCGCATAGCTCGTAATATGACTTCCCACAATCCTCCTTCCAAAACCGGATGAAATATAATTCAATTCAAAATTCCTATGAAAATGGATCTTATCAGAATGGGGGTCCATTTTCAACATTCTTGTAATGAATGAATTGTTATGGGGGACATCAATCTTTTCGTAAACAAATCTCATTACATTAGAATTTAAATGATAAATATCATAAGTTTATTTACATAAATATTTATACTATAAAGTGTAAAGATAAATACATTATCCGGACTATCAAGAAAAAATCAGGGGTGATTGAATCAAAAAACAATAAAAATATTCCAATTTTTAAGAAAGATATCCCAATTCATTGGGTTAATTTTGTACAATTGAGTTTTCAAGAAGATAATAATTATGAGTCCCCTCCGAAAAGTCTCTGACTTTTTATCATCAGTTCAGTAACGTCCGAAGGGAACGGTTTAAATTTTAAATTGCACTAAAAATAGTGCTCTCAATAC
>Ga0265293_10010682_pt1 | contig 12762 bp, 12 predicted proteins | sample Munlanlewell138R_FD_192505 | JGI IMG/M metagenome (GOLD analysis project Ga0265293, IMG submission 192505) | Leachate microbial communities from a municipal landfill in Southern Ontario, Canada - Leachate well 138R | ecosystem: Engineered > Solid waste > Landfill > Unclassified | place: Canada... | reverse complement strand
TTGAGATAGGGCTCTGCATACGGCAACAGCGGCGGCGGTGGTTGTGAGAGCCGCCTCTTCGGCGGTCCCCCGGGGCCGTAGGACAAGGCTCATGTATATGCCGGTGCCCATGGGGGAGAAAAAGCTGCGCCCCAGTCGGCCGCGGCCCTCTGTTTGCTCCTCGGCCAGTACGATTGTGCCCTGGCTTGCACCTGCAACCGCCATTTTCTTAGCTTCCTGATTGGTGGATCCAATGCTTTTGAAAACGTGAATCTTGTCCCGTGTAATAGAGGGATGCTGAGTCCGGAGAAGCAGACCTTCCGCTGAGAGAATGTCACTGTCCTCGGAAAGAGAATATCCTCTGTTGGTGACGGCTTGTATCTCATAGCCTTCTTTGCGAAGCTCCTCTATGCTCTTCCAGACCGCTGATCTGGAGAGTTGAAGCTTCTTGGCAATGTCAGTGCCCGAAAGGGCTTGTCCTCGACTACCCTCAAGCAAAGCAAGTATTTTGGATTTTGTCGACATCATAGTAACCTCCAGACGTGCATTCCATATAATAATAAACGCAAAAACAAAAGAAATCAACCAGGGGGACAGACCCCGTGGTTGATATTGCCCCCAGGGGGACAGACCCTATTCGTCGGATCCAAAGAACTGGATGAAAACAGGTTCCTGGCCTTCCATGGCAGCAAACACCTCCGGCTTCAGCATAGATCCCAGCTCATCAACGGAGAAAGAAAAACTCTGTATTCCTGCAACATAAGGTGCGATATCGTAAAGCGAGAAGTATACGATTAAGTTTTCCCCATTAATCAAGAAGTCATAGTTTCCATTATAGCCGGCTACCGTATCCGCTGCAGATTCAAAATAATAGTCACCTTCAGCGATTTCCGATAATATTTTTTCGTTCACATATTCCAAACCATCGGAATCATCTTGGAAAAGTTCAGGAAAAGTATAGATTTGTCCTGTATTGGTATTCAGGGTATAGCTATCCAACCAATATAGACCGTGGGCACCGCCTGTGTAATTGTCCCAGCTCATCCAGAGGGAAGCGATATCCTTGTTGTGGAAGTATTGATAGCTGCTGTTCAAAGAGGCAGAAAAGCCCTCCCTGTTTTCCAGATCAAGAGCTGCGTTTCGTACCTCTTCCGCTGCTGCTTCTACCTTTTCTCTTATTTCAACATTCAGCTGATCCGCACCGGGAAAGCCCTTTAGAATGGGATATTCAGCGTTAATGCTCAGGTGTTCGCCATTTTCCTGTATATAAGAAGATTCAACTGAAAATGCGCTTTTTTCCGGGCCGGATGTGATGCCATTACATCCGCAAAAGGCCGTAATGACCATTACGATTACCATCAAGGCAAATAAGCATCTATGTAATCTCATATCAAAGCTCCTTTACTGGTCGGCGTGGGAAAAAAGTCGCCGCCGCAAACTCGAAGAAATTCACTGCGACTGGCCTGCCCAGCTGCAAACTCGCAGAACTCTACTGCAATGCTGGGTGGCCTAACTGTGTGAGTGAACAATTATAATATTATACTATATTAAAAATAATACGAAATAGCATAGCTTAAAAATAAAAATTAAGAAAAAATATTTCCCATTTTACGCCTTCAACCCGCTGCCACACCTCCTTTTGGAGGACTCTTTGAATCCGTATTATGTTAACTTAGATTTGACAAGCAAAATATATACTGATACAATTTTGAACTGTTAGATTAAAAAACGTTGAATAAATGTATTTGTTTTTTCTTTTAAGAGCATCTTAATTTCAATGAATAATACGATTAAAGGACGTGGTTTTAATAATGAGTAAACTTGTTATAAATAACTTGTTTAAAGTTTTTGGAGCAAACCCTAAGCTTGCTATTAAGTTAATTAGGGAAGGAAAAAGTAAAGGTAGAATCCTCAAAGAGGCAGGAATGACTGTGGCTGTAAATGATGTAAGCTTTGAGGTTGAGGAAGGAGAGACCTTTGTTATAATGGGGCTTTCCGGCAGTGGTAAATCAACGATCATCCGCTGTCTTAACCGACTGATTGAACCTACGGCCGGGTCTATCGTTTTAGATGGTGAAGATCTTCTGAAAATGAATAGAAAGCAGTTGGTTGAAACCCGACGGACAGCTATGAGTATGGTCTTTCAAAATTTTGCTTTACTGCCCAATCGAACGGTATTGTCCAATACAGAATATGGGTTGGAAGTTCAAGGAGTCAAATCGTTGGAGCGAAAAGAGCTGGCGAAAGAAGCATTAAAATTAGTTGGCTTGGAGGGTTATGAGGATAGCTATCCTGATCAATTAAGTGGGGGAATGAAACAGCGTGTCGGATTAGCAAGAGCCTTGGCAAATGATCCTGAGATTTTGCTGATGGACGAAGCCTTCAGTGCACTTGATCCATTAATTCGCCGGGACATGCAGGATGAACTCGTCGACCTTCAAGAGAAAATGAAGAAAACGATTATATTCATAACCCATGACTTGGATGAAGCTCTGAAAATTGGTGACCGGATCATGCTCATGAAGGATGGAGAGGTTATTCAGATCGGAAAACCGGAGGAGATTCTTTCTAATCCTGCAGATGAATATGTAGAACGCTTTGTTCAAGGTGTAAACCGGAGTGATTTATTAACAGCCAAGGATATCATGGTAAAGCCCTGGACCACAGTCACTGAAAACCAGGGACCGCGCTTTGCTCTGGCTGAATGTAGAAAATATGGGCTTGAATCGCTTCTGGTGACAGGGAGTGGGAGAGTAGTAGCGGGGATGGTTACGATTGATGATATAAAAAAAGCCGTCGCAGAAGGGCAACCGTCCTTGCAGCAGATTATCAGAGCTGAGGATGTAAACCGAGTCAGCCTCGATACAAATATCAATGATATCATTGAACCAGCACTGGAGTCATCCGTACCGGTTGCCGTAACCGATAGCGACGGAAGACTGAAGGGCGTAATCATTAAAAGCAATGTGCTGCGAGCATTGATGCAGGAAAGGAGTGATGATAATGCCTAGGATCATGATAGGGAAATTGTTTGAAGGGGTAGTTGACTATTTGCGAGTGTCATGGAAGGTCGTATTCTTGGGTATTCGTGATTTCATAGAAACAATCATTGATTTCATTGAATATGGACTGTCGTATTTTCCTTTCTGGGTGTTGGCCATTGTGATTGCCCTGATTGCATATAAGCGGGCAGGAAAAGGAATTGCTGCTTTTAGTCTGATTGGCATCTTATTTATCGAGAGCATGGATCTTTGGTCGGAAGCAGTTTCAACTCTGTCTTTGATTATTACGGCAACAATCATTGCGCTCCTGATAGGCATTCCAGTAGGGATTCTTTCTGCCAAGTTTGAGTTACTTAATAAAATACTTAGGCCGATCCTGGATCTCATGCAAACGATGCCCGCATTTGTATATCTGATACCGTCTGTATTATTCTTCCGCATCGGACCGGTGCCCGCTGTATTTTCTACCATAATATTTGCTATGCCCCCGGCGATTCGCCTGACCGATTTGGGAATTCGTCAGGTCCCCACCGAGCTGATCGAGGCCGGAGAATCCTTTGGATCCCTTTGGTATCAGATGCTGTTCAAAATACAGCTTCCACTGGCAATGCCTACAATAATGGCGGGGATAAATCAGTGCATAATGCTGGCATTATCCATGGTCGTCATTGCCTCTATGATCGGTGCCGGAGGGCTGGGATCAATGGTACTTACAGGGGTCTCATCACTAAAAGTCGGGATGGCTTTTGAAGGAGGCTTGGCTGTTGTGGTCATAGCGATTATTTTAGACCGTCTTACGCAGGGTAAGTCCGGTAATAATAAGTAACCAACTTACAATACATCTGTCGAAGGCGTTTCAGATTCTATTTGTAAAGTTAACGAATTATTGTGTAAATCAAGGAGGATAAGGATGATAGGAAAAAATACGAAAAGAAAAAGAATGATCACATTGGTCGCAATTATGATGATTGCTGTGTTGATTCTCACAGGCTGTGGCGGTTCCGGAGAAACACCGGGTAAGGGTTCAGATGATAACGAAAAACCGGTACTAGAACTTGGATATGTACAGTGGGCATGTGCTAATGCAAATTCACATATGGTTGAAGCACTGTTAGAAGAAAAATTTGATGTAGAAGTAAACCTCAGAGATATGGATGCGGGACTGCTCTGGCAAAGTGTAGCTACCGGTGACATCGATTTCATGGTTACTGCATGGCTACCGGGAACCCATAAAGCTTACTATGAGAAATTAAATGATGAAGTGGTTGATCTGGGACCTGTTTATGAAGGGGCAGCCATAGGGCTGGTCGTTCCGGCTTATGTCGATATCGACTCAATAGAAGATTTGAATGCCAATGCAGACAAGTTTGACGGAAAGATCATCGGAATTGATGCGAGTGCCGGGATCATGACGGCAGCAGATAAAGCACTGACAGATTATGGTCTGGATATGGAACTTATTCAAAGCAGCGACGCAGCCATGACGGCAGAACTGAAGACTGCGTATGAAGCCAACGAGTGGATCGTGATTACAGGCTGGGCCCCCCATTGGAAGTTTAGTGCCTTTGACTTAAAATTCCTTGAAGATCCCAAGCTTTCATTTGGTGGTGAAGAGACCATAAATGCGGTAACACGTATAGGATTTGCAGATGATTACGCGGAAATTAACGAATTTCTCGGCAACTATTCTCTGACAAGCGCAGAATTTGGATCCCTGATAGCGATTATGGAAGAGTATGAAGACGATAACGAAGCCGCAAAAGCATGGATCGAAGAGAATCGAGATCTGGTAGACAGTTGGTTCAACTAAAGCAAACGCGTCTAGAAATAGATCAACTGATTTTCGGGCGTTAAACCTGCAGTATATAAATAGAATTAAAAAACATGGAGCAGAGACAACACCTGCTCCATGTTTTTTGCGCAAAATCCCCTTGACAATTAAAAACCAGCACAGTATACTATTAATAATTTAGTAAATTAGTAAACAAGTAGATAAGTAAATCAACCAAAGGGACAGACCCCGTGGCTCATTTTGCCCCCACGGGGTCTGTCCCCCTGGTAGTATAGGAGTGAAAAATGAAAATACCTACAACTTTAAAACACAAACCGGTAATCATATCGGAGAACTACGAGAATATCGACGGACGTTCAGCCTACAATTCCGACGCAAAAGGGCTGTCTTTGGGGCTAGCCCAATGGAATGACCGGGGCAAAGTGGACATCTCTGCAAAAGTGTGGCGCTATACCGGTGAGAAGTGGTCCAGACAGTCGGAAGAGCTTCCCCTGCACAGAGTGCTGGACCTGGCTATCTTCGTATGCCGGGCGCAGAAATACTTTCGCGAAGCCTATCGCTTTCCTAAACTCTACGATCCGGAGAACCCCACCATCGATCGAGTGGGCCTTCAAGGAGACGCCATGTCATTAGAGGTCTGCACGGACAACGAAAAAATAGATGAAGATATCCGCTTATTCCGGGATGCATTAGCCAAAGACGACGAGCTGCTGGGCGAGCGCCTGAGCGTATTATCGCGCATATTAAAGGAATTGGGCTATTAGTGTTAGGAACCGGCCGGAGGAGAGCAATGAAATGGACAAACAACGAAAGAAAGAAATCATAACCGAATACAAGCAGCAGAAGACCACAGGAGGTGTTTACCGCATCTATAACAAGGAAACGGGCAAGTGTTTCATCAAAGGGGATACAAACTTAGAAGCGGTAGAGAATCGGTTCCTGTTTTCCCAGAAGATCAATTCCGCTTTTACTATTGTCATGGCAAGAGATTGGGCAGAATATGGACCGGATAGCTTCGCCATGGAAATCTTAGAAAAAATAAAGATTGGCAACGAAGAAAGTCCCCGGGCATTCGGGGACCGTCTGAAAAAATTGGGAGTACAATGGAAGGAAAAGTACCCACCGGAGCTCCTGTACTGACTCGTCGAAGCGAACTTTCAACCACGGGGACAGACCCCTTGGGGGCATAATCAACCATGGGGTCTGTCCCCGTGGTTGTTATTCGTAGCGCAAGGCTTCGATTGGATCCAACTTTGCCGCTTTTCTTGCCGGATAGAGGCCAAAAAACATACCGACCACAGCCGAAAAGCCGACGGCTAATAGGATCATAAGAGGATCGATGATTACCGGTACGCCGGCAATGCCCATTCCGATAGAGGCAATCCCGATTCCCAGGGCGGTTCCCAAAATTCCGCCGATGGCTGCCAAAATCATGGATTCAATGAGGAACTGTGTCATGATATCTTTTGTTCTGGCTCCCAAAGATTTGCGGATACCGATTTCCCGGGTCCGCTCGGTGACGGAAACCAGCATGATGTTCATGATCCCGATGCCGCCCACTACCAGGGAGATTGCGGCTATGGCTCCAATGGCTATTGATAAGGTCCCCAGAATTGTGTTGATCATATCCATCTGTACTTCTGCGGATTCGTACCGATAGAATTCGGGTTCCTTATCCTTGATTCTTGATAGGTACCTGGCAATATCGCCTCCCAGCAGAGACTGATCCTTTTCTCCGTTGGTGTAGAGCTCTAAATAAGTGGTAGTATCATCCACCGACTGGAGCAGGGAATAAGGAATATAAGTGGTATAGGAGTCACTGGTGTTCAGCTGATCAAACAAGCTGGATTCCTTTCCGTAGACACCTACTATGGTAAGGTCCCTGATCTCTCCGTTGATGGTCACCGCCAAGGTCTCGCCCACGCTATTCACTTTATTGAAGAAATGACGGGAGGCCTTTTCATCAATAACGATGCGGTCTCTTTTTCCGTCCAGATCGCTCTGGTTAATCATTCTGCCATAAGCTATATTCATGTTATAGAATTTATGATAATCTGCAGCAACACCTTGCATATACAGTTTTCCCTGAACCCGCCCTACCTTCGTCTCGCTGGATGCCGATATAGACGGAGCAGCGTAAAGGATATCCTCCGGAAATCTGGCCTTCAGTGCCTCGATGTCTTCCGGCAAAATCAGGTCCGAATACAGGATTGGCCGGTCCCTCACCATTTCCCAGTTGAGGTAAACGTACATATTGTTCATGCCAAAGCTTTGAAATTCCTTACTTACCACCGCTTCCGCACTGGAACCGATGGAGGTAATTGAAATAACGGAGCTGATGCCGATGATAATGCCCAGCATGGTCAGGAAAGAACGCATTTTATTCATTTTGATGGAGGTTAAAGCCAGTTTGATATTTTCAAATAAAAGCATCAAGCCACCTCCCCGGTGCGTTCATCTTTTATGATGCACCCATCCTTAAAGGTGATAATGCGATCCGTGAACTCCGCAACTTCTCGTTCGTGGGTAACGATGATTACAGTATTTCCTTCCTCACGGTTGAGGCGGGAAAAAATATCCATGATTTCAACGGAAGAATGAGAGTCCAAATTGCCGGTAGGTTCATCGGCAAGAATGATTTGAGGCCGGTTTGCCAGAGCTCTGGCTATAGCAACTCTCTGCTTCTGGCCACCGGAAAGCTCGTTGGGCATATGCTCGGCACGATCAGACAAGCCAACCTGTTCCAACAGTTCCTGTGCCATGGTTTCTCTTTCTGTCGCCCGGACTTTTCCGTAAATCATGGGCAGCTCCACATTGTGCAGGGCGCTGGTCCTTGGAATCAAGTTGAAGGATTGAAAAACAAAGCCAATCTTTTTGTTTCGAACTGTGGAAAGCTCGTCATCTGTTTTCTCATTGATATCGGTTCCTTCCAGATAATAGCTTCCTTCCGTAGGGCGGTCCAGGCAGCCTATAATGTTCATCAAGGTGGATTTGCCGGAGCCGGAAGCGCCCATAATGGAAATGAACTCTCCCTGTTTTATGGACAATGACACATTGTGCAATGCTCTGACCGATATTTCTCCGTTTTCATAGGTCTTTGTAAGGTTCTCAATTTTTATAATCTCTTCTCTCATGCTATCCTGCCTCCCTTACTGCAAGGGGGAGACGAGCACTTGCATGCCATCTGTGAGATCAAACGTCGGATTAAGTACCACCTGGTCTCCTTCCGCGAGAGGAGCGGAGAGCACTTCTAGATAAAAATCGCCTTCGATTCCCGGGGTGATAATGACTTTTTTAATAGTAGTTTCCTCCACAGTCAGAACGAAACTCTCCTCGGTATCCGGATCTTCCAAAACGGCATCAATGGGTACCGTCATGACCTGAGGCCTGCTTTCTATGAGGATCTTCGCTTTGGCCGTTACCCCTGCGATAAGGCCGGTTTCTCTTTTATCCACATCGATTTGAACGGGAATCACCATCTCTTTCGAAGTCATGTCCTTCAGCTCTCCCGTTGGTGAGATTCGGCTCAATGTCCCTTGGACGCTTTCTTTACCCAAAACGTCCGCTGTGATGGTAACGGTCTGGCCCACCTTGATTTTACCGATGTCGTACTCGCTGATTTTAACGTCCATCTTCAGCTGCTCTAAATCTTCCACTACAAACATTGGCTTGTTGTCTTCGGTGTCATTGGCGTAGCGACCCAGGTTGACGTTCACCCTGGTGACAGTGCCGGAAATCGGGCTTTTAATGTTGGTTTTTTCGGCAATATCAAAGGAATCCACTGTAATTCGATCGTTTTCATAAGCGTTCTTTGTTCTTATGTAATCGGCCTGTGAAATAGCACCTTCTTCGTAAAGACGTTGAGATGCCTCATAGTTGAAACGGGACTCCTCAAGGGCTTTGGAAGCCTTTCGATATTCGTCCTGCAAAGCCTCCCCGTCCAGCACCGCAAGTACCTGGTCTTTTTTCACCAGATCTCCTTCGGCCACAAGAATGGAAATAATTTCGTAGTTCAGGGAGGAAACCACTTCTGCAGACTGTGAGCCGGAGATGATACCGTTGACGGAAACTGCCTGCTCCAGATCCATAGTTTCAACTGTACCTATGGAAACCTGGGTAGGAATTTCGCCATTTCCCAGCATCCCCGGAAGAATCAAGGCTACCGCAAGTACTACAGCAATTGCACTAAAAATTATAATTTTCTTTTTCTTTTTTAATTTTGGTTTTCCTTTTTTCAAAGACTTTTCTCCGGAAGCTTCACCTGCATTGACCGGAGTTTTTCTGTTTTTCTTGGTAAACATGGACACCTCCCATATAGGATCACAAAACGGTTATATTGCATGGCTAATTAATCACCAATTATAGAATATTACAGGCCAAGAGATACTATTCTATAGCCGTCCCACAAAATGCAATCATTCAATATTTACTTGATTAATTATTATCATATCAATTAAATCTAAAAGCACAATTTGTTATTGATTAAAATTCCATTAAATACAGTCCTAAATACATTAGTGAAAAATTCGAATCCTGACGCATTCTAAACTTGTGAGTGACGTTGCTTTGCTTTGTTGATCTGGTAACGTTTCCTGCCTTCTTCAAAGGCGGCTTCTTCATCGGGTGTTTCGAACAATAGGCCGGGTACTGCTGTGGGTGTGCCGTTTACATCCAGGGCAACCATGGTGAAGAAAGCAGAAAGCGCTTTTCTCGGCGGTACCTCTTTATACATGTTTTCCACTTCCACGGTCACGGCCACCTCCATTGAACTTTTACCCACATAGACGAGTTGCGCTTTGCAAGTTAAGAGTTCACCTACAAAAATCGGCTGATGAAATATTAATTCATCCACACGGGCTGTCACCGTGTTAGTCCGGGAGTGTTTTTTCGCTACAACGCCCGCCGAAGTGTCCATAATCTTCATGATTTCTCCGCCGTGTACGTTGCCTGCCGGATTGGCATGACTGGGCAGCATAAGCTGGGAAATAACCGTACATGAATGAGCGATTGTCTTTTTGTTCACTTGAAGTCCCCCTTTTAAAAAGATGCAATTTATTATACCGCCAGCGGGTGCTAAGCGTCAAGTTTACACGGTTGCTGCGCAGAATACAGTTTGAATCTCTGTATAAATGTGGTATTATAAGGGGTAATATACTTGGAAAGGTTGTACTTATTCATGAAACTGATCTTCATTCGCCATCCGGAAACAGAAGCCAATGTCAAGAGACTAATATACGGCAGAACAGAATCTGAATACTCGGACCGAGGAAGGGCCAGCTTGAATGTTGTTGTAGAGCAGCTCGCCGACACTAAAATTGATGCAATCTATACAAGCCCCCGCAAGCGTGCAGCAGACTTGGCAACTGCTATTGCAGAAGGCCATAGCTCGGATTCCCATAGGCTCAACGTCATAACGGAAGACCGGATTCAGGAAATGCACTTTGGTATTTTTGAAAACATGACTACAGGAGATGCCAGGAAGATGTACGGAGAGGGCTTCGATGACTTCTGGCACAATTTTGCGGACTTCCGGGTTCCGGAGGGTGAAACCCTAAGCCAGGTCAAGGATCGAACGGTAGCATTCCTTCAAGAACTGCTGGCATCCGATGCCTCACAGGAATCCTTTGAAGAGCTGATGAAGAAAGATCCGATTAAAGCCATAGATCAACGGCATGTTGAAAACGGCACAGTGGTTATTGTAGCCCATTCCCTGGTGATTCGAAGTGCTCTGTCCTGGCTTTTGGACATTCCTCTGAATAAGGTTTGGCATATCGACATCAAGCCCGCAGCTATCGTGGAGGTATCCTATCGCGGCCATTATGGTTTTTTAACCGGCCTCCGCTGATCATTCGCACGTAATTTATGTATGGACGGCTCTCATTTGGCCGGACATAGAAGGAGAAATAAAATGGAAAGAAAGCAATACTACATCACCACCCCAATTTACTATCCCAGTTCAAACCTGCACATCGGGCACACTTATTGCACCGTTATGGCAGACGCGATGGCGCGCTTCAAGAGGTTGACCGGCTATGATGTTATGTTCCTCACAGGCACCGATGAGCATGGGCAGAAAATTCAAAAGGTAGCAGAAGAACATGGGAGTACACCGCAAGCCTATGTCGATGGGGTAGTGGACGGCATCAAGGATCTTTGGAAGACCATGGAGATTTCCTACGACGATTTCATTCGGACGACGGAAGAACGCCACGTTAAGAGGGTTCAAGATCTCTTCCGGAAGATGCATGAAAAGGGAGATATCTATAAAGGAGAATACGAAGGCTGGTACTGCACTCCCTGCGAAGCTTTCTGGACAGAGACCCAAGCTGTGGACGGCAAATGCCCGGACTGTGGCAGGCCTGTGGAAAAGGCAAAGGAAGAGGCCTATTTCTTCCGTCTTTCAAACTATCAAGACAGACTGATCGAACTGTTCGAAACAAATCCGGAGTTTTTGCAGCCGGAAAGCCGGCGCAAAGAAATGCTCAGCTTTGCCCGTCAAGGATTGGAGGACCTTTGTATTTCCAGATCCTCTTTCGATTGGGGAATCCCTGTGCCCCTAGACGAAAAGCACGTGATCTATGTCTGGCTGGATGCGCTTTCTAACTATATTACCGCTCTGGGTTATCCAGACGAACCGGAGAAGTACGACCATTATTGGCCTGCTGATGTGCATTTGGTAGGAAAGGAAATCGTGCGATTCCATTCCATTATTTGGCCTGCCATGCTCATGTCACTTTCGCTTCCCTTGCCCAAGAAGGTTTTGGGACATGGATGGATCCTTCTTGAAGGAGGAAAGATGTCCAAGTCCAGAGGAAACATCGTGGATCCCGTTAAGCTCATCGAGCGTTACGGTGTGGATGCGCTGAAATACTTCTTGCTCAGAGAATACACCTTCGGTCAGGACGGTCTGTTTACAAATGAAGTGATGTTGACCCGCATGAACTCTGATCTGGCAAATGATCTGGGTAATTTGGTGAGCCGTACCACTTCTATGATTGAAAAGTATAATGGTGGATTTGTTCCGCCGGCGGGTAAAGAAGATGGCACTGACGGTGAACTGAAGCAATTGGCACTGGGCGCTGCCGCAAAGGTAGAAGCTCATATGGATAAGTTCAGCTTCAGTCTGGCACTGGAAGAGATCTGGACCCTGATACGTCGGACGAACAAATACATCGACGAAACAGCGCCTTGGTTGCTGGCAAAGGATGAGGCAAACAAAGAGAGACTCAACGCCGTACTACACAACCTGGCGGAGTCCTTGCGGATTGTTTCCGTGTTAATCCAGCCTTTTATGCACACCACTTCCACGGAGATAAGAAAGCAGCTGGGGCTTTGGTTTGCCGATCCCGAATGGGCAGACACCCTGGTCTTCGATGCTATGGACGGCGAGCAGGTCAAAAAAGGTAACGCCATCTTCCCGAGAATGGATATTGAAAAGGAACTTGCAGAGTTAGAGGCTATGAAAGAGCCGGAAGTTCCCGAGAAGGAGTACCCGCCTATCAAGGACCTGATCAATTATGATGATTTTGATAAACTAGATTTCAGAGTAGGTCTGGTGCAAAGCTGTGAAAAGCATCCGAAAGCGGACAAACTGCTGGTATTCCAAATCAAGATGGGCAATGAGGTCCGTCAGATCCTCTCCGGCGTCGCGGAGTGTTACAAGCCGGAAGAGCTGGTGGGCAAAAAGGTCATTGTGGTGGCCAATCTCAAGCCCAGAATGTTGAGAGGTTTGGAGTCCAAGGGGATGCTGTTGTTTGCGGATAATGGAGAGAGGTTTGAGTATTTGACCACTTCTGCCCCCGACGGCGAAATCGTCTCCTAGGCTTGTTAAATTTCCACAGGACTATGCCGCTATCGCCTTTGTGCTCAGTTACGTATATCCGTATACGCGCCTGCCGCACATAGACTCAGCGCCTACGCCCTGCAAAAATTTTCCTGCGCCTCAGTGTGTCAAATTTCCGCAGGACCATGCCTTCAGGGGAAAAAGCA
>Ga0265293_10010681_pt1 | contig 12763 bp, 8 predicted proteins | sample Munlanlewell138R_FD_192505 | JGI IMG/M metagenome (GOLD analysis project Ga0265293, IMG submission 192505) | Leachate microbial communities from a municipal landfill in Southern Ontario, Canada - Leachate well 138R | ecosystem: Engineered > Solid waste > Landfill > Unclassified | place: Canada... | reverse complement strand
TTTCCTGATATACTTTCATTGTGACAGCTCCTTTTGATTACCTGATAGTGGTGTTTTTGTCAAATTCATTCTATCAGAATTATTTGGAGCTGTCTTTTTCAATTTCTACGGAGTTTGGGGCAGAATCTATTTATCGGAACTAAGACCAAATATGGTCAATTGCTCAAAAGCAATTTGGTTTTCCTACTACCCTAGCACAAACAGCAGAGATTAACAGGAACTATGAAGTCTAGTTTAGGGCTGTGTATCGGTAGCAGGTCAATTGTGAATGCTTATGGTCAGTGATTCTAGTATGGCCTAGATCCAGAGCGTTGAGAGGAATCCAAGCAGTGTCGAATTCCAGTGATTTTGGGCATCCGATCATCTCTGTTGCTCATTCTATCTTCATCGGAATATCCATAACATATAGCCGTTTTGAGTGCTCTGGGTTGAGCCGAACTTGGTCGGCCAAAGTCTAGTCTCTCGTAGAGCCTGCCCAGCGTTCTGAATGTCTTACTTTGACCATTTCATAGACTCGTTTGCGGTTCTCCAAGACATGCTTGTTGTACAGACCGGCGTGCATTTGAACAGGCGTCACAGATCTGAGACCACTGTGTTTGCATTGGCAGTTGGACCAGTAGACGAACTCTAGTAACCATGGACGGCGTGTTTCCAAGTCTTTGGAGTCTTTAGCAGAATAGCCTAAGCGCTGCTCACACGTTATAGAGTTCCATTCAGCATAAAGGGGTATTCGTTCCTCGGCTTAGGCCTGCTCTTAGACTGTATTAGTCAAGTTTGTAGAGCGCTTCTAGCGGTGCTGCTGGTTATGTCCCCTCAGCACTCCGTAAATGATTGATTTAGATGCAATGTGAATCACATTGTCTGCAGCGTAGGCCCAATCTGACTGGAGGAAGCTTTGGAATGCCTCCGAGTTCGTGAACAGCAGCAATCGCAGCTCGTTCTACTTTCGTTAGTTGGTCCTTAGGAGTGAGGGGTTTCACTATCTGGCGCGGATCCTAAAGTGTCTCGGCATCTCCCCGGCATTCTAACGTTCGTTGCATTATCTCAAGCACGTGGTAGGCCAGCTTTTCTCTATGTCCGACCTTTACTGTTTCGTTCATCAGCCTCGCTTTTCCCCAAATCGCACGGGTTTTCTCGTATTCTGCCGATGCACGTCCCTGGTGTTAAATCCTTTCTGATGCCTCCTGTTCCAGGTTCTTTCTACTTCAGTTCCTTTTGTAGTCTGGTGGCTTCCTGGGGAACACCACAGTTGATAGGCAAGCATCTTCCCACGCTTTAACGTGTTCTACATAGACGCCCTTTCCCACCATAATGGACGGCTAATTCGACCTCACTTTCCGTGGAGGTTTCGAGAATAATCTAGAACTTGTCCTGCATGTTCCAATCCTCACTACTGCCTCTTCACTCGGTATAACATGGCCTTTCTCGCTATACTGAAGTTGCTTACATCAAAGTCGCTTCTGATAACACTGTTTCTTTTGCTATGTCAGTCATAAATTGATGCTTGAGTGGCATCATCTCGCTATCGATCCGGCATGTATCTAGCCACTATTGAGGGTCCTGTAAGTCTTCAGTTTCAACTACACTCTACCGAGGACCTAACGACAACTATCCCTACAAGGGGGGGAATAAAGGGGTTACATCCGGAGCCATGACCCCTCATAATCGCCAATAACTATATCCGAGCTCTTCAAGATAATTACGATCTTTTATGCTCTTTACGTCAATGATTATCTTTTCATTGTAATTGAGGTCTTCCCTAAATAAAGAGTCGATTTGCTCCCAGTTTAAGTCAATAAACTCTTTATGTGCAACTGCGAAGACAATACAGTCAGCGTCCGTCACACTGTCTATCTCAGTTAGCTCAATTCCATACTCCTCCTTTGCCTCATCAGCATTGGCATGAGGATCAACGATAACTGGCTCAATTCCATAATCACGCAGGCTATTGATGACATCTATCACCTTTGAGTTTCTAGTGTCAGGACAGTTTTCCTTAAAGGTAACCCCCAGTATCAAAACCTTGGCTTGTTTCACAACTTTGTTGGCCAAAACTAGTTTCTTGATGATTGCGTCTGCCACAAATTTCCCCATACCGTCATTTATCTTTCTCCCGGATAAGATTATCTGGCTATGATATCCTAGCCGTTCTGCCTCATAGATAAAGTAATAAGGATCAATACCTATACAATGTCCCCCAACCAGGCCAGGATAAAAGCCTAGAGCATTCCACTTCGTATTCATTGCGTCAATTACCTCTTTGGTATCGATCCCCATTCTGTCAAATACCATGGCAAGTTCATTCATAAAGGCAATATTAATATCACGCTGACTATTTTCAACAACTTTAGCAGCCTCGGCAACCTTGATCGAACTAGCTCTATGTACCCCTGCCTGAATGACTAATTCGTATACCTTCGCAATTTCGTCCAGACTCTCTTCATCTATACCTGATACAATTTTGATAATTTTCTCCAATGTATTGACCTTGTCTCCGGGATTGATACGCTCCGGGGAGTACCCCACTTTGAAGTCCACTCCACACCGCAACCCCGACTCACTTTCTAAGATAGGAATACAAACATCCTCTGTAACACCTGGGTATACAGTCGATTCATAAACGACAATTGAGCCCCTAACCAAATTACGCCCCAACAGTCGGCTTGCACTTTCAACCGGTGAGAGGTCAGGGGTTTTATCAGAATTTATTGGCGTCGGTACCGCTACAATATGGAATTTCGCGTCTTTTAGCCTTGACTCATCGTGGGTAAACTCTACGCTCGTCTGCTTTATAGCCTCATTACCTACTTCATTTGTAGGATCAATGCCTGACTTATAAAGCCGTATTTTAGCCTCATTGACATCAAAACCTATTACGTTAACCTTTTTAGCAAAAGCCACAGCTATCGGCATGCCGACATAGCCCAATCCAATAACAGATAACTTCTCTTGTCTGTCAGTGATCTGCTCAAATAGTTTCACCTGAATCCCTCACATTGTAGAAATTTGGTTCTTTACCAACAAACACTAGGGTTGTATTAAGTCACATCCACTAAAAGATTGTCTGCAAAGATCCGATTACTACTTCCGTTTTATTTTACTTCAAGCTTTCGATAACACTTATAAGGTCCCCTGTTAAGCCGCTAAAATCGTAGTTCATTGCGGCTATTCTCGCATTTGCACCCATCCTTTTGTTTAGTTCACTATCCGTACAAGCCTTTATCACAGCGTTAGCTATCTCTTCTGAGTCTTGTTTGCTGACGCATATTCCACATTGGTACCTCTCCAGAACACTGTACCCGGTCGTATATGTTTGGACTATACATCTGCCAGCAGCCAAATACTCGAAAAGCTTGTTTTGGCTTTGCCCATATTTGTCCAGTGATGTACTGGAATTGTGCAGTATATTAACACCAGCCTGCTTGAGAATCGATGGAATGAACATTTTGTCTACTCGTCCCTTAAATATCACATTCGTGATCTCTTCATCTCGACACCTCTGAATAAGCATTTCCTGCTCAGTTCCAGAACCATAGATTAAAAATCTGATGTTCTCATGGCCCTTATGGCGGATAATTTTGGCTACATCTAATAGTAACCCGAGATTGTTGACCTTTCTTATTGACCCGGCGTAGACAACATTTAGATATTCCGTTGCTGTCAAATCTGGATCATCCACGGGATAGTCCATGCTATTAGTGTCAAACGATTCAACAACAACTCCATTGCTAATATGATAAATCTTGTCAAGGTCTATCTCCTTATCCCATCCCTGTTCTACTATATAATCTCTTCCGCCTGGCCAAGTCATTATAACGGCATCCGCGTTTTTGTATATCCACCTTTCACCCTTATAGAGTAACTTCGTAAGGGGATTTTGGGGGCTTATAGAGCCGTATGCGACCAAGCTCTCAGGCCATAAATCCCTTACTTCGCATATGCATGGAACGTTCAATTTTCTGGCAACTTTAATGCCTGCAACCATTGTCAAAGGATGCACACTCGATGCAAGTATAACATGTGGTTTTCCATACTTATCCACGTAAGCCTTTGCTACAGAAAAGAGGTTCTTATAAAAAAATCCCATATTTAATAGACGGTCTAAACCATTACCCGCATATGGAGTCGTTTTTACGTACACGAAGGGAATGCCACCTACTACTTCCATCCTATACTTGTTGCCGTCTAGGGCAATCGGCTCTCGGTCGCTATGAAAGGTATTTGCACAAAAGATTACCGGTTCATATCCTTCCTTTTGAAGGTTTTCAGCGAACCAGTAATGCCGACCTCCTCGGTTTACTGACATACTTGTGGCATAATGATTCCATAGCCAAACATTCTTCTTCAAAGATAACGTCTCCTCGCCAACCATGCAATTCTCCACTACTATAGTTCATAAAAACCTTGATATTTAAGAAGTGTATAGGTGCGCGGTTCCCGCGCAAAAAAGTCCTTTAGAATGGGGGATCGAATCCTTTTCGTGGCATCTCGAAGAGGCGACTCGAACATAACTCTCAAGATCCCGATTTCGACTACAACAACGGTATCGCTCCTCATTTTTCATAGACGGTAAACAATTCCCCTAATGTGTTTCGACTTCGATGAGATAAGTTTGGAACATCTGTAAACAGGCCCTTCTTTGCCATGCTAACTGCAACATAGTAGATGCGGTGTTCTTCATTACCTAGATCTGGACTTAACAGAAAATCCAAGTGTTTCTCTTTTTCAAGGATCAATAATGCATTCTCAAATCCTGATCCCTTTGACGTGGTCAAGCAAAATTGCACCACCAGTATCAAGCTACTCTGGCAATCGCCGGTGTTAGACCACTATTGAACGTGTGAGGATGTGCTCGATTGTACCAAGCGTAGGCATATTCCGTTACTGCAGCATCCAACTCGCGTTCAGTTCAAACTCCTATATCAAGGTGTTAACAACTCTAGTTTACCAGGTCACTTCGCTTGCTGGAGCGCACTGTGATTTCCCCGTAATCGCCTTCTCCTATGCAAACGGCCAAAGCGTTTTATGACACATCACTATAAAACTCGTAGGGACAGGCCCCCGGTTTGAGTCTTGAAAGACTACGCGCGGCATTAAGTTGGAGGGCGTCAAAAAAGGTCCTCGTTATGAGTCTCTGGGAATCCAGGACTATGAGCGCGTCGGTAAGTTCTTAGATTTTACGACCGTGGACGCGCAAGGATCGTTCACATATTGTCGTTCTAATCCTAACAACGCTAATGATCATTTGAACTCCATCATCATAATCAGCTATTATAGCAGGGTTATCCAGGTTCTGAACATTCCTTATGATCGTTTCAACCTGTTCACCCCACACTGCTAAGCATGAGATGGCCAGCACCAAAACGAGGATGTACTTCAATACGCTATGCCCTTCGTTTCTTTCTCCCTTTTAACCCTCTTGTTTCACAAAATCATACAAGACAGAAAGAGTAGTTCATCTCTTTTACAGACAGTCTTAACCGCTAGTACCCAATGTACAACTGCCAAAGTCACGACCATCAGGCGCTAACTCATCACTTTTCTTGATGATTGCACTGTCATACATCATCATGACCACTCCGTCTTCATACTCACCGAAGCGGGGCTGGTTTTCTATACCGTTCAGGTTGTTCTCAATGAGTTTGATGAAATCAACGCCTGCTCCGTATGCATGTAAGTAGGCTCCTCCAAACCGGGGGTTTATTTCGGACAGATAGTACTGGCCATCCATGTAGAAAAAGTCCATGTCTACTGGACCATTGAACTCAAAGACAGACACGATCTTCTGAATGAAGGCAAACAAATTGCTGTCCCTAAAGGAGATCGTCTTACTCGCACCACCTATACGCGTTTCAATCTTCTTCTTGGCAAAAGCCGCAACAGCCTTATGGCTTATTGTATCAATGTATACGTCCACATCCAAATCAATGCCCTTCATGAACTCCTGAATAATAAGCGTCGAGTCGGAATGACAAGCCGTAACCAGTTCTTCATACGTGTCAACCTTTCGAGCGCCGACACTTCCGCTACCGCTGCGCGGCTTTACAAACACCGGAAAATCGACGTCTTTGGTGGAGAATGATTCGTCGAACTCTCGAAGCGTTCCCCAGGTTTTAACTGTAGCTAAGTTATGCTTTTTCAGATATCTGAACATCTCAAGCTTATCAAAACAAAGCTGCGCCGTGTACAGGTACGGTGCTAACACCTCAATGCCAAGGTCTGCAAAACGGTCTCTATGCCTTGCTAACACTTCAATTTCAGGATCAATAAAGGTGGTTATTGCTCTAACACTTTCCCAGCGGCATATATCCAAGAGTATATCTATATATCCAGGATCATCGATCCGCGGAACAAGATAGTGCTTGTCAGCAAGATAAAGCGCAGGAGCATACGGACTATTATCCACAGCAACAACCTTTGATCCTGCTTTCATCGACTTCTTGAAGTCTTTGACCAACTCACCTCTACGACCCACACTGCAAAAGAGAATATTCACTGTTCCATCAACGCCTTTTCAGTAAAATTTCACACGAATCCACTGTGTCTTTTCTCATAATCTACACTTCTTCCCCAGAGTTTGGCGAACAGTTTGGGTTTCCATCCTAGACTCAAGCTCCCTCAGCCAAATTGTAGGTCATAGCGAGGGCTCAAACGCAAGCTCCGCGCCGGTATTGCTGTCATCAAGAATCGTTTGGAGCGCCCGTACTATTGTTTTGTTTCACCTAGCACCATCATGCCCAACTCTAGAACACGGCTACATCAATATACTTATGCCGATCTCGAGGTTACATGATATGAATCTTGAAATCAAGTGATCGCTTATAGTTATCTCGGCACACCCAATGCATCTGGATGTACGAGTGATCGGAGCAAATAACGGTGCGCTAGAACCTTCTTGCGATGGATGTGTCAGTTCTTGGGTTCACCAACTACTATGGCAACTCTCACCTGCTCTACGAAAGACTACTCTCTAGACTATTCAAAAGAGAGAACTCCCGCTCCATTCTTTCTCGTCTCGACTAAAAAATCGTCAACACACAACTCTTTTCCTTTTTCACACTCAGCTACTTTATCCTGTAAATGGTTCCATCGTTTCGGCAGTCTGTGAGCTAATACCCTCTCTTTCAAGCACTCTCTTGCACGTTATCAGTAGGATGGAACAATCCCCCTTAAACGTTATGTTTCTAACATATCTAACATCTAACTTAAATCTTGCTTCCCAGCTAATGGCATTTCGCCCATTCACCTGAGCCAGACCTGTAAGACCTGGCCTTACTTCATGCCTACACCTCTGTTCTTCGCTGTATAGAGGCAAATACTCTACCAAGAGTGGTCGCGGTCCAACAAGACTCATATCCCCCTTGAGGATATTCCAAAGCTCGGGGAGTTCATCAAGTGATGTAGAACGGAGCCATTTCCCAAAAGAAGTAAGACGAACCTCATCGGGTAGTAACTCTCCGTTTTCGTCTCGTTCATCAGTCATGGTTCTAAACTTGTAAAGCGTAAAGATCTTCTCATTGAGTCCAGGCCGTGGTTGTTTAAAGATTACAGGGCTACCTAACTTGACTCGGACTAAGATTGCGATAATCAACAGTAACGGGCTGAGAACAACAAGACCCACCAGGGCCATAATGAAATCTAGTGGGCGCTTAAAGTACTTCCTATACATACTTTCTCCCCCCAAAGCCCCTTAATAATTTCCACAACTCTCTCCAAGTCTTCATCACTCATTTTCGTATCACTTGGCAAACAGACTCCATTGTTGAAAATGTCCTCTGCCACGCTTCCTTGCTCCCTCAACGTGATAAAATCACAGTCGTTATAGTACGGCTGCAGATGCATGGGTTTCCAGATCGGTCTAGATTCAATGTTTTCAGCTTCTAAAGCCTCAATGATGTCCAGAGGTCTAATGTTACCCGTTAACTGAACGCAGCTCAGCCAATAGTTGGGCTGATCATACTCTTGCACAGGCATCATTTCTATGCCCTCTATGCCCTTAAAAGCTTCTTTATAGTAACTGAAGATATACCTCTTCTTAGCCACTCTCTCTTCTAGCACCTTAAGCTGACCGCGACCAATACCCGCTACGACATTACTCATGCGGTAGTTAAAGCCAAGGTCGCTATGCTGATAGTGTCTCGCTGGATCTCTGGCCTGGGTAGCCCAGAATCTAGCCTTCTTGATCTTCTCTTCATCATTAGATACTAACATACCCCCACCGGAAGTGGTTATAATCTTGTTTCCATTGAAAGAGTAGATGCCCAACTCACCAAAGGTTCCCGTTGGTTTCCCCTCATAAAAACTACCAAGACTTTCGGCTGCATCTTCAATAAGGGGAACATCATATGCTCTGCAGATCTCTAGAATTGGATCCAGATCAGCCGCAAGACCATACAGATGCACCACAATAACAGCCTTCGGCTTCCTCCCCAACGCTATGTACTTCTCAAAAGCTTTCTTCAATGCCTTGGGACAGAGATTCCACGTGTGGTCACTGTCAATAAAAACAGGATCAGCGCCTTGGTAGCGAATAGGATTAGCCGAGGCCGAAAACGTCAAAGACTGGCAAAAAACCACATCACCAGGACCAACACCCAAACACTTCAGAGCAAGATGAATAGCTGCTGTTCCAGAAGACAGAGCAGCAGCACTTTTAACTCCTACCTTTTTAGCCAACTCTTCCTCAAACCCATCTACATTAGCTCCCAGTGGAGCAATCCAATTCGTAGCAAAGGCTTCTTGTATGTATTCCTGCTCATAACCCTCATCACTCATATGAGGTGATGAAAGATAAATTCGCTCCTTCTTGCTCATTCTGACAGCATCTCCCTGACACTTACATTTCCCTTTTGTTTTCCATAAAATCAGACAAAATCCTGCTGGAAAGGGAAGTTTCCAAATCATGGCTTATGAGCAAAATTACTATTCAACCGGTTTCACCTCCTCAAAGGAGAAATAGGTATCCATTCGAAACGGATCACAAATAATTCATCGAATTATTTGACAATTATAAATTAGTATGTTCTGATTCAATCAAATTTTGATAGGAGGAATTCAATGCAAGAAAAAAATCCATGTTTGGCAGAAAGAAGAAGGGTTCGACGCCCACCAAGAACTAACCCAACTAGCAAAAGAAGCAAACGTCTTTGTCATTTTGAAGGTACTTACCGCCCTCCACCATGCCAAAGACGACGTTGAAGAACGAGATCGCTTGAACCAAGCCATCAACCACATCCGAGCCTACAGTCCCTGGTGCCAGTCACAGGGTGTAGAAAGCATGTACTTGGAGCTTCTGGACAATATCAGCGATTCCGACCTCGTAGGTAGATTCTTCAAGGTCATCCAATCCCTACCTCTTACCTATGCCGAGAATCCTCACTACCAGGATTACGCTTCTCTCAACGGACAGGAGCTTTTCAAACAGACTATGACTCTGATCGAACAACCAACCTTTAAGCGGAATGTTGGTTTTGGCGGTTACATAGCGGCGCACCAATATCTCACCATCTGTGCTATCCTGCTAGAGTTCTGCGTGTTAAACCAACACGATACTTCAGCTGAACTGTCACTAGGTCCTATTTGGAGAAGTTTTATCCTTTCCCCAGCCCAATTGGATGAAATCCCTTCTATCTACCGAATGTACCAAAAAGACACCCAGCGTTTAAACCTACCGCCCATACCCTTTTTCGCAGTAGACGATGGAAGCTGGATCCTTTCCAAAGAACAGTTAATCGACACATTACTCCGGGCCCATATGTGCCTAGCAGAACATACTTGCGAGAACATCATGTGTGGCTAATAAGAAGCTCTTATTGGCGGCTGGAAAGGCTAGCCGCCATCCCCTACTTTAGTTCACTCCACTACCTCCCACACCTAGAAACACGCTCTGACAAGATCTCTCATCATGGAGTAGGGCTCTTGCCTGACGATAGGTTGCTTGATGGCTCGAGTAAACCGATACGGCTCTGGTAAGTTTGTCCCTGAGACTACAATCGTTATGGCCCCCTGGATCAGAGTGTTACTGTCGCCTCTGAGCAAGATCTCAAAGGGCTCACCCTCCAGCTTATGCTTGAACTCCTCACACTCTAGAACCCATTGCCGGCAGAATTGTTCGGGCTCTCCTTCCTTCCAGTAGAAGGCGTTTCTATCCCTTACCCTTTCTCCCCCTAACCTTGCAAAGACGGGATCGAGCGAACTCAAGGAATAGGAAGGATCCGTAGCCATGGGGTTCATGCCAAACAGATTCGAATCTAGGCGTGATACGACCGTCGCCGTTGGCGCCTCTGGAGGCCATGGAATCTCCGGTAGCCCAAATCCATGTTCCTTTTCACTATACGATGGCGGTGCCATCTCCAGATTTCCCTGTGTGGTTATCTCGATGACCAAATGTTCCACAGGAGCCCCGCCTACGTTGGTCAACACAAACTCAATAGGACACAAGATCTTGCTATTCCGCAGGGCAGAAAACGCTTGAGGGACCCATTCCCGAAAACGCAGAAGCCACTTTGCATAACTCTCCTCGTAGTCCGAGATCTCTTCTGCCGTAGGAGGAATCACCCTGTACAAAGAGCTTGGAAAGACTGTCTTCATGAACTTTGCTTCGGACAATACCATCTCTAGAGGATGGATTTGCTTCACATAATCCTCCAGCTGATCCATCATATCTCCTGTTAGTTCACTCATAGAGATGGGACCTTGGGTTGAGACAGAGAACTCGCTGATCTCGATCACGGGAGAATGCTGGCTAAGAGCCCTTAACTTGTTCTCTAGCTCGGCAATCTTTCTGTCTTTGTCATCCTTCTCTGGTGGCAACAGCCAAGCATCTGGAATCATGATATATGCTAATCCGCACTGAGTAGCACTGATGGCCATGCCTATGTCTCTTGTCAAGACACGCACATCCAGATCTAGATTTTCCTTCCGGTAGAGGCAAGCTGTAGCAACGAGTTCATCATCGTTCCTGTTTACATCCAGTTCAGGTACTTCCCTCTTCAAATCCTGCAGCTTATAGTTTGGGGCGAACTTGATGCGGATCCGCTTATCGCCTACCCGCCTCACCAACTCCTTTTCCTTAAGTACTTGCCCAAACAAGGAACTTGCCGACCTGGCTCGCCTAGCGCGCCTGGAATTTCCATCATGCTTGTGTCTGTCAATTTCAGATACCACCGGCCTAGAGATCAAGACCACGACTTCAGTAACACCTTCCAGTTCACCGATCTTCCAGCCTATTTCGTCATACTTCCTACACTGAACAAAGAAATTGGTATCCACAAACAAGTGTATTGATGACAATAGCTCCGCCTCCCTCCATCGCTTCAGCATGCACTGGCATCCAATCATACCCTAATGCCTTTATTTTCCAAAGACCCTTGTTCTCTTCGTAGTAAGTCCTATATTTCCTCTTGGCTGGATACACTTGGCCTTATCTCAGGCATGCGTAAGCGTTTGCGGTGGAGGCAGATCTCTTAGTAGCCCAGGCCCCCATTAGGAGTTCGTTGTTCTAGGAACATAATGGGCGTAACGACCTTTACCGATGAGTTCGAGTTTATTGCTATCAGCCAGCCGTTTCAAGACCTGGTAGGCCCTTGAAGGTTCGATATGCAATAACTCTACCACATCCCCACGGGTGACTCGACCTTGCTTTGCTGCCAAACTGAGAACAAGCTCCTCAAAACGAAGAACGTCAATGTTTTTCTGGCGGACATAACCTAGGAGGTCATTGGTCTTCTCATAGACTCTTGAGCTCAAAAGATAGGTCCTTTGCCTACTAGTACCAATTGCCTCAACTAGACCAGATGTAACCAAACCTTCGATCGTAGTTCGCACCCTCGATTCAGTTAGATTACTTAGGCTACTAATCTCTTCTATTGTTCCACGGTGCATTTGCTTCAGAGCATTGAGCACCAGCAGAGCGTAAATCGGTAGGGATCGTCCTATTCGTTTTTGCTCCTCTGTGATCATTTTTACAAAGCCTCTATCGGGTACACCCTTAGAAATAAAGTGCCGTACGGACCTGTCATTTGAGGCACTATAATCGGGAAGCGCGCGACCGTAGAGCAGAGAACCTTCAAAGATTCGATCAATTCCTCGTCCCGTTCGCTCCGCGAGCCCGATTCTCTTCAGCACATCTGCCAAGGCTGGATTTCTCCCGTGCGGTTCTGCATCCAATAGATTATTAAGTGAAATCCCCTCAACAAAGCCCCCAGGGTTGCTGATAGTCAACCCTTCATCATCAAGCCTGATGATAATTCGACCTAGGAGAGAATAGTCTCTGTGGCAAAACGCAGAGCTCTATCGAGCTCCTCATCTGTTAGGCTTAAAAGGCTCTGCTCCCCCCGACTAATTCGGATTACGTTTCGCAATCGTTCTCTCTCCACCCGATCAAAATCGCTAACAGTGGCTCCCGGCACAGGCTGAGCAGAAAAGTCTAATAAGCGTAGATCTGATAATCGAGAAGTTATTTCGTAGGGATAGAGGGGACTGCTTTCAGGCGTACCGTCAACTTTAATTCTTCGACGCAACATTTTTCCTCTAGAAGTGGCCACCGTGGCTGTGCTCCTAGGTACCGAGATGCGCAAGACCGGCTTTGAGTATTCAAGCACTTCGGTGCGTACAGGAATAGAAGGTACAGTTTTGTTAGCAACAAAAGCGGCCAAACGTGTGGGATCCAAGTGGTCTTTGTGTAACCCCGTAATCTGGCCATCATCTTCGACCCCTAAATAGATGTCTCCACCATCGGTGTTAGCCATGGCTACCACAGCTT
>Ga0265293_10010680_pt1 | contig 12763 bp, 14 predicted proteins | sample Munlanlewell138R_FD_192505 | JGI IMG/M metagenome (GOLD analysis project Ga0265293, IMG submission 192505) | Leachate microbial communities from a municipal landfill in Southern Ontario, Canada - Leachate well 138R | ecosystem: Engineered > Solid waste > Landfill > Unclassified | place: Canada... | reverse complement strand
TGTCGCAAAATCTCCGATCTGAACCCAGTCATTCATCAAGAATGTGGTCTCTTTGTATGACCCCGCTCGCGCATCATACCAACCATCATGCCCAATGATAGCCGTAGAACCTATGATGATGAGTGACACTGATGTCAAGTACTTGAGGTGTGTAGAGCGACGACACAATGCAGTCACTTCGTTACGAGTGTTCTCAATGTAACTCCCATAGAAGTCATGATTGCCTAGCACAAAATAGATCGGTCGCTGTAGCTTTGTCTCAAGGTACTCAAGGTCAACAGTGATCCTCTTTGCATTTGAGATGTCACCGGTGATTAAGACAGATGATGCATTCGTAGACTCAACCTCCCTAATGAAAGAATCAATACGACTCACACTCGTTGAGTCAAAATGAAGGTCAGTACACCAAGCGACATTGTGCATAGTGTGTTGACTATACTGCACCAGGTGGTGTATTACACTCTGTTGTGGCGACGAGAGTCAACAGCGTTGATCAACGTCTTCGTGTGGCTCTCAATGTGTCTGATGATCATCGGGATTAGCTTATTCCAATCTCTCAACTCTACAATGTTGTCAGACTTGAACGGCGCTGCAACCTGCCCACTATTCTGAGACCAGAGTACACCCATTCCTCGTGGGTGAGCTCGTGCCCATGCCTCAACGTTAGCCTGCATGTCATCCACAAAGACGTCACCCTGCACGAGGTATTTCTTCTTCGTAAAGATCACATCATCCCGTGACACATTCATGTGTTCCTCAAGCCATCTCACTCGATGAGGAGCCCACTCAAATGTCCTATATGGGAGTGTTGTCACAACATACACATCTGCAATGTCTCTCAACCTGTCAAGGACTCCTCGCGCTCCTGCAACTGGAGCAAGAGACATGCAGAACTCAGGTGTATTGATCCTGTGGTCTATGATGTCACGAACGATTGGCATTGACGATTCCATGCAAGTCTCACGCAGGAGATACTCAAAGTGAAACGTATCAACTACATCCTCACGAGAGAACTCTTCACCCGTTAACTCTTTTACAATCTCAAGACACTTCTTTGAGAAATCACTCAAGACTCCGTCACAATCAAACAACAACACTGGTCGAGCCATGAAAGGATAATAAGACCACCCACATGAGAGTACATACAAAAAAAGGTCAACTAAACGGTTGACCTTCTTAGCCATTCTATCTCACTCAGTAACAGTCACTTTAATTAATGATTTGTTCTTTGCACGTTTTAATTTCAGCAAAAGAATACCATTTGTCAATTGCGCCGTTAACGTCTCTGGATCCCATAACTTTGAAGGTAAAGATATTGAATATTTATATTCATATTCACCCCTTAATGGACAACGTCTTTTTGCACACAAATGAATTACACCCGCATATTGATCAACATTAACATCTAAATCTTCACGAGCAACTCCTGGAAGTTCAACAACTTGTTGAACAGTGTCATCATTTTCTGGAATTTGAATCCAATGACTAACATTCTTAGCATCAAAATCAAAAAAATCAAAAAAAGTATTTGGAAAATGTTGTTGAATGTCAAACATAGTACATATCTCCTTTATGCACAAAATGATAATACACACACAACATATGTACACAGTCAGTAACCATTTCGAATACGTTCGAAGTTTCTTTCGCCCTTCTTAAAGTAAGCATCTTCAACTTCTTGTCGCGTCAGACCGGCGAGGATACAGACTTCAATGAAGTAGTGGAGTGCATCAACGATCTCTTCCTTGAAGTCATCTCGATTGAACTCTGTGATCTGAGTGATACGGTGTTGCTTTGAGTTCTTGAGGTGTTGGATCGCCTCAAAGAGTTCCTTCATCACATCAAAGGATATCTTCTCAATGAGTTGTTGTCCAGCTTTTGACGTAACATCAACTGGATGTTGAGGAAAGTTGCGTTCGGCAACAATGAGGTCCATGAACTCACGTTGCTGCACCCACATGTCCTCATGTGTCTTAGATGATGTCAAGTCTTTGAGTTGTTTCAACGCTTTCAAGACTTTTACTTCTCTGTCAAACCTCTCGACACCACCCTTACGAGTCATGTCAATCCTAGCAACTAGGATTGACTGATCAACAATCAGTGAATCAAGCTCAGTTTGAGTCAATCTTGTTTCCGACATTTGTTCTCTTCTCTTCAATGGCTTCGAGCCATCGTTGGCGCATCTTCTCAACATTCTCCTTGTACTCTTCGGTAAGCGTGAGCGTGCCTTCAACAGCTGTCACCTCAATCATCCTGAGCATGTCGACAACATCAATGCCAACAATCATTGCCTCTTGGATGATCTGCACGACCCGACACCACACCTCATCTGAAAACTTGTAATTCACTTTGCCTCCACTTCAATCTTAAAGTTAACGCATGATGAGTTCCTGTAACACTTCTCTGATGTCACGACCGTCAATCTCATTGCCAACACAGTCCCAACCCAACCTCTGGCGACGAGCGAAGAGCTCAAGACGAGATGAGTTTGGCAACATCTTCTCCAACCTTTCCTGCAGCCCATCAGGCTTCCTTGAGTGCTTCAGGTTCAGGTCAAAGAGGGTTTCCCCTTCTATGTCCGAAAGAACATCCAGCGGTTCCTCTATGAGAACAGAGCGTTGTGCTCGATCTTGGAGGTTCTTGGACACCTGACCGATGGTCCCAACCAACGCAATCTCATGAGCCTGGCGGAATGTTCGACCCATTCCCATCCTCATGGCATCGTTCGCGTCAGCACAGAGGAGCGCATCCTTCTTTAACTTCACCCACACGAATGTCTGTTTGTATGTGTACCCCCAAGATTGCATGACATTGAGGCCATCCTGTATCATAGAGCTCGGCACCCATAACACGAGTAGAGAGCATGTCGGATCAGCAAGAGTACTAACAGGTAGCGCTGCAATGTCAGCAATCGTCAACACATCATACTGAGATGATGCAGAACGTTTAACATTCCTCTTCATTGCAACGAGCTCGTCATCAAACCGCCAGGGTGGATCAGCTACAATCACTGTGTACTTCAACATGTATTTCCTCAACTTTTGAGCAAGAGCTTCTTAATAACGGCAACAACACATGAGTGAACATCTTCTGGTGATGCGTCTGTGCTCACAAGGACTCTTGGTTTCTTTGACTCCTCTGTCGCAAGAGTGTAGTACTCACGCTGGACTGCGTCCTGGAGATCTGTATCACTCTCTAGGATGTCTCGCACCTCAGTCCTGTGTTGCTTACCATGGAAGATGATCGTGAGATCAGCATCAGGAATGCATGCAAACATCAACTCAGAGAGTCTCTTTGGCACACCAGATGCTGCTCCATACGCAAGTCCCGACAGTCGCCAACGATCAAGGATGATCACACTCGTGGAGAGGTCAACAAACTTAAGGACATTATGAGTGTGTAACACACTTGCGAATCCAAACTTGTTGATCCAATGATAGAACTGAAAGAGTACTGGTCTCATTGATGCAGAACCATCATGTAACATCTTGATGATGGAAGCATATGCGATATTCTCTTTATTGGGAAACTCTAACACTGCAACAGGATACAACTCAGGATGATTTGCTTGAAACCACTCCTTAAGCATCAAGGATTGAGTTGCTTTACCACAACCATCGGGTCCTTCCAGTGAGATCGTGATCACTCTTGACCACCCTTCTTAGAGTCACAACACGCCTTCAACATGGATGCAATAGTACATCAAGTACGAGGAGTGTGCAACACAACAGTGTCTATGCCTGCGTTCAGCTCACTGATGAACTTCGACTCTATGATTTCAAGTATCTCTGTCCGAAGCTCAACGAGAGCTTCACTGAACTCTTGACGACGTGATGATGTCTCTGCTTCACTCTCAAAACGTGCTTGGATGTGACGATCAACAAGGTTGTCAAGTCTAAAGATCAACTGATCAACAGCATCTTCAACCTCGAAGTCAGCGATGCCATGGAGCACCTCTTCTCTGATCAACTCACGCAGCCTTTCGTGATGCCTTCTTGATCTCATTTGCCTTATGCTCCATCCTATCCCAAGCATCTCTCACCACTGACATCATGTATGCTTCTAAAGCCCGCATGATCCTCTGTGCATCACGTCCATACGCATCAACGGATATCATCTCAAGTATCTCATCAATGGACAACTTCTTCATGATGTGATCTTGCAGAGGACGGACAAATGACTCAATCGATGCATAGACATCATCATCAATATCATGCCGACTTTCATCACCAACACCGGGTGTCTGTGCTGCAATTCTCTTCAACTGCGTGTTGAACCTATTTGCAAGCTTTGATGCAATCGTTGTGAGTGCACTTGTCAATCTGTCATCTGTCCGGAGTGATGTTGAGATCCTCTGAGACTTTATTGCACGAGCAACAGCCTGTTGCATCGCATGCTTAAGATCACCAAGATAATCTTTTTGTGCAACATCAGTGATGTCATAACCCTGATCAGGTGTAAAGGGACCCTTGTGAATGGGCACCTTAAACAAAGCAGGACTAACTGCAATCTCTGCTATCACATCTCTGATGATAGACCGCAACACACTCTCATTTATGAGACGACGCATGTTGCTAACTATGATGCATCAGCACTTTCCCCAGCCACAAGACATACACTGCACGCAACCTTCAATGTACACTGTCTCGGTTGACCCACACTCGGGACAATTCTTGTCACTGTGAGATCGAGTCCCGTTTGGGATATACTCCTTCAACACTCGCGCAATTGCTTTTGAGAAACTCATGATGTCATCATGCTTGTCACGCTTCTGAAGTTGCTCGACAATGAAGTTCACCGGGATCTTGTGACGAAGAGTGAGTGAGAGAGTGCGAGTGAAAGCACCAAAGACTGGATTGTCAAACTGCTCAACGATGTTGTTCAACACGATGTGTTCATCATTGCCGAGAGGGATCTCAAGGTTATACGTTGTGACTCCATTCTTCTTTCCGTTCTTGACAATTGAACCGGCAGCGTACTTCTTCGGAAGATCAATGTGCTTACTCAATCCACAGAAGATCTCATACGGAGTGTTTGACTCATCCTTCCCAACAAGGACAAGGTACGTATCGCTTTGACCGTTGATCGTCACCTTTGTCCTATGAATGTCACACTTGAGTGACTTTGGCCTCTTTGGAGCTGGAATGATGGACGCACCGTTCATCAATGCAGAGACATCATCGTTGGGTCCAGGATCTCTCCGATGACTGATGACTTCATGCATATCTCGAATTGTGTTACTGTATGATGATGGCATGACACCTGAGTGCTTATCATGCAACTTGATTGCGTGTTCGAGCTCACTGTCAAGTATGCCATCAAACCAACTCTGGCGATCATCACTCGTGATCAAGACACCTGACTTTGATTGGTCTCTATAGACTGTTATTCCCTTACACCCCTGTTTCCAAGCCTCAATGTAGATCTTGCCAATCTCATCGTGAGTCACATTCTTGGGAACATTCGCAGTTCGAGAGATAGAGTGACACACCCACCTCTGCGCTGCTGCTTGGATCTTGATTCCCTGTTCCCAATCAACATCATGTGCAGTTGCATTCCAGTAGGGTGACTGCTTTGGATCAATATTTCCTGTTGTGGTCATCCACTCTTTCAGACCATGATGATAGACCGTGTACATCTCCCACTTATCGCCGAGGTCATCAATGTAGTCTGGTTTCTTTTCTGCGTCAGCTGATGTCAACTTCCTACGACGCTTGTAGTCCAGTGAGATCACGGGTTCAATACCACTTGTCGACTTCAACATGATTGAAATGGAACCAACTGGTGCTGTTGTCAGGAGCCCAATGTTCCTGCGACCATACTTTGCATATGATCCTCTCAACTGAGGATCAGCATCAAGTATCTGATTGATGAACTCGCTCTTCTCTTCAAGCTCATGTGAAAAGACAGAGAATGATCCTCTCTCCTCTGCCATCTTCACTGTGCTTCTATATGCACCAATCGCAAGATGTTTGTAGATCTCCTCAATGATATCCACTGATCGATCAGATCCATACTTCTCACCCAACATCGCAATGGCATCACCAACCGCAGTCACACCAAGACCAGTTCGACGACCGTTCTCTGCATTTTCTCGGATCTTCCTCCAGAGATCAACTTCTATTGCCTTCACAGCTTGCGGTTCTGGATCAGACTCAATCTTCTCGAGGATCTTATCAACTGACTCGATTTCAAGGTCAATGATATCATCCATGAAACGCTGAGCTTTCACAACCACATCAACAAACATATCATAGTCAAAGTTGGCATTTGACGTCCAGGGTTCTCTCACAAAACGTCGTACATCAAGTGTCAATAATCGACAAGAATCACCGGGATTTAACGGCAACTCTCCACATGGGTTCGTAGAAGTTGTTTTATATCCATAACTTGCATACAAGTCAGATGGAGAACGCTGGATCACTCGATCCCAAAACAACACTCCAGGATCTGCAGAGAACCATGCAGCATCCACGATCTGCTCCCAGATATCACGAGCGCGGCGAGTCACTCTGATCGTAGCATCTTCAAGGGGCACATCAACTGGCCAACGGAGGATGATGTCACTGTCATCAATGACAGCCTGCATGAACTCATCATGTATCTTCACACTAACATTGGCACCAGTGATCTTCACCTTATCACGCTTAATGTTGATGAACGTCTCAACTTCAGGATGAAAGCAGTCAATGCTTATCATTAACGCACCTCGCCGACCACCTTGACCGACCTCACGGCACGTATTTGAGTACCTCTCCATGAACACACCGATGCCATCAGTGGTGTGAGCTGCATTCTTTGTTGGGAGGCCTCGTGGACGAATGGAGGAGATATCAAATCCAACTCCGCCTCTGCGTTTCATGATCTGTGCTTGCTCTTGATCTGTCTTCAAGATCCCGCCGTACGAATCGTAAGGAGACTCAATCACAAAGCAATTTGAGATGCTCTGGACTCTAAACGTATTACCGATGCCAGAGAGTGGACTTCCTTGTGGGATGACAGGACCAAATCCGACATCATGTTCCACAAGCTCATCCAACGACATCTTGATTGCATCTTCAAGATCAATGTCCACATCTGCGAGTAGACAGAAGATCTCTTGGACACTCATCGGATTCTCGTACTTCTGCTCTATCCTAGCAAGCTCACGAGCTATCCTCGCATGCATTTGAGCAGGAGACTTTTCTACGAAGTTACCTTCTTCATCTTTCAATGCATACTTTGTGATGAACACGTCTCTTGCGATCGTATCTCCATCAAAGTACTCGTGAGTCGCAGCAACAACTTCATCACGTGTGAATCTCATCATCAAGTCTCTCCGCATGAGCTCTAGTAACTAGCTCGCCAGGTCACTCAGCAAAGTACTACACTCCACAAGATCAGTCAAATTTACAATCATGATGCTCGAAATGACAGCACATTCTGCATCAACTGTCACTGACATCTTCTGCACCATTCTTCTTACTAATAATGTCACTCTTCACTCGTGCTTCATTCTCACGATCAAGTTCAAGAAGTCTCTTCCTAATTGCTCGACGTACTTCACTATCATCCTGCTTTGAGCTGTCATCTGGTTGAGTCGCTCCTCCTGTGACTGTGAACTTTGACCTCGCAGTATCTATCTTACACGGGTAGACCAACCCATCTTTGCCTGCTCTATTCTTTGCGACAAAGATGCGGCCGATGCCCGAAGCTTTCTCGAAGGCTCGGCGAGAGATTGACAAGATGACGTCAGCCACGAAAGCTTTACCGTATGCTTCACTCATATTTGTCACATCAATGACTTCACTCTGCGCACCGTCCTTGTTGCTCTGTGAAGCGCTCCACACAGGTAACATGAGCTCAACAGCTAGTGAGCGAAGTTCTTCATACACAAGTTTAAGCTCATGACGTGGTGAGTCATACTGACGAGTTGAACGCATCACATCAGCATAGTCAATAATGACCATGTCAGGTTTCATCCCACGAAGGATGCAACGTTCTAAGTGAGAACGAAGTGTGTACACTGTCGCAAAATTCATTGGATACTGCTTGACAATCAGACGACCAAGGTCAGGTGCCATCTGTGTGTACTTCTTCATGACTTCATGTTTATTGTCTATGATGTCTGTAGAATCGATCTCACACAAGTTTGAGTCATACCTGATCGCTGTCTGAAGTTCTGAGAGCTCAAGAGTGTAGTGCACAACATTCTTCCCCAGCCGAAGAGCATTCGCACCCAACATGGTTAAAAAATGGCTCTTGCCAGCACCAGTGGATCCGATTATGATCCCAAGTTCACCTGAACCGAGACCCCCATTGAGGATCAACCGAGCGTCGAGTTCATCAACTCCGGTCATGATTGCATTGCGTTGCACTGTCGTGAAACGAGCATCATAGTCAAGAAAGAACTCATGACCCAGGGACGGAGTTGTCCCAACGATCACTGCTTTCTTGATAACCTCAACAACACTCTCGTACTTCTCATTCGACATGAGGTCGATTGCTTGCTCAAATGCACCCTTGAGTGCCTGCTTCCTGCAGAAGTCGAGAGACCTATCTTTGATGTATGGTAGGTCTTCAACACTGGGTGTTGCTCTCATCCGTTGGAGGTAGTCTACAACTTGTTCTTTCAATGCAGTGTCACTGCTATTCTTAAGGTCATCCTTGATGATAGAGATGAGCATCTGCATGCTCGGAAACACCTTGTACTTCTGAGCGTAGTTGACATACTTCTCTGCTAGGAACTTCAAGTACTGTAGATCGAAGTACTCAACCTTGAACACCTCTAGCATCTGCTCTGCCCAACGCGCATCAACAAGCATTGCCTGCAGGATCTTCTCCTGCATCCACTTGTCACCAATCACCGTGTCATCTTGCACGTTGTTTGTCATCAATGTTCTCCTCCAAGGCCCTCAATGCAGTTCAGTGAATACACCAAACCTGCTACATCGACATCAACAATACCCTCTTTGTTCAGTAGCTTCATCAACTCATGTCTATCTACTCTCGGCACGAATGAATCAATCCTGCCTTCAACCTTCTGGGCCTGGTACGATGATAGTGTTGATGCATCAAGGTAGATCAACTTCCAATTCCTCTTAAGGACCTCAGAACCCTCTGCAATCTTCCTGCACACCTTGTTCTCATCTCGATGAGCCTCACAGAATGCAATCACATCACTAAGATGAACATCACGTTCTGCACTAACGAGTGGAATATTCTTCACAAGTGTCTTGTATCCTACACCCTTGATGCCTGGTATGTTATCGCTCGGGTCACCGATGATACACTTTGCAAGCGCAAAATTACTAGACAAGATGCGAAACTCATCTAACACATGAGACTCTGTGACGATTGACTTCTTGTGGAGGTTATAGATCGTCGTCTTTTCATCAAGGAACTGGTACATGTCCCGATCATTAGACACGATCACCTTGTTCTCATCCTTGAGACGAGACTTGCAGAGGTAGGCAATCACATCATCAGCTTCGCAGTCGGGAACATACAGTTGGCACACTGGCAAGCACTTCATCGCTGTGACAAGCACGAGCATCTGGTGTCGTCTATTCTCATCTGTGTCGGGGATGTCATCCTCATAGAAGCGATTCAACTTCTCTGGACGGCGACCGAGCTTATACTCAGGGAAGATCTTCCTGCGTTGAGCACTCCCACCACTCTCCCACACAACATAGATCTGCTTCGGTCCCAACTCACGTGTGAGACGACCAAGCGTCTTCAACGTTCCGACAACACCCCCTGTCTGAGTTCCTGTCCTAACACTCATTGATGGGTATGCGCTCCATGCTCTAATGAACATGTTTGATAGATCACAGATCAAGTTTGTCCTATCACTCATCCTGTCACTTTCCGGTTGACCCAAACCCACCCGTGTCGCGATCTGTCTTCAGGAGGTCCTCAAGTGAACTCACAACTTGCACATCCTGTTGGACACATGGGACAATGACGAGTTGACAGAATCGTGTCCCAGCACCAAATAGAAACGTGGGAGTTGTCTTTGCTATCACTGCAGCAATGATCTCACCACGATAGTCAGAGTCAATCACACCAGTCCCATTGACAAGTGACAGCCCATGCTTAGATGCGATACCACTCCTGATGCAGAGCAACCCTACATGCCCTTCAGGGACCTCGACATGCACTCCCGTGTGAACCATGTTGACTCCATCACTCTTGATGAAAGTGTCTCTCAGAGTGCACAGGTCATATCCTGCAGATCCCTGTGTTGCTCTCATTGGGGGAGTCGCATCCTTCTCACAGTAGAACTTGATCATGTGTCATCACCCTCTTCATCGTCAGTCTTTGGAGACACACCCCCATCAATCGGTACATCACCATACACAGTCACGAGTGCCTCTCTCACAAGGACCTCAAGGAGCTCATTGTATGCAGGATCTGCACGTAGCTCACCGAAATTATTCTTTGTGAAAGACTTCTCAATTAGGACCTCACCGTCTGTGCTAGTGACAAGAAGCTTCTTCCATGCTGCACCCTTGCCAATGATCGAGATCACTTTGTCACCCGCAGTGACACCCTTATTGATGACACACCACTCGATCAGTTCATCCAACAGTGACTCATCCTCAAACACACCCTTGCCAAACCTGATCTCAAGGCTAACCTTGCGGAAAGGTGCAGCGACCTTGTTCTTGATGATGTTCAGCGGGACTCTGATCCCAATGATATTCCCATTCTTGTCCTTGAGTTGAGAACCCTCTCCTGTCAGACGAATCCTAACAGATGCATGGAACGGGAGTGCTTTCCCACCGGGAGAGACATATGGATCTCCGCCATACCCACCAAGCTTCTCTCGGAGTTGATTAATGCACAAGAGAGTGACATTGTTCTTGCCGATCACACCCGTGAGCTTACGAAAGCCCTTCGACAGGACTCTTGCTTGAAGCCCCATCGTATTGTCCTCATACTCACCCTCCAACTCTGCCTTTGGAGATGTCGCTGCGATCGAGTCCCACACAACAAGGATGGGTAGGTCCTTCGCAAGGACAGTCTTTGCCTTTGTGATCGTGCTCTCAATCACAGAGAAGACTTCCTCAGTGCAGTGTGTATCGACATAGATGAAACGTTTGCGCACGTCGAGCCCCATCTGGTGGAGCTTATCAACACTGGTCGCACACTCGGTGTCAACATACACAACAATCCCACCCATTCGTTGGACAACCTTCGCTGTCTCGTACGCAATGTGAGACTTCCCAGTGCTTGGAAGACCTGCGAGCTCAATGATCCTGCCTTCTGGCACACCTCCACCAGGCTTATTTGCGATTGCATAGTCAAGGAGCGTTGATCCTGTTGAGATCCACCTCTTCACAATCGTTGGAGCTGAAGCTTCAGCGAGGTTGTACGCAACTCGTGTGTCAAACTCTTTATTGATCTCCTTGACAAGAGTACTAGTGATGTCATCGTCATCAATACTGCGCTCTGGCTTATCATCTGTGATCTTCTTCTTTGCTGCCATGAATCCTCCTACAAGACAATACAACACAAGATACAGCTCGGGCACACATCAGTGTGCCCGAGATCATCTCGCAAGTTATCGATCAACCAACAAGATCATCAAATGCTGCGTCGAGATCGTCCTTCACCTTCTCACCCAGGTCTACATCATCCTCATCAGGATCTGGTGTTGCAGCCTTCTTCTTCACTCTCTTCGCAGGTTCCTTGACTTCATCAGCAAGAGCATCAAGAGCCTCTGATGCGCTGGCTCCGCGTGAGATACCATCACTTGTCACATCCTCTGTCGAACCTGTCGCGAGCCACCTGTCCAAGATCTTTGTGATCTCAGCTTCAGACTTGGGTGGAAAGTACTCATTGATGTCTGGCATATTCGCCAGCCACTTCTTCATCAGTTCCTTGTCTGTTGACAGAGGAGTTGACTTACGTGACACTGTCACCAGGACATCCTTGACAGGCTTATTGTTGAAGAACTTGCCAGAGGCAGACACCTCAATCTTGAGGTCATATCCATTCACAGGGTCAGTCCAATCTTCATCAATCTCAGCATCAAGGAAGAACCCATTCAGACGTTCATAGATAAACTTGTTGACATCCCACAGCTGGACACCCTTATCTTCCTCACCACGTACAATAATCGCAATGAAACCGTGGAGCTTGGGATACAGCTTCTTCGCGAGTTCCTTGTCTTCAGGCTTCTTTGACCTCTGAAGTTTGTTGATCATCTCATTGATTGGATCTGGTTTGTCAAACTGACGAGGAGCGAAGAACTGCTCACGATCAAGACGATACATAAAACGCTCAATGAAAGGAAGTCCCTCTTCAAGGAGCTCATCAGGCCACGGGACAACACGTACTTGATACGTTCCCATGTCCTTTGGATACCATGTCCTGTTGAAGGACGAGTTCTTCAATTGCTCTACCTTGCGTCTAATTGCGTCGATGTTGATTGCCATGTTTCATTCCTTCTTTCTTGCAATACCTCATATCAGGAGGTCACTACTACAGTACACTGCTCTATGCAGTGATACAACTATTTTACTTCTTTGTCCTTTGCGTGGGAACACTCGGAGACATACCGACAGGTAGGATCACTCCCGCAACCGCACCTACTCCAGACATCTCACTGGTGTCACACTCTATCTCTTGTTCTTCTTGATCTTCGTCGTCTTCGTCGTCTTTATTGATCTTCGTTGTTCCCTTGTCTACAACATTCGGCGAGAGTAGTTGGTTTCCACCTCTACTAAATCGCTCTACTTCATACAAGCGTATCTCTTCTTTGATGAGCGTGCGC
>Ga0265293_10010679_pt1 | contig 12763 bp, 6 predicted proteins | sample Munlanlewell138R_FD_192505 | JGI IMG/M metagenome (GOLD analysis project Ga0265293, IMG submission 192505) | Leachate microbial communities from a municipal landfill in Southern Ontario, Canada - Leachate well 138R | ecosystem: Engineered > Solid waste > Landfill > Unclassified | place: Canada... | reverse complement strand
CAAGGATTCCATGGCGATGAAGTAAAAGTCATCAATGGCGGTTGGCACGATGCGGGAGATCTTTCTCAGGGGTATTTTCGTACGGCCATAGGATCATACGTCCTGTTGCGCAACCTGGAACTCATCCAACAAAACAATGCCTTGGGGGCATTAGCGGAGAAATTGCAGGACGAAGCCGCATGGGGTCTCAAATGGTTGCAGAAAACCCGGTTTAACGATGGATACCACATCAGTTGGGCCCGCTTGAGAATGTACACCGACAACGTGATAGGTACCATAGATGATGTGATGATTCAAGCTCGAAATGCACCTTGGAAGAACTTTCTCGAGGTAGCTGTGAAATGTAAGGCTTCCCGACTTTTACGAGATTCACATCCGGAACTGGCCGAAGAAGCCCGTAAAGCTGCCATAGAAGACTGGCAGTATGCTGTTGCTGCCCGTGAGCAGGATCAGGCCACTCCACATGAAGCCTCATGGGGGGCTATTTCTTCTATATTGTTATTCAACATGACGGGAGATACCAAATATAAAGAACACGCAATTCGGTTCGGAGATTTGTTGATGCAATGCCAAGAGCAGGTTTTACGTGATGGTATTCCCATCACCGGTTATTTCTATACCAGCACTTCCCGTCAGAGGATTGTCCAGAATAATCATGGCGCGTACGAAGAGGCGCCCATGCTGGTTCTTAAAGAGTTATGCAACGCATTCTCAGACCACAAAAACTGGATAAACTGGTATCAGCGTTGTATCAAATACAATTTCTACAACGACGGTATTATCCGTAACGTGGTTGCTTCCGGTCAGCCATCTATCAACCACACTATAGACAAGAAGAACATGTTCTGGCCTATCCCTGAGGTGGCCATTACCTCTAACAACCAGGGTAAGCTCTTCCAAAACTATGGCTATAGCGGCTACGATGCCAGCATTCCAGTTTGGGATAATTGGGAAGATGCTGTAGCAGATGAAGCCGTTATAAAATAATAGGAAAGCTACGAGAGATATAGCTTTTCCGGCAAAGAATCGAGTAGGAATAAAATGAAGATGGAAATATTACTGAATGAAAAAGCTCTTAAGTTATATTGGGAAGAGTTATGCCATGTATAACTGGCACGTATATCTTTATAAAATTACAGGTAAGTCAGCATCAAATAGTAAGATTTGGCCAGCGTAAGTATAACATTCAATGTGCCGGTATACCCTCACTACATTGAAGCAGCTAAGTAAGTATTCTGCGTTTTTCATGATCACATGGCTTATAGTGTCTGCAAGATAATGTATTCTTGCCGGTACTTAATTCAAGATGGAATCAAAGAGCCAACCAAGCTTCTCAATCATTCGTCAAACACTCCCGGAATCCGAAAGGTTTTTTCAACTATGAATGTGATAAAGATGACGGTAATAGATACTCATTAATCAACTAAATATTTATCGACATGAAAAAATATTCTTATCTCCTGTTCCTGTTTTCTGTCTTAGTCCTGGGGTGTAGTTATCCGAAAGGACAGTTAACCGAGTATGTGAATCCTTTTTTAGGTACGGCAACTTTATGGGAACCGGAAGATCTTGGTTATGTACGTACAATAAAGGAACGTACCTGGGGAGCCGAAGTCTTTCCGGGCTCTTCATTGCCCAATGCGATGGTTCAGTTAAGTCCGGTAACTCAATTCCGGAGTGGTGCAGGCTATCAGTATGAAGACACGGTGATATACGGCTTCAGCCATACAAACAAAGGCCATTGGAACCTGCTTCATATTCCACTCTTGCCGGTAACAGGAAATATTTCACCCAGTGATTACAGTTCAGGATACAGCCATGATAATGAGTCGGCGCATCCGGGGTATTATCAGGTGTTTTTGGAAAGATACGGTATCAATGCGGAATTAACCTCTACGCTTCGATGCGGATTCCATAAATATACCTTTCCGCGGGATGCGGATAAAAAACTGGTGGCCGATATGATGCGTACGAATAACCATGTCAGGGATTGGGAAATAGAGAAAGTAGACGACTATACGTTTTCAGGTTATCAGGATACGGGAGAAAATATGCATTTCTACGCTGTATCAAATTATAAGATTGATAATATAGAACAAATTAAAGACGATCAACATGAGGTCTCTCTGGTAAACTTTCTTGATAGTAAAGGAAAAGATCCGTTAGAACTCAAAATAGGATTCTCTTTTGTAAGCATAGAAAATGCAAAAATGAATCTTGAAAAAGAGATGCTGGGGAAAAACTTTGCTCAGGTACGCAAAGAAGCAAATACAACATGGGAAGATCTACTGACTAAAATAGAAGTGACAGGAAGGACGGAACGTGAGAAAGGAATATTTTATTCCTGCCTGTATCGTTCTTTCCTATGGCCGGTATTACGTAGCGATATAAATGGAGATTTTACCGATGCACGGGGAGACGTCGTCAATGAAGGGTTCCGTTATTATACCGATCCTTCCTTTTGGGATGATTATCGCAACAAACTGGTCTTATTAGCCATGATATCACCTGATGTGACAATAGACGTGATTAAGTCTATCACGGATAAGGGCGAGAAAAGAGGAGGATATATGCCGACATTCTTCCATGGCGATCATGCTTCGGTATTTGTAGCGGGTACCTATTTACGGGGAATAAATGATTTTGACCTGCAACGTGCTTACGCGCTTTTATTGAAAAATGCGACCGTTCCCGGACGGGGTGGAAGGCCTTATCTGGAAGAATATATAGAAAGAGGCTGGATTGCCGAAAAAGACACCACCCATGTTCCTACTCAGGATGAATACAAAGCCGCCGTAACAAAAACAGTTGAATATGCCTACGATGATTATGCAACTGCCTTGTTGGCTAAGGAATTGGGCGATGAAGAAAATTACAACAAATTAATGGTGCGCACCGGTAATTACAAGAACTTGTTTGACCCGGGCACCGGTTTTTGGCGCGGGCGTATTGATAATGGAGAATGGATACAAGACTTTGATCCTTATTATCCTTATTATGCCTATATGTATCGGGAAGCGAATGCGTGGCAATCCCTCTTTTTTGCACCTCATGATCCTGAAGGGATGATTGCTTTGTATCCAAGCCATGAAGCAGTCGATGCAAAGTTGGATTCTTTATTCACAGAACCCTGGAGAGGATATGAAGCTCATAATATGACAGGCTTCATGGGAAATTACTGTCATGGTAATCAACCGGGGCATAGTATTCCTTATACCTATTATTTTATCGATAAACAGGAAAAGGCGCAATGCATATTAGACTCTATTATGGATCGCTTTTACGATATGGGTGCGGACAAATTGGCTTATGCCGGAATGGATGATGCAGGAGAAATGTCTGCCTGGTATGTATTCAATGCTATCGGGTTATATACCTATTCACCAGCCGACCCCGAATATATCATATCCGTACCCTTATTTGATAAGATTAAATTCTCTTTAGATAAGTATACCGCCTTTACTATCACAAGACAGGGAAAAGGAAAGAAAATTACAGATATTACCTACGGAGGTGAAAAGGTGAATGGTTGGTTCATTGACCACGATCAACTGAAAGAAGGAAAAGAACTGCTTATTAATACGCAATGATAACCTGAAAGTAATCGGGGAGGTGGACTTCTAAAGGAAGAATATTGAATATAATTTAAAAATATAGATAACGTGAAAACCTCTAAAATTTTTTACATCTTATTTGTTTTGACATTTTTATCGTCAACTGTGTCAGCACAAAAGAAAGTTGAATTATTATCTCCTAACGAAGAGATAAAAGTAAGCCTTAACATTGCAGACAAAATCTATTATTCCGTTTCATACAATGATGAAACCGTATTACAAGACAATCATCTGCAATTAACCCTCAGAAATGAAGTGTTGGGCAAAAATCCGAAACTGTCGAAACAAAAATTCACGAAGGCGGATGAGATGCTTTTTCCGGTAATCCCCTTGAAATTTTCAACAGTCCGCAACCACTATAATCAGTTGAGAATGGACTTCAAAGGCGGCTATTCAGTCGAGTTTCGTGCCTATGATGATGGTATTGCCTACCGTTTCGTTACCAATATGAAAGGTGACATTGAAGTAATGGGCGAAGATTTTACCATTAACTTCCCCGCATCCTACCTTCTGCACATGCAACAACCCAGAAACTTTAAAACCGCTTACGAAGAGAATTATACCCATGTAAACAGTAACGAATGGGCTTCGGAAGACAAGATGGCTGTTCTTCCGCTGTTGATCGACACCCGGAAACAATATAAGATATTAATTTCCGAATCCGACCTTTCGGATTATCCTTGTATGTTCCTCAAGGGCAATGGGCAGAATGGGCTTACCTCTACTTTCCCGAACGAACCTCTGGAATTCGGCGAGGATGGCGACCGCAGCCTCAAACTCTTAAAAGAAGCGGATTATATTGCCAAAACTTCCGGAAAACGAAGTTTTCCCTGGCGTTATTGTGTAATTGCCAAAGACGACAAGCAACTGATCGAAAACACCATGACCTATAAACTGGCCACGAAAAGCGTGATCGAAGACCCATCATGGATTAAGCCCGGACAGGCAAGCTGGGAATGGTGGAGCGGTGCTACACCTTATGGCCCGGATGTCAACTTCGTATCCGGATATAACCTGGATACATATAAGTATTATATTGATTTTGCCTCTAAATATGGTATAGAATATATTATTATGGACGAAGGGTGGGCCAAAAGTACCCGTGATCCTTACACTCCCAATCCGGATGTAGATGTGCGTGAATTGATTCGTTACGGCAAAGAAAAGAACGTGGGTATCGTCCTATGGCTTACCTGGCTGGTGGTAGAAAACCACATGGATCTATTTGAGACTTTTGCCGAATGGGGCGTAAAAGGTGTAAAGATTGACTTTATGGACCGTAGCGACCAATGGATGGTCAATTACTACGAAAGAGTGGCCAAAGAAGCAGCGAAACATAAACTCTTTGTTGATTTCCACGGTTCATTCAAACCCGCCGGATTGGAATACAAGTACCCAAACGTACTTTCTTATGAAGGTGTAAGAGGAATGGAACAAATGGGCGGATGTACGCCCGACAACAGTATTTATTTCCCCTTCCTGCGCAATGCCGTTGGCCCGATGGACTACACTCCGGGAGCCATGAATAGTTTTCAGCCCAATGTGTATCGTGCCGACCGCCCCAATTCAGGAAGTATCGGAACACGCGCCTATCAACTGGCATTGTTCGTTATCTTTGAAAGCGGTTTGCAAATGTTGGCCGATAACCCCACCCTTTATTACCGCAATGCTGATTGTACGGAATTCATTACTCAGGTGCCTACCACCTGGGATGAAACCATTGCTTTGGTTGCCGAGGTGGGCGAAGTGGCTGTAGTTGCTAAACGTAAGGGCGACAAGTGGTTTATCGGAGGCATGACCAATAATAACGAGAATGTACGTGAGATGGAGATCAGCCTTGATTTCCTTAACGGTGGTAAAAACTATAAAATGACTTCTTTCGAAGATGGTATCAATGCAAGCCGTCAGGCAATGGATTACCGTCGTAAGGAATTATCTGTAAAGAAAGGCGATACGCTCAAAATTAAGATGGTTCGGAACGGAGGATTTGCTGCTGTAATTGAGTAGTCTTTCTCTTTTCTCCCACTTCTCTGAAAACAATTATAAAAAATGAATAATAAATTCCTTTTATCATTCCTACCGACGATTTTTCTCGTCTTCCTTATCTCCTGTCAGCCCCAGCCCGACATCAGGTTGGAACCGGGTAAAGTGAAAATCGTACTTTCAGATGATGAGCCTGCCGCGTTGCGCCTGGCAGTGGAAACCCTCTGTAATGACTTCCTGAAAGTAACCGGTTCGGCACCGGAAATCATCGCCTCTCTGGATGAAGCCGGCGGGCAGCCTGTACTGGTCATTGTAAATCGTGAAACAAATACGCTTGGTCTTCCCGAAGAAGAGTTGCGTCCGCTCGATGATTTTGAATCGCATCGCGTATGGGCCGACCCTTCTTCAAAGCGTATCTATCTCGACGGAAAAGACATGCGTGGTGCAATCTATGCCGTGTATACCTTCGATGAACAGTTCCTCGGCGTACCGCCCCTTTGGTTCTGGAGTTCCTGGGTGCCGCAACAGAAAGAAGTGATAGAGGTGCCGGTCGATACCGATCTGTTTTTCAAATCGCCACAGGTCCGCTACCGTTCATGGTTACCCAACGATACGGACCTGTATTCGCACTGGAAAACACTCTCGAAGGAAAACAACGAAATAGTGTACGAAACAATGCTGCGTCTCAAACTCAATACCATGGAAGATGCGGGACTGGCCTATCCCGGTGTTAATGAAGGGATGAAACTGTGTGGGAAATACGGTCTGGTGGTCACCTCTCACCATATCTATATGCTTAATACCACATTTATGAACTGGAATAAATACTGGAAAAACGTGCGTGGAATGGACAATCCGCCAGAGTTGCGCCTGTCCAATCTCGATAAGATCATCGAGATGTGGGAGTATGGAGCCAAGACGGTAGCCGATAGCGGTATCGAGAATATCTGGAACATCGCTTTCCGCGGGGCAGGCGACCAGCCGTTCTGGATCGTTTTCCCGGATGCCCCCGAAACCGAACCCAAGCGGGCGGAAGTGATCAATCGCATGTTGCAGATACAGATGGACATCATCCAAAAATATGCGAAAGAAAAAAATCCATACGTACGCATCACTTTCTACGACGAAATGGCCGACCTTGTTAACAGTGGACTGGTGCGTCCTCCGGCAAATGAGAATATGATCTGGACGTTCTGTTCGGGCCGTCGCGACCATTATCCCTATAACGATATTCAGCAATTTAACCCGGAGACCCCCGTCAAGCTGGGATATTACATGAACCTCCAGTTTACCTCCACCGGAGCACACCTGTCGCCGGCCGAAGGCCCATGGAAGATGGAATTCAACTACCGCTATGTCAACAGCAAATCACCCCTTTACCTCTCGGTAGTCAATTCAGGCAACTTCAGGGAGTTTCTCTACACCATGTCGGCCAACGCAAAAATGCTCTGGGATTACGATGCTTACTCCACTGACGAATGGAACCGCGACTATGCCGCGCAATACTTTGGTGAAGAGTTTGCAGATGAGATCGCTCAACTATACTATGATTACTTCTATTCATTCTGGACACAGCGTAAGCCAGACTTCCCAGGAGGTATGGAACGTCAGTTCATATTTCAGGATCAGCGTCACACGCGTGCTATTTTTTATATCAGCGAGACTTTCTTCAACTATAATCCCGATCCGCTACCCGAGCGGTTCGGCTATGAACGTGTACCGGGGAGGGTGTTTCGTGTGATACCTGAGGATAATGGAACTGAGAGTCAAGTAGATGCTATGTTAAAAGGTATGAGCGAATCGGCAGAAAAATTCGCACAGGTAACAAACCGTTGTGAAGAAATCATGCCCAAACTGCCTGTCGAAAAACAAACATTCTTTTACGACAACCTAATGGCATACTCTTCATTTATGGAACATCTGAGCCGCACACTTTATCATTACACCTATGCTTACAAATATCAGGATGATAAAACAGCACTCATCGACAATCTCGACATAGCCTATTCCGAAATGAAAGCCGCACGTGATGCGCTTTATGCTACACAACACGGCGTGTTTGCTACATGGTATGAAACCGATAGGCTTTTAGGATTGAAAACAACCCTCGAAACAATTGACAAAACACGTATGGAAGCTGCAAGAGAAAACCTATCTCTATTTCCCGCTGTTTTGGTCAGAAACCTATAAGAAATGGACTGGGATGATTTTTTCTATGCCAAAGAATGCAAAATCTACTGTATCTATATTATTAAGGTTTATGAAATCGTCTAGTAAACGAACTACTCCGGTTTGCACATTAGTAAGCACATGGCCTCATGCTATAAAGAAAAAATTGTCATATCTTTGTAAAACAACATACTAATAAACAATCGCTTGCAAGACAAACAGGACTTGCAGGCGTTAAACTGATTACTAAAATGAAAAAAATCCTGCTATTTATGTTTGTGGCAAGCGTTTGCTTTACCATACAAATGAGGGCTTCCGACAAATCGGATGGAAAAGTAGTTTATAAGGAATTACAAGGTAAAAAGAAGTCTGACAAGATCAATAAAAATACTTACTGGAATGAGATGGCCGATGGAATGGCACAAGCGTTGATCAAACATTTTTGGGGTGCTAATTTCGAGGGGTACCTTGACCGATATTATTTTAACTATGAGAGCGATCTCTCCAATATGACGACTAACCATTATTGGCCGCAAGCACATGCCATGGATGTTATCGTCGATGCATATAGGCGTACTTCCCAAAAACAATATCTCAATTTCTACCCGCTTTGGTGGAAAGGGGCTCCACAGTACAACTTCTCGGGAAAGGAAATTGATCCCTGGTGGAATGAGTTTGTCGATGATATGGAATGGATAGCTCTTGCACAACTACGGATGTATGAAACAACACAGCGTGAAGAATATTTCCTGAAAGCTAAACAGATGTACAACGACTGGATATGGTCTACCTGGGGACCAGAACAGGAAGAACCCTGGAAAGGAGGTATCACATGGAAAACTGATGTGAATAAATCGAAGAACGCCTGTTCCAACGGCCCTGCCGCGATTATTGCCGCTCGTATCTACACCATGTATGACGAAATAGTCGATCCGGGAAGGAAACCCCGGCAAGCGTACCTGCGCGAATCCATCAAAATATACACCTGGCTGAAAAATAACCTGTACGATGCGGCTACCGGACGTGTTTTCGATAATATGAATGCGCAGGGAAAAGTAAGTCCCGCTGTCTATACGTATAATCAGGGTACATTTATCGGAGCTGCCTGTGAGTTGTACAATATCACCGGAGAGAAACAATATCTGACAGAAGCAGCCAATGCCGCTAATTATGTTATCGATAACATGTCGGCAAACAACGGCGTATTAAGTGATGCCATGTCGGGCGACGGTGGACTATTCCACGGAATATTCTTCCGCTATTTTGTAAAACTGATCAACCAACCGGACTTAGACTATAATACCCGCAAAAAATTCCATGATTATATCACCTTATGTGCTACAGTTATGAGTGAAAACGGAGTAAACAAAGAAACCATGCTCTATGGTGGTAAATGGTGGTCGGCCTCAACATCAACAAAAGGAGTAGGCCTCACCTCTCATCTGTCGGGTTGTATGTTGATGGAAGCAATGTGCGTGCTTGAACCACTGCCTGATAAACACAATTAATATTACTCCAAACATACTGTAATACCGGCAGGAAAGTCCTATGCCGGTACACTTATCTAAGTTTTTTGTTGTTCACTACTACATTCTTATCGTTCATCACCGCATCGATAAACTTGAAGTATTTTTTCAGTCCAATAATACTGTTTAATAAATAGAACTCTATTTTTTATTAAAACAATATTTGTATGCGACTGTTGAATTTTATTATATTCAATGATGCATTGATAATAATAACTTTATCAAAAAAATATTGATAAATATAAGAAGATTAACTACCTGAGTTTACATCTCCTTAAAAGCCTTTGTACATCATTATTTATTGATGATGTTTCGGGGGTTTATTTGAAAATCCGATACGAAACTATTTTAATTTCACTACATTTGTTCCGGGTTATTGACTTGGATAGTAAAATCTAATCATAAACAGTCTTAGTTTGAGCTTGTATGTTTTGACTTCTTGATCTTGGTTCTTTAATCTGATTCGATAAATCACATTGTCGAAAGAGGTATTGGAAGGTAAAAGGGTACCTATCGTTGTGAATCCACATGAAGGACTACAGGGAATCTGCGACGCATGGGGTTTTAATCCCGGAACACAGTTAATCGTTTGATTTTCTTGTAATTTATAATAGAATTGATGAGTATGAATAAATATAAATATTATTTACTGACTGTATCTCTATCACTTTTTTATGGGACGATTATTGCCCAGGAATATCCTGTGCTTGACAATCAAAAGATAGATGGATATAAAGGGATCTGGTTCACTCTGGGTCAATTTTCCGAATATGGAGATAAGTATTCAGGGGGATTAGCCACATATACGGCAAAACATATACCGCTGGCTATTTATGCGCCGGAAGTAGACAAGACATTTTTTGTGTATGGTGGAATTGCCGAAAACCGTAAGTCGGATGCTGAGAAACCCGACCACACACGGAAAGACTTTGGAAATTACCTCCTTTGTATGGCGGGGAGCTATGATCATAAAACGAAGTCGGTAAGCCGACCGACGGTTGTATATGATAAGAAAGGAGTTTTTGACCCGCATGACAACCCGTCGATTGCCATGGATTCTGATGGCTATATCTGGGTGTTTGTCAGTGGCAGGGGACGCGGGCGTCCCGGGTTTATATATAAGAGCAGTCAACCTTATAGCATTGAGTCCTTTGACCTTGTGATCGAAGATGAACTGACTTATCCTCAGCCAAAATATGTCAAAGATAAAGGTTTTATACACCTGTTCACAAAGTATGAGGGAATACGTTTATTGTATTTCAATACGAGTCCGGATGGAGTAAACTGGAGTGAACACAAGCAATTGGCGGCCATCAAGCGTGAGGGAGATAAAAATGGTGGACATTACCAGATTAGCGGACAATACGGGGATAAGATTGTCTTTTTCTTTAACTGGCACCCCGATGGGAATGTTGATTTGCGAACCAATATCTACTACATGCAAACGACCGATTTCGGCAAGACATGGACAAAAGTGGATGGTACCCCGCTGGATACTCCTGTAACGGAAGTTGATAGCCCCGCATTGTTGAAGGAGTTCTTCAGCAAAGGACAAAATGTGTATATAAAGGATGTGGCTTTTGATGAGAAAGGGAATCCGATGGCTCTTTATCTGTCGGGGAAGGGATATCAACCCGGTCCGGATAACGGACTGAAAGAATGGCAGGTGATCTACTGGAATGGGACTGAATGGGAGAACCATAAGATTGCCACATCCGATCATAATTATGATACCGGCAGTATCTGGGCCGATAAAAAGCAATGGACAGTGGTCGCACCGACGGAAAACGGCCCCCAGCAATGGGGTGGTGGTGGAGAGCTGGTTATCTGGAAAAGCAGAGATAAAGGAAAAACATGGAAACAAGAGAAACAGGTAACCACGGACAGCCCACGCAACCATAACTATGTCCGGAAGGTTGTCAACGGAAAAGATCCTTTTATCTACTTTTGGGCTGATGGCAATCCAAATGAGTTAAGTGAATCATTGCTATATTTTGGGGATAGTAAGGGAAATGTTTATCCTTTACCTTATAAAATGACTGGTGAAGCAGAGGAAATCGAAAAAACTACTTCATTTATAAACCGGTGAAACCAGTTCTTCGGACTCTTTTTCCAGACTTTCTGCCGCCCACCTGATACCCCGTTTCATGATCTCGAGCGCTTCGGGCACATTAAAGTCACTTGCTACGTGGCCTAAAGAAGAGTAGAAAACGCGTCCCTTGCCAAACTGTTTCTTCCATACCACGGGAATTATTGCTCCTTCAATCCAGTCGTTATGCTCTCCTGAGAAAGTAGTTGTCGCCAATACTTTTATGTTCGGGTCGACATGCATGAAATATTGTTCCGATTTCATCCCGAAGTCATTCAACCCTTTGGTCACAGGGTCATTTTTGTCGGTGATATTCACCCTGTATGATATGATATTTCCCGGATGGGCAACCCATTGTCCACCGACCATATATTGAAATTCGACATTGCTCCTGAACGAATCGCCGGTTCCCCCGTGCCAGCCGGCAAGACCCACACCCCGTTTCACCGCATTCAACAATGCCTTCTCCTGGGGACCCGATATCTCTCCCTGGGTGTAATGCTGTATGATCAAATCCACACTGGCCATCAATGCGGAGTCTTCATAACAACCAAGTTGATCGAACAGGAAAACTTCGGCTCCTTCCGATCTTAACCAGGGTACGAATATGTCACGGCATTGTTCGGGTTGGTGCCCGTCCCATCCCCCATATACATACAACACCTTTTTGCCTTGTAACGCATTTTCGTTTATTTCCATATTATCGGTCGCCATAATGTTGGTTGCGAAAAACAGTACTGCTACAAAAATGATGATTATTTTTCTGTATAATTGCATATTATTTTTTATTTAGAACAAAGAGAGAATAAAGAACAAAGACTATTAGAACCAAAAGCCAAGATTCAAGAGCAATTTAATGTGCAAATTTATCAACTCCGACAAGTTGGGACATGTAATGTCAATCCCGATAAACTGGGACCGGTAGTACTAATTGAAATATTAAATAATTTGTATCACATTCAATTTCATTTGGCACATCAACAAATCATCACATCATCACATCATCACATCATCACATCACTCTATCTCTGTAGGGTAGCTTATACGGATTTCGATACTCGTAATAATACAGACGATGTGCTTCCGCTTCTTTGTCGTCGAAATATCTTTTAGTTACCGGATCCCATTTCACCGGGCGTCCCAGTTCATGGGCGATATTTATATTGCAGAAGAAAATATTGGTAGAGGCGCCTGCTTCAACCGGCGCAATCGGTTCTTTTCTAGACCGTACGCTGTTGATAAAGTCCTGCATATGGGGAGCGCTCACTTCGTATTCTCCCGCGGCAAAAGTCTGCTCCGATCTTTGCAGAAGGTTTGGATCGGAACATTCGATATAGCCCCTGGCCACTTTCAACCACGCCTTTTCGCCGATGAAGTTGATA
>Ga0265293_10010678_pt1 | contig 12766 bp, 12 predicted proteins | sample Munlanlewell138R_FD_192505 | JGI IMG/M metagenome (GOLD analysis project Ga0265293, IMG submission 192505) | Leachate microbial communities from a municipal landfill in Southern Ontario, Canada - Leachate well 138R | ecosystem: Engineered > Solid waste > Landfill > Unclassified | place: Canada... | reverse complement strand
CCAAGCTCTGTGTCCATTCCTGTAGCAGTAACTACTCCTGTCCCTCTACCATACACTATTCCACAACCAGAATAAAGCATGTTTTTTCGTTCAGCCAGTGGAACATTCCCCTCTATTATATTTATATCCTTATCTATTGGTAATGATTCACCTGTTAATGCCGCCTCTTCTACTCTTATGCTACTATTTTCTATAATTCTCATATCCGCTGGTACAAAGTCTCCTGCCTCAATAAGAACTATATCTCCCACTACTAGTGCTTCAACATTTATGCTTAATACTTTCCCATTTCTTCTTACTCTAATAAATGGTGTTGACATTTTCTTTAAAGAATCTATTGCTTTTTCCGCTTTACTTTCTTGAACAACTCCCATGATTGCATTTAAAAATACAACAACTAGAATAATTATAGAGTCAGTATATGGTTCCTTTTCAATGTATGCTATTATACCCGAAACAATTGATGCTATAAATAATATTATTACCATTGTATCTTTAAATTGTTCCAGTAATTTTACTATTAGTGTTTTTCTTTTTCCTTCTAGTAATTTATTTTCTCCGTCTCTTTCAATCCTTTTTTCAGCTTCTTCATTAGATAGTCCTTCCATTTTTGTTTGCATTTTATCTAATACTTCATCTTTAGAAAGGTTATATATTTCCTTTTCCAATTAAATCCCTCCAAAATAAAAAATATCATTTATATAAAACTTTGTCAAGTTAATAACATTAGTTTTTAGCATCTTCTCACATATTAATATGTGAGAATGTGTAAACTAAAATACATAAAAAAACTCAGTAGATTATAAACTAACTGAGTTTTTTATAATAATTATTTTCTAAGTCCAAGTTTAGCTATAAGTTCACGATATCTTTCAATATCTTTACTCTCAAGATACTTTAAAAGTCTTTTTCTTTTACCAACCATTATTAAAAGTCCTCTTCTTGAATGTTCGTCTTTATTATGGATTTTTAAATGTCCTGTAAGTTCATTAATTCTTTCTGTTAAAAGAGCAACTTGAACTTCTGTAGAACCAGTGTCCTTATCCATTCTTGCATATTCGTTGATAATTTCTGTCTTTCTATCTTTAGTCATGATTTCCCTCCTTAAAATTATATATTCACCTATCATCCAAGTAATAATTTTTAGGGATATTAAAACCTCGATAATGGTATATATATATTATATACTACCTGTCAATACCTTTATTATTAATATTCCTATAACTGTTTAATGCATCTTCTCTTGATACTACCATATCCTGTAGTGATTTTATAAAGGAATTTTGTTTCTCTTCCATAACATTTGTTTGATTGTTTTGTTCTGCTTTTGAAAGAATATCATTTATAATACTTTGTAGCTTTTCTACTTCTATTTGTTCATTCATTTTTTCCTCCTTATTGTGTTTCATGCATGTATTCATAAAACAAATTCATATAATTAATCTTTTTAAAAACATCTATTCCTTTTCTATAAATAACATATGTATTCTTAGAGTAAATCCCAGTAATAGACAACTCTTCAGAAATAGCATTTTTTATTTCTTTAATTCCTTCCTGTAATTTTGAGGTTTCTAACAACTTAATTTTTGCTATCTCATTTTTTACTTTATCATTCATAACTAAATCATTATAAAAATATTTTATATTTGGATTTTCATTTATATATAAACTTGCAAGCATTAAATCATATTCATTTTTCTCTTTTTTCTTTTCTAGTTCCTCTATTGAACATTCTTCAATCTTTAACTCTATTCCTATTTTACTTAAGTCATTTTTTATCATTTTAGCTATCTCTATTTTTTCATTGTCATCTTTATTAACTAATATTGTAAGCACAATTCTTTTTCTGTCTTTTGTATAGTAATTTCCAATTTTACTATACCCGTTAGATTTCAATAGGTTTTCTGTAGCATATATGTCATATTTGTATTTAATTTCATCATATATGTATGGTAAATCTATTAGTTTCCCTTTCCCATAACCAGCTTCTTTTAAAATACTTTCTCTATCTATGCTATAAACAATTGCTTGTCTTATATGTTTTTCTTTAACGTTTTTAGATTGTGGATTAAACATTAAATATATTCCTTCTCCACTATTATATGACTTTATATCATATTCATATTTTCCTAACATCTTTATAGTATTTTCAGAGTTCGAGAAAAAAACATCAATCTGTGATTCTTTATACTTATCTATTGCATCCTGCTCATTATTAACTTTTATTATTTCAATTTGCTTTATTAAATTACTAGGGGCGTGTTCTGTTCTTTGTAAAACAAGTTTACTATTTAAGTCTTGGCTTAAAACTTTATATTTTGAGTGTTCTGAGTTCTTTTTATAAATTGGAATTTGCAAGTTATATATAAAATACTCATCTTCTTCTTTAAGTTTTATTATTAAAGTATCTTCATTTTTTACTTCTATGCTTTCCACATTTTCAACTTTATAATAATGTTTACTTTTATCATTAATAATTTTATCTATTTGTGTTTTTGTTTCTAAAACTGTAACAATATCCGTGTTTATTCTCAAGCTGTACTCCTTGTTACTAATTTTCTCTATATCTTTACACGCTTCATATCTTACATTATAATCTTTCCCAATTCTTAAAAGCATAGGATACACATATTGTTCAAGTTCAGTCAATATAATGTTGTTTGTTTCAAAATTTACATCATCAAAAATTGCTATACCTATATTTTGATTGTTCTCCTTAACTGCTTTCTGAAAAAATACCGGAATAAACGGTTCTTCGCTTTTTTTAGTTATTAATCTAGATAAGCATAATATGGCTACAAGTAGAAACAGACAAATTATAAATTTTGTCACTTTATTCTTTCCCTTTTTATAACTACTCTTTTTTATACCCTTATTTGAATTTTTGTTCTTCTTTTTTTTAATATTTGAAGATACTCCCCTACTAGCTCCTCTTTTTCTATTTGAGCTTCTTGATACTTTTTTGTATCTATCCTCATTTACATATTTTTTTTCCATTTTTACTACCCTTTATATATAGGTACATTGTACCATAAATCCAGGTAACAAAAAAGGGTATTCCCCCTTTTTACTTTAAATTGTGATGTTTTACATTCTTTTTTTGTCGTATAAAAATAGCGCCATTTATTAGCGCTATATACTATCTATATTTCTATTCTTGGTTCCACTGTAAATCTTATACCTGTCTTTTGCTCATCATCTATTTCAACTTCTGTAAATGATGGTATGCAGGTAAGTTCTATACCAGATGGTGCCACAAAACCTCTTGCTATTGCAACTGCTTTTATTGCTTGATTTATTGCTCCTGCCCCAATAGCTTGCATTTCTACTTTACCATTTTCTTTAACTAATCCCGCGATTGCTCCTGCTACGCCATTTGGCCTAGACTTAGCTGATATCCTCAATATTTCCATTTTATCCTCCTCTTAAGTTCATGGCAAATTTCATTTGTATTATTTGCTAAATTAATTATACTTAATCATTAAAGATTATGCAAGTAATTTTTAATGCTTTAATCAATGTTATACCTTGTTATTTTTATTGCTCTATTTGTATTATCATCAGTTTCAACTATAATACTTCTTAAAAATCCTGGATTATTGCTACATTCATATGTTCTATTTCTGCTTTTTGTAAGAAACCTATCTATTGCAAGCTCTGTTTTAAGTCCTAACACACTGTTTCTAGGCCCTGTCATACCAACATCAGTTATATATGCAACTCCCGGTTCTAATATCTCTTCATCGGATGTCTGAACGTGAGTGTGAGTTCCAAAAACACAGGTTACATCATTTTTTAAATAATTCACCAATGATATTTTTTCTGCTGTAGCCTCTGCATGAAAATCTACAAATATATAATCTACGTTTTTAGATTTTGCCTCTTCTATAAGTTCTTTTGCTTTTGTAAACGGGTTAGACATATAATCCTCTGTATTATTCCCCATTCCAAATTCTCCAATTAAATTTATAACAGCTATTTTTTTTTCATTTTTTTCTTGTATATTCATTCCATGACCATCAATATTAGTTATATTTGCAGGTATTAATAATCTTTCAACTGTTTCATATAAAACCCTTGCTTCTTTTCTATAATAGAGATGGTTTCCCATAGTTATTACATTAATCCCAAGATTAAATAGTTCTTTCATCTCTTTTTCTTTTATGCCTCTGCCTCCTGTTGCGTTTTCGCCATTTGCTATTATAAAATCTATTTTTTCCGTCTCCACTATTTTAGAAAGGTAATTATGTATTATATTCATTCCACTTCTACCAACAATATCTCCTATAATTAAAAACTTCAATTTTACACCTTCTCTTATTATTTTACTATTTTTAAAAAAGTGGCATTAAAGCCACTTTTATGTTTTTTATTTCGCTGTTTCTACTGCTCTAGTTTCCCTAATTACATTGACCTTCACTTGTCCTGGATAATTCATTTCTTTTTCAATTTGTGATGCTATATTTCTTGCCATCATAATAGCTCCCGCATCAGTTATTTCTTCTGGTTTAACAATTATTCTTACTTCACGACCTGCTTGAATTGCATATGACTTGTCTACACCTTTATACTCATTACAAATCTCCTCAAGTTTTTGTAAACGTTTTACATATGTATTTACTGTTTCTCTTCTAGCTCCAGGTCTTGCAGCTGATACTGTATCTGCTGCTTGAATTAATATTGCTTCTAATGTTTTAGGATCTGTATCACCATGATGAGCCTCAACCGCATTTATTACTTTTTCATTTTCTTTATATTTTTTAAGTATTTCTACGCCTAATTCTACGTGTGTTCCTTCAGCTTCATGATCAACAGATTTACCAATATCATGTAATAATCCTGCTCTTTTTACCATTGACACATCTAGTCCTAATTCTGACGCTAATAATCCTGCAATATGAGCTACTTCAATTGAATGATTAAGTACATTTTGCCCGTAACTTGTTCTATAACGAAGTTTTCCTAGTAATTGTACTAGCTCTGGGTGTAGATCAAGTACTCCAGTTTCATACAGAGCTCTCTCTCCTTCATCTTTAACCGTTGTTGCAACTTCAACCTTTGCTTTTTCAATCATTTCCTCTATTTTCCCAGGATGAATCCTTCCATCTTGCATTAATCTTTCAATAGCTATTCTTGCCACTTCTCTTCTAATTGGATCAAATCCAGAAAGAACAATAACATCTGGTGTGTCATCAATAATAACATCTATTCCTGTCAGAGTCTCAATTGATTTTATATTCCTTCCTTCTCTTCCTATAATTCTTCCTTTCATATCATCACTTGGAAGATTTACAACAGATACTGTTGCTTCAGATGTGTGATCTGTAGCACATCTTTGAATTGCTTCAGTAATTATTACTTTAGCCTTCTTATCTGCTTCTAATTTAGCTTTGTTTTCTGTTTCAATGACATACGTTGCCATTTCTTGTTGCATTTCATTTTCTAAGTTTTTCATTAGCTCTTTCTTTGCTTCTTGTTCGGTCATTTTAGAGATTCTCATTAATTCATTTTGTTTTTCTTGTTCCTTTTGTATTAATCCTTCTCTTTGTCTTTCTTGTTCCTTTTGTTTTCTAAAAAGTACATTTTCTTTTTCTTCTACTGAACTTACTCTTTTGTCCAATAAATCTTGTCTTTGATTAATTCTTTTTTCTACATCTTTTAATTCTTCTTTTCTTATAGATATCTCTTTTTCTGCCTCTTCTTTATACTTTATTGTTTCTTCTTTTGCTTCTATTTCTGCATCTTTTTTAATTCTTTCGGCATCTTTTCCTGCCTCTTCTATCACTTTTTTCGCCTGTGCCTCAGCACTATCTAATTCTTGATTTGCTTTTTTCCTTCTATGATTAGAACCTATGATAAAAAACACGGGAGATGCTAGGATGGCAGTAATAGCAAAAGTTACTATTATTGGTATCATAAAACCCTCCACCTTAATATTAAATTTTCAATGTTCAATATCTTTATATCTATTTTTATTCTTAAAAACAACACACTATTATTCTAAGAATACATTTATATATTTGACATTGATTATCTATATCGCTTTACTATTATGTAATTAGTATATTTATCTAATATACCTTTATAGATTATATCTTCTTTTCTAAAAATATGCAAGAAATTTGACTTAACTTTAAATTAAACTTTCTTTTTAAAAATATAATAAAAATGCTATAATATTAATTTATTAATACCATAACATTTTTATTGTTTTTTAATATTTGTATATTACTTTACATATAAAGCAACCCTAAAACCAATACTACCATTATATTCTGCCGGAGCAAAGAAATAGTCAGATGGTAAATAACCATATCTGTATGAAACAGGTGTTGATGATGGACTACGACCATAGCTTCCACCTCTTATTACACGTTTTGTATCCATTGACTCCATGGTCCATTCGTATACATTCCCTGCCATATCGAAAATATTTTTAGTTGAATAATTTGGATTGCTTCCTGTTTTAAATAAATATGGACGAGTATTAACGCTTGTATAATTTCCAAGTCCAGTACTATTTACTATATAGAAACTATTTGGATTCACATTATTATTTTTTATGTCTTGCATCCACCTTAATGTAGCGTCCCATTGAACTCCATATGTCAAAGTAGAAACTACTCCATATCCATTATCACTCTCTGGATACATACACCTTGCTGTTTTCACCGCACCATTATTTGAAGGTGAACCTGCATACCCTGTCATTTCTGTTCCACTAGTAGACCAACTCATATAATTCCATGTGTCTATTCCATGCTTTGATACAGGTTTTACTGTCCCATTAGCTTTAGCTCTTTTATCTGTTGAATTATTTAGAACTTCTTGGCCTATACCCGCCTCATATCTTGCTATATAGAATCCTTTATATGAATTTACACTTTCATACATTTTTTTATATTCAGATGGTTGTGCTTCAACTGGTAATTCCGAATACTCCTTATATTCAGATGGTAACGTTTCCCACACAATACTACCATTTAAAAGAACAGGTTTTCCACGTTTAAAATCACTAATACTGTTAACTGGTACCCATACAAATTGATTACCTAAAAGAGTACTTATTACAGAATACGAGTCTCCTTTATTTTCATCTTCTTTATTATCTGATATTACAATTCCGGTATCTCTTGTTCCTCCTACATAATAAAACCCTTTAGGAATAGGAGCTCCTACGACCTTACCCCCTTTTAATACTCCGTTTCTTTCAACCTCTAATTGAGAAAAACCCTGGTTTACTAATTGTTCTTTTATATATTCCTCTTCTGTTTGACCCGGTTTCAGAGCTATACTTCCATCAGCTAGTCCTAATTGTAGATCTGCATTTATTAATGTTGCTGCATCTCTTATAGTGGCTAAATTGCTTTGTTCTTTTGCATTCCTAGCTTTTTCTATTATTTTACTATTTGATAACGATAAAATTATTGAACCTGCTAATATTATCATTACTATTATGGTTATTACTAATACTATTAAACTTATTCCTTTATTTTTCATTTTGTATCTCCTATCTTTAATATAAATAACAAATGTTTTTCTTTATTTTTTTGTCAATACTTTATCTGAATCTACCACTCTAACAACAGAATTCCCAATATTCAAAAAAGTTAAAGTGTCTTTATTCATATTTTCTTTTACTTTTATTATTTGGTATAAATATCTATCTTCTGTGGCTATTTCCCCCACATTTATTTCTTGAACATTTATTATATATTGTCCTTTATCAATGTTTTTAGAAATATCATTAACTTCTATTTTGTTCGTTTCTTGTGTTATTCTTCCTTTAGATATCATAACAATTGTTTCTTCACCATATTCTAAGACAAACGCTCCCGTTTTACCTCTTAACTTTTCTATTTTAGTTTGGCTATCTTTGTCTAATTTCTCAACATCTGATATTACTTCATAACTGATCATTTGTATTTTATCATTTGAGGGTTTCATCTTGTTTCGCCCTTTAAACATTATAACTAAAAATATTGTTGAAATTATTACAATTATAATAATTATTAACCTTACTTTTTTATTCATATTTTTTCTCCTCACTATTTATATACTAACTTCATTGTTCTATTATCTGTAGTCGTTATATACACATCTCCATTATTAATTATATTGATTGCATAATAATTATTAGTTATCAATTCTGCCTTACTATCTCTAATTCTATATAAATTACTTCCTTGATATAAAAAGACTTCTCCGTTATAATTGTTCATAATAAAATAACCATAACCTGTACTACTAATTCCTGATATTTTTGTTGCAGTGCTTCCTTCTATTTTATAAAAATTATTCCTACTTGATGAATCCCTATCAAAAGCATACATTTTACCATTAAAGGTATTTGTATATGAAGACATATAACTTGCAGTGCTTCCTAACATCCCTGATACTGGTGTAAGACTTGTTTCATTTAACAAAAATAATTCTCTACTTGCTCTAAAAAAATATGTAAGCTTACGTTTCACATTAGTAGTTACAGAAAAGCCACTTGTACCAGAGTGAACTTTTACAGAATCTAATCCTTTTACTTGAAATAATCCTTGCCCTGATAATGTCACATATAAAGTATTTGTATTTCTATCTATGGTACTACTACTTATATTTACCATAGGGATATTAACTTTCGTTGCTTGCCTTCCTACAATTTTATATAACATATTGGAATTAACTCTTACATATAACTCTTTACCAGTTGGATATGTTCCATTAACGTTACCAGTAATTGACGTTAGTGGTATTATTGCATTTTCTTCAACCTTTTTAAAATAATAACCATCATAATTTAAATAGCCATAAATATATAAATTGTCTTCTCTATCAGTCATCATATTAATATAACCGTCATGACCAGTATTAAAAATTTCTTGTAAATTGGTTCCATTAAGTCTATATAGTGACGCAGAATAATCATAATAACTTTGTTTGACTATATATATGCTACTATATCTTTTACTATAAATCATACTTCCATATCCATCACCATCAAGAATTTTAGTTGCTGTTAAGTCATCTATCTTAAATGTCCCTGAATACTCATCTTGAAATAATAAACCATCATTATATTCTAAAAAATAGCTATAATACGATATATATTTTGTAATATTTACCTTTGTGAATGTTGCCCCAGACAGCTTGTATAATGATCCATCACCATAGTTTAAATATACTTTGTTATCTTTAGTTTCATATATACTTGTATCCCAAGGCCAGTAGTTATTAAAGTTAAGCTTCGTGGTGGTTGAACCATCATAATAATAAAATGAATATTCGTATGTAATATTATCTTCAATGGAAAAATAAAAGGTTCCATCTCTTAAGTAGTATAATCCATAAGAATATCCTGTTGACATAATGTTAAGTCCTGGTGCTTCTATCATTTCTAATCCCATATTTTCTGGTGATTCTTGTGCCTTTTTAGAAGCAAATGTATATGGGGTTTTAACATAATATATATTTCTTGTTTCTTCTTCTATTATATAAATGTCATCTTCTGTTTCCCCATATCCCCTAGTGCCTTTAGGTACTCCATAATTTTCTACTATTTTTTGCATATCTAAAATGTAATATTTATATACAGAGATATCATCATTTAAATCCCCTCGTATAACAGATTTTAAATCATTATCCATATCACTTATTAGGTATTCACCACTTGTGAAATTTTCAACATTATCATAGTCATCATCCCTTACTAGCCCTATCATTATCTTATGTTCCATAGCTTCACTTATTGCCTTTACTTCATCCCTAAATACTGCTTCGTCCGCCTTATTAAAGATTCCTTCACCTGACATCGATAGTATTACTGCACCAGCTATAAATATCATTACTGATATTGTTATTCCTAATGTTATTAAGGAAAGTCCTTCTTTATTTTTTTCATATTCTCACCCTCTTACCATTATTAGATTATCTATCAAATTTATATTTTTATAAATTACACTCAAATTAAAATTGTTGTTATAACCTATATATAACATAAGATATGTATACTATATATATACCAATTAATGTTAGCCCCTCTCCTCTAGCAATTATAGGTTTTCTTTTCGTAAATAATACTAGTACTAGGCAAACTAGTACAAACACAAAACAATCTACAAAAAGACTGCTATCATTAAGTTTAACCGGCTTTACAAAAGCTGCTGTTCCTATAACAAGTAATGTGTTAAACATATTGCTTCCTATAACATTTCCTACTGCAATATTAACTTTATCTTTCTTTAATGCTACCAAAGCTGTTGTAAGTTCTGGTAAAGAAGTTCCAATTGCTATAATTGTTACAGAAATAAGTGTTTCACTCACCCCTAAGAACTTAGCAACTTGAACTGCATTCGACACTACTAATTCCGCTCCATAATATACCATTGCTGCTCCTATTATAGCTATCACTAAGTGCTTTAATATCTTTTTCTTAGTTCTTGGAGAAAACTTTTTAGGTGTCTTTTTATTTTTTTCTTCTATACCACTTTCTTTGTTTTCTAACCTCTTACTATGTTTTTTTTCTCTTTTATCTCTCATGTATTCACCAAACTGGTATAGTGTATAATACATAAATATAACAAAAAACATTAATAAAATTCCTGCATCTGCACGTGAAATTATATTTTCTGTTGTATTTGCTACATACGAATCTATAAGTAATAACGTTAATAATATACTACTTAGCAAACTCATATGCATATCTTTTCTAATAGTCTCTCTTAAAAGCCTCAATGGATTCATGATACAAATTAGACCTAACACACAACACATATTAAAAATATTTGTACCAACAATGTTTCCTATTACCATATTCGAACTATTCTTTAATGAGGCATTCACAGAAAGGAATAGTTCTGGTAAGCTTGTTCCTATACAAACAAACGTAAGCCCCATAAGTATTTCACTTACATTAAATATTTTACCAATCTTAGAACCTTCTTCTATAAAAATATCGGCTCCCTTTATTAATAATATTAATCCTATAGCCATAAGTATAATATTAAGTATCATTCCCATCTTTTATATCCTTCCTTATCTGTTATATACAAAGTATCATGTGTGTTTTTATATCTTTTATTACCATTTCGAATAATTATAAAACACTTTAAATACTAAATTGTTTATTGTAAATCTTCAACTGCTTTTTCCATCGGAATTTCAAGCAAGTGTGGATTTTGCATGTATTTATTCAATACCGATAACGACCTAGCATAGTATAAACCATCGCATATTCTTTCATCTGCAACAACCTTTAAACGCATATATTTTTTTATTGTGCCATCTTCTAGCTTTTCAAATTCTCTTCTTCCCATTGCAAGAAATATACTTGTTGTACCAAATTCATATATATGGTGATATATTGGAGCAATACCTATTGAACCAACATTTGTTATAAATAGTGATGTATGCAAAGGCGATGCTTTTATAACTGCTTTTGGCAATATATTATGTTTGTCCATCCACATTATCAACTCTACAAGGCCTTTAATTATAATATTTGGAAAAGACATTATGAAATTTGCTAGCTTATCTGCATTATTTTTTGTTGTTTCTTTTTTATTTTCTACAATAACTTCATTTATTTGATTAGAAACATCAAAGATGTTATCTTGGGGTTTTATTTCAAATTTCACTGTAGTTTCTACAGCTTCATCCGAAAGTTGCTTTTTAATAGCAAGTGAAACCCAAGTCATATTTCTTGCATATATCCTTCTATTCATTATAAATCTATTTACGCCTGGTCTTTCGTGCATCATTCTTGCACATGCTGCTATAACAACTTCCATTGTGGAAATTCTTATACCCTCTTTCCTTTTCTCTTTAATATATTTAGAAATATTATCCACATATATTTTTTCTTCAAAAAAAACTTGTGAATCCACCCTTGTCTTCATTATGTAAGGAATAATTTTGTGAAAAGCATCTAGTTTTTTTATTCTTCTTCCATCATATCTTTTGTTAAACATAAATTCACCTCTTATGAATATTTTGATTTGATTATATTCTATACTTAAACTTTTGTAAACTCTTGCTATCTTTTTATTTTCTTTTGTACTTTACTATGATATTATAACATAAAATTATAAAATTGTATTAAGGAGGATTTTATGCATTCATATTATAGTTATAATACTCCAATAGGGTATCTAACAATCGTTGAAGAAAAAAAGCATATTACTAATATTGAATTTGGAATAAAATCTATTATAGACGGTAAAAAGGAAGAAACACAAAATATATTAATGGTAAAAGAACAATTAAATGAATACTTCAACAATTCTAGATCTTCTTTTGATCTCCCACTGTTCCTTTCTGGAACAACATTCCAAAATAAAGTTTGGAATGCATTAATTAATATTCCTTATGGAGAAACAAGATCCTATAAAGAAATAGCAATAAAAATAGGGTCTCCAAAAGCATATAGAGCAGTAGGAATGGCGTGTAATAGAAATCCTATTGCAATTGTCGTTGCTTGCCATAGAGTGTTAGGGACAAATAACAAGTTAGTTGGTTATGCTGGTGGAATAGATAAAAAAGATTTCCTACTAAATTTAGAAAAAAACAGTATCAATAAGTAAACATATATAATTTATATTATAGCTTCTATCAGCTCTTTGCTTTAGGCTTTTTCTTATCTATGATAAACATATTTTTATACTTTAATATGGAACTTAACTTTTCTTGTATAAAACATTTTACAAAAGCATACTTTTGAATTATAATACTATGTATTACAAGGAGGAAAAAGATGGAATCTTTAATGTTATTTTTA
>Ga0265293_10010677_pt1 | contig 12766 bp, 15 predicted proteins | sample Munlanlewell138R_FD_192505 | JGI IMG/M metagenome (GOLD analysis project Ga0265293, IMG submission 192505) | Leachate microbial communities from a municipal landfill in Southern Ontario, Canada - Leachate well 138R | ecosystem: Engineered > Solid waste > Landfill > Unclassified | place: Canada... | reverse complement strand
AGGATAGAGAAGCTTTTTGGGAGCGCTGTCAGGAGGCCGCCGAGAGATTGGCTGACGAAGCGGCCGTGAAGGTTCGCGGAAAGCTCCAGAAGCAGATCGAGAGAGCCGAAAAGCAGATGATCTCCGCCCGCGAGAGCGTGGAGAAGCACGCCCTTTCGGAAAAGGGTAAGAAGGTCGAGGGCCTGTGGAAAGTGGGGGAGGCCCTGGTGGGTCTTTTTACCAAGAAAAGAAGTTCGTTCAGTTCGGTTTTATCCAAGTCTCGCATGGCCTTGGAGGCGGACAAGCGGACCCGCCACGCCGAGGAGAAGCTGGAACGGCTGGAGCAGGAGTTGCTCCAACTGCAGGCCGACCTGGAGACCGAGTTGAGCGATCTGGAGCAAGAGTTTACCGAACTCGCTGGACGCATCGATGAGCGAGAGATTCGCCTGGATCGATCCGACATCGCGGTGGAACGCTTTCAAATTATGTGGATCCCGGTGAGCAAACGCATCTGAGGTCACTCGCAGAAGGAGCCTTCGCCCACTTCCACCGGTCGAGGGCGGTCTCGCTCGGCGTTTACGATACAAAGAAACCCGAACGGCTCTTGGGCGCTGTTGGAAAACTGATGAATCTCTTCCGGGCAAACGTAGAGCACATCTCCAAATCCCAGTTCCACTCTTTTGTCTCCTACGATGGCGTGACCCCGCCCTCGCATCACCACCACCACGTGCTCGTGGGTGTGTTGCTCCAGGGTGGAGTGACCCCCTTGCGAGATTTCGAAGTAGCGCACATGAAAGCGCGGCGACTCCCCTGTCTCACCGGTAAAAACCCGCCGGCTCACCCCACCCCAGCCGTGGTCTTCGAATTTATACTCTTTAGCCTGGATATGGCTCCAGTCGAAGCCGCCCAGGTGCCGGAAAAGCTTGGAGACGTTGGCGCCGGATAACTGCTCAGGGTCGGTGGTGAGTTCGGGAGAGGGTTCCATGGGGAATTGTTGGCGTTGAAAATGAGGGGATCCTTTCGAAGCCTCAATTAACGTTTCTGTGACGCAGGGGTTGTAAATTGATTCCAGTGAGATGTTTATGGTCACCTGTCAAGAGCCAATGTCTCAGTCAAGCAATCATGCGGCATTGCGTTTCTTCGCCGTACCCTCCATTTTTCTCAGCTTACCCTGGTGCTTCTCTTCTATCGACTCAGAATAAACTTCTCCAGACTTGAGAATGTGGTAGCACAGCGTGAGAAGTTTTCGCCCAGCCGCCACCTTCGCTTTGGAGCCACAGCCAGATCGCTTTTTCACCCGCCAATAGAGTCTTTGGATCTTCTGGTTACACAAGATTGCAGAATTCGCACACTCTACCACTATCCAACGTAGGCGTGCTCTCCCGTTCTTGGTGATGGAGCCGAGTCTAGCCTTGGACATCCCAGACTGGCTCAGTCGCGGGCAGAGACCAGCGTAGGCCGTCAGTTGCTTGGCTGATTCGAACCTCGCGAAGTTGCCCATCTCTGATACGATGACAAAGGCTGAGTAGTAACTAATGCCAGGTACCGACATGAGAAGGCGGATATTTCGGTCATCAGAAGCAAGCTCAGCCATGCGCTGGTCTATTTCGATGAGAGCCTCGTTGAAGTGCTCGATGAGTTCCAACTCCAAGCGAGCGCACAGCTTCACGGTCTCGGGCAAAACCTCCATTCTCGACCGGAGACTTTCTATGCCAACGTTGCTCCAAGCGTTTCTTGGCAGTGGAACGTTGTACTCGCGAAAGAGAGACTTCAAGCTGCTCATCGCCGCAGTCCTCTTCTGAGTCAGCGAGACTCGTCGGGTCGATAGAATTCTTCGCTGTCGGATCTCTTCGTCCGGGATCCAAATTCCCTTAATGCCCATCCGTGCCGCTTCGCACAGGGACTGAGCGTCGATACGGTCGTTCTTCTTACCACGTTTCGGGAAACGGGCACGAAAGTCTCCAGGGTGCAAAAGAGTTACCAACTCCGCGACCGATGCGAGCAGAGCATGAAGCTCATACGCGCCTGTGCATGCTTCCATCGCCACGGTTGCCGGTTTATGGGAGGCTACGATTTCGCGTAGCTTCGTTCGACCCTCATCGTTGTTGTCAATGTCGTACTCGAGGATCTCCCCGTCCGGGTTTAGACCCCAGACCTTGTGATAGGTGTTGTGTACATCAATTCCGAAATAAGTCATCGGTGGACCTCCTGGTTTTTTGTCGGTTGTGACAGAAGTTTGGATTCCTAACATACGTTTATTCGGGTGCGGTCTTGCGGTAACAAGCTGTCCCAGGTTGAAAGGGCGTTCAAAACTTCAGCTTACGAGGATACGGGGTCCTATGGCCCCACGGTGTCTCGGCTGCCAAACTGAATTAGGGCCTGTGGACATTTGGCATTCCGAGCCAAACGCAGGACATTTTTCTCCTCCTGGAGTGGAATTTTCTGTGGAATAGTGGACCTATTTGAGGAAAATTTCGCTTCAGGAGGTGGAAAATGAACAAGTTTGGTGACCGAAGGCTGAATGTCCACAGGCCCTAGTAGTTCAACGCCATGAGGGTTCATCAGCGGTTTGGCTACGACCTAGTTGGACCGAAAACTAGCTCGAGCAGAGACTTAACGTTTCTGTGACGCGGGGGTTGTAAATTGACCTCAGTGAGATGAGCATAGTTGGACCGCCGCCCTTGTAGGGCGGCGTTTTTTTTATGTCCGAAGTCACTTGCAATCGCCGGTTTCCGAAGATAAAATGAGGGCGCGTCCCGCGTTGATTTTCGGTCTCGGCGGAACGCAGTAGAGAAGCTGGAACCGCGAAAAGATATGGCCCTGGATCGAGCATCCGGGTGCATTCTGTCTGCCCGAACCGAGCCGCGCTGAGTTTGCTACGAACCAACACCTTTACACAGAAGTCCCCTATCTCACGCCGAGCGGATCCTCGCGGAATTCTTCCCTACGGGAATGACCATATCACCGAGCATGTATTGAGTTGAGGGAGAGATGGGCGTCCCCATGATCTTGAGTTGCTTGGCCTGCCGATAGAACGGCAATCCCACGCCGTATTTGTTGAGACCGATGGTGCTGATGGCCGTGGCATCGTATGGCTCAGGGCCGACACCTTCAGGAAGGGAAGCCGAGAAGACGGTCTCGCAGACGTTGCTACGCAGTTGCTCAAGCTCGTACAAAGTGACCTGAATCGGGGCTTGTCCCACAAAGTGGCGAAAGTGAGCGACTCGGTTATACTTATAGAGTTTGCCACCGCAGCCGCAAGGGCAGAGCTGTCCAATCCGGAGGGTGGTATGGGGCATTTTCACAGTGTTGGCGCTCTTGAAATCACTCCGCGGCCTGCGGCCGCCGTTGCTCTTGGGTGATTTTCTGACCTTGGGTGAGCCATCATCATCGTTGCCGCCGCCCTTGAGTGCATCAGAAGTTTCGCTCTGCAGGTCTGGCTGAATCAGATCGGCTAAGAGTTGGTGGCTCTTTAGAAGCTTTTCGTGCTCCTGTGTCGTCAAGACTCGCTCCGCTGTGGCATCGACGATCGTTTGAAGCTCGCCCAGGTCGACTTTGACCCTGCGGGACTTGTATCGTTTCTTGCGAGATTTAGCCATGCGAAAAAGACCTTCGCCAGCCCAATCCAAAAGTCATGGCACCAAGCCAAGGAATTTTGGAAAATTTTTCCGACTACCTCGAAGGGGTTACCGGTCGCCATATCGGCGCTCCCTTCGCCTGGTTGGGGTTGCCCGCGGCAAGCAACACATGGACCTGATGAGGCTCGAGGATATACTCAGCCCTGTCACCCTTGGGCCAGGCTTTGAAGCGGCCCTGTGAGAGACGCTTTTGAGCCAACCAAAATCCCCTGCCATCATACGTGAGCAGTCGGACAGAGGTGCCGCTACGGTTGCGGAAGATGAAGATGGCCCCAGAAAAAGGGTCCTCGGCCAGCTTCTCTCGACAAAGTTGAGCTAAACCGTCGATGCCTTTACGTCCGTCCACCGGCTCGACGCAAACCAGGATTCTCATTTGAGGGGCGAGTTGCAGCATTATGCGAACTCCTTCAGCAGCAGCGCCAGCCCGGAGGCATCGAGACCACCGACCTCCATCCGCAAGCGAGAGCCACGACAAGACTCGACTTGCAACACGCAGGTGGTAGAGGGCGTCACTGCCGCACTGGTCGCTCCGAAGAGTTCCACAAAGTTGGTCTCGACGGGCCGAGGCTGCCGGGAAGTCGCTATCATTGTTGTTTTCTTTTCGGTACGGCTGGGTGACCCGGCGGCGACTTTGCCCTTCAGCTTGGAGTAATCCAGCCGCAGACCTGCGGCGACGGCTCCAACACCATGACGAGTGGCAAGCTCGGTCGCTTTCTCCCAGATCGCCTCTGGAATTCGCTTGGGTCTTCCTTCCTGCCGCCGCCATTCATCAAGCGGCTTGCGCGCCTTTAGCAGTTCTTGTTCGAGCAGTTGTCGATTCGGTTGATGTCCCACGACCTATCCTCCTTTGGTTTATGCACGAAGCATAACCCGGCGGGGACGGTCAAAACTAGGTGTCATTGTGGAAAGCACACCGCCCACCAAGGCACCACCTTGCTGACTATGAACAATATAGACATAGAAGTTCGAGGCTTTGCGCCACCGGGATTGATGCTCGCTCAGGCTGAAGAGTTTCTAGCGGGATACCTCGAGGACATCGATAACCAACGGCCAAGGCCTGGGCAAAGGTGTTTGGAAGGATCTGGATGCGGCCTCCCACGTGAAAGCCGAAAAAGACTCGTGGAGCTAGCTCGAGCTAGCTCAGTGTTTCTCACCAATGATCGGCGGATACCCCAAATCCCAGGCCTGAAGGTTTTGCAACTGAATGAATTCTAGAAGGACTATCCCATGAACACTTTATTCGGCAGTTCTCAAGTCAGCTTGCTGCAAGGCGACATCACTCGGATCGCCGTCGACGGGATCGTGAATGCGGCCAACGCCCGGTTGGCCGGAGGAGGAGGCGTGGACGGAGCTATCCACCGTGTCGGAGGTCCGACGATTATGCAGGAATGCCGAAAAATAGGTGGTTGCCCGGTTGGACAAGCAGTTCTGACCACCGCCGGAGCTTTGCCTGCGAAGTATGTACTCCACACCGTGGGACCCATCTGGCAGAGCGGAGACCATAATGAAGACGAACTTCTTGCCTCCTGTTATCGCCAATGCTTAAGATTAGCCCGGGAGTACGATCTCACTTCGATCTCCTTCCCCTCTATCAGCACCGGCGTTTACGGTTTTCCTATCAAACGAGCAGCCGTGATCGCCCTCTCCACCGTGAAAGAGCACCTCCAACCCTCTATGAAGACAGTAAAATTTGTTTGCTTTAGCGCCGCCGACCTCAAGGTCTACCAGGACGCTCTACGGAGCTTGAGTACCTGATTTTCTTCGAGGATAGGGTCAACGTCGTGATAGCCGGGCGGTGCACATCTTGGGGACGCTCAAGCCTGCCGTATTTCTCCGCCATCTCAAGAAGTGTCGGCCCATCAAAGCGACCGTTCAGTAAGGCCAGGCCAAGGGCTTGCTTCATCTCCCCAGGATCTGCGCCCGCCCGATCAAGATTTTGAAGGAGGTCCACAACGAAGAACTCTTTTGAAGGCTTTCTAGGGAAGCGTACCCGCCGAAACTCAAACTTCTTCTTACCGACCTGTTCCACCCCTGTTTTGGACTTGTTATAGACAAGGGGGATGGCCTCTACCGCTGTGGTTCCCAAGCCAAGAGAGTTCCAGACACTTGGTCCTGTCTTAAGGTACGGCTTGCCTCCAAAGAGTGCTTCCAGAATAGCATCTTCGCTAGGAGGGACATCACCAAATGCTCCTTTTCTGGGAACGTAAAAAAGACCGTTTCTCAGCTTCCTCAGCTTGCCGTCCTGCACCAGGTTTTGAGCCAGGCGAGTCGGGTTGCTGGAAAGCTTCCTAAGGTCTTTTGGGGTTTCTTGAAATTTATGGGAGCGATAGTGTGCTTGTTACGAGTAAGTGCCGTGTGGGTCTCAATGGGGATCTTGCGCGGCCTTTTTTGAGTCGCCTCGGTTTACATTCTAACAAAGAAATTGTAAAATGGAAACATGAGCAACCAAATTGGCCACCGGATTAAGCTAGCACGCAAGCGCGAAGGCCTGTCGTTGCGAAGTCTCGCAGCAAACATGAATCAGATCGTGTCAGCGCAAGCTATCGGCAAATATGAGCGCGGCGAAATGGTCCCCGGCTCTCAGGTACTACTAGCTCTATGCGATGCTCTAGATGTTACACTGAACTATTTGCTCGCGCCCAAGAACACTCGGATCGGTTCGATAGACTTCCGTAAACACTCCAGAACTTCCGCCAAGGAGAAGGCAAGGGTAGAGGCCGAAGTCATTCATTTCGCCGAACGATGTCTCGAACTGGAGGAGATTCTAGGAGAAGCTAGCGCCGACTGGGATCGGCCATATCCATTCCAAGAATTGTCCTCCGCGGAAGAGGCTGAGCAGTTGGCCAATGATGTGCGTGACACTTGGAGGCTGGGGACAAACCCTATCCCTGACGTGACCGAACTCCTCGAAGAGAAGGGTCTGAAGGTCAGGGTTCTGGCTTTGCCTACCAACGTTTCCGGTCTCACCTGCATTGTCTCCCGAGACGGGTCGCCGGACGTTCCCGTGATCGTGGTTAATAAGAACCATTCTCTAGAACGGCGCCGGTTGACTCTCGTTCACGAACTCGCCCATCGACTGCTTCGCATACCCGGTGACGAAAAAGCCACCGAACGGGCAGCAAACCGTTTTGCTGGCTCTTTCCTCATAAATAGGGAACACCTGGTTGGGCTGATAGGCCGACCGAGACGTGCCTTCGGAAGTCGAGAGATTCTAACTCTGAAGAAGATCTATCGAGTGAGCGCTGCGGCCATGTGGTATAGAATCATGCAGGTAGGCTATGTGACTAAATCTCAGTACGAGTATGGTTGTCGTACCTTTGCAAGTGGATGGCGCGGCAAGGTCGAGCCTGAGGAGTTGGAGCGAGCGAGAGGCACTCTCGAGCTTCCTGCCTCCTTTGAACGGAAATGTCATGCTGCCCTCGCTGAGGGAATGATCTCGCTGGTAAAGGCCGCCGAGCTTTTGGACAAACCTGTTGAACAGGTGGAGAGAGACCTCAAGGGCCTTTAGCTCCTGTGAGAGTAATAGCGCCCGCTGTTTCTCCGAATCGTACCTGGAGTCGTGCCCTCTTCCGTCAATCTCCACACAGCTCCAGCCCCCGTGGCAATGCCGCAGAAAATCGACGACAAAGAGTCTCGGCGTGAGAAACGCCACTTGCGGAAAGTAGATCTCTTCCCCAGTCACGATACAAGGGAAAGGACGAAACCCCACCGCTTCACGCCGCAACGGACAGACCACGTCGTGAGGCAGACGAGGAGTATGATCACAGGTCACAGTCCAACCTTGATCTAAGCGGCTCATTATTGCAGCGCCCGATACAAGGTGATATCATTTTGACATCATGAGTTCGGCAAAAGCAAACAAAAAATCAACTATCCCTTTCCGTATGCCCGCCAATGATAGCCAGGCACGGATCAGCCGAGAGACACTGTCTCGTTTGGCTCAACTGCGTGGCACCTCTGAGACAGATGTCATGCATTATGCCTTGAGAAGACTCGCCGACGAAATACTTCCTCTTTACGGTCCAGATGATGGACCGCTTACGAAACAGCAAACAGAAAAAATCCAAGCTATGGCTGAATTGCCTGAACTAGGGGAGACTTGCTCTAGTCTTCTCGAAGAATGAAACACTGGTGGGAGCAGCCAGTCGCTGGTGATCTTGTCTGGTGTTTTTTCCCTCAAGATGAAGAATTAGAACCGGGCCCCAAACCTCGTCCCGGTTTGCTCCTGAAGGTGAGGAGAGTCGTCGGGACGGATGACCAGTTCGCCGTTCAGGTAGCTTATGGTACCAGCCAAAAGATCGATGCCTTATACTCCGGTGAATTCGCAATTGATAGACGAGACACGGTGGCCTTCAAACTCTCAGGATTGAGCTTCCCCACCAAATTCAACTTGAAGAATATCGTTGAGCTTCCTTACAACGAGAGTTGGTTCTCCATTCCTCCTCAACCCCGCCATGGCCAAAACCCTAAGCTAGGCACACTTCACCCTAGCCTCATGAGGCGCCTACGAGCAGCGCGCGCCGCCGCCAAAGACAGCTAAAGATCGGGGATCTCCACTTCTTGGCGCGACTCACGCCGATACTGGACAAACCGCAGCAGACACATGGCCGAGGGCGGAAGAAAGGCCAGGACAACAATCCACTTATCGGTAGCACCGAACTCTTCTGGTGGGGGAAAACAGACTATCAGCAACCCCAGTCCTAAAGATGTCAGCAGCGGAAAAGCCCACGGGTTTATCTTCGAATTGGGGACCAACTTGTTCCACAATCTGGAAACCAGATAAGGGGGCAGAGCAAACAAAAAGGCAGCCAGGAGCGTGCCGACCGAATAGAAGAAGCTATGAAAATCTCCCATCCGTGGAAAATTCGAAAGGGCGAATCCTTTTCCTGGGCGATCGTTCTCCTGCAGAATTCTCAATTACGGCACAGAGCTTTCTAGATTCGCCAGATAGATTGCAAATTGAGACAATTGATTTTTCCGAAGAATCTCGATGTACTGGGCCATTGCTAGGCGCGGGTTCTTCAGTCGCTGAAGAATCTTCTGAACAGATGCGAGAACCACTTGGGAATCCAAGTCGACCAGATCCAGAACAAACTCATCCGGGTGTATGGCCGCGACATTGTGCTTATTGAGCTCAGACTCCGGGAAATCGGTTAGATTGAAGGTAATGATGGCCTGGGCTCCTCCGTGAATGGCGGCAGCCAAGACGTGCCGGTCACCGGCATCGGGAAGTTCTAGTCCAGCTTCCAACTGCTCATAACCCGATATCAAACAGTCCGGAATGGTGTTCATTTTGTCTCGCGTCTTCTCCAGGCGTTCGCGGGTGAGTTCCGGTCGGTTAACAAGGAGATTTTCTATCCACTCTTCGTGAATACGCTCAGTCCATTTTGCCCGCACAAGTTCCGTAGTGGCCAATTGCAGCAGCAGGTCCCGAATCGATGCAGGATAGAGAACACAGGCGTCATAGACAACCGTAAATCGGGAAGGAAGAACCAAGCGCCTTTAGTCGTAACCCATTCCAAGCTCTTGCGCTTCAGCCGTCAGCGCGTCGAGTGCAGAATCGACTTCGCGGTCTGATCGCTTTTTGTACTCCATCAGATCTTCAAACAAGATCCTTCTGTGGCGCCGGAGCTTCCGGTGCGGGATTTCCCCTTCTTCCAAGAGTTTGACGACATAGGGCCGGGATACGCCCAGAATGTCGGCTGCCTCTTGAGTGGTAAGCTCCTTGTGGAGCGGTATCAGCATCACGGCTTCACCATTTGCCATTTTATTGAGAATCTCACTGAACATCTCGATCGCTTGCCGAGGAATCTCGATAGTCGAGGAGCCAACTCTCAACTGAGTAGTATTCTCGGTGGCTTTTAATTCTCCGCGAAAAGCCAAAAGCGCAGATTTCGCCAGTTGGCTCTCTCTTTTGTTCGGAAGCGCTAAATTCATACTTTTATTATAATTCGAAAAAAACGAAATGCAAAGCCTATGCCCACTTTTGAATGGATAGGCACCAGTCGGAGCCTTTTCCTGGCCTCTCAGACTCCAGCCCCGTCAAACGCGCCCTGAAATTCACGCAGCGCTTTGATATCGGACGGCTGATAGAGACCTTTCTTCAGGAGCTTGGCGGCGATGAAGACGATTCTGTTATCGCTCGAAATTGTGGAAACAGTTGACACCAGGCGGTAAGGGATCGGGCTATTCTTCGAGCCTCCCATCTCTCCAAGGTGCTCCGCCAGGACAACGCCTCTCCCCTCCTCCAGAGTCTTCGCCAGGGTCAGGGCCGGCAGGTTTTTGTGCCAGTTCTCATCGATCAGTTTGCCCTCCAGTCCAACCACCGACCAGCCCTCCTTTCCCCTGGCCAGACACACGGTCAAATCGGCGTCGAAGACTTCGACCATGGCCATAAGCCTCTGCTTGTAGCGAACAGTGACGTTGAGAGGAATGTGGTTTTCGATGGGCGTGGAGATGTTCATAACTTTAGTATACGAGGGCTACTCAAAAGCTACTCAAAAAGCACTTGTAGATACTTCTGTAGACAGCTCAAACTTAAGAATGTAAAATGGTGATATGGGTAGCACAACTGTACGAGTAAGCCTGGAGACCCACGAACTCCTAAAAAACTTAGCTAAGGAATCCGCGGCCTCGATGCAGGAGGTTCTTGCAAAGGCTCTGGAACGCTATCGTCGCGAGCTGTTCTTGGAGGGGCTCAACAAAGATTTTCAAGGGGCCGAAGATTATGGCGAAGAGCTCCTAAAGATAGACGGAACCGTAGCAGACGGACTGGATCTATAGATTGAGTCTCACAAGAGGAGCCATCTGGCTTGCCGACTTATCTCCTACTCGTGGTCACGAGCAAGCTGGTCGTCGTCCGGTTTTGCTCGTTTCTCCCGAGTCTTTTAATCGAGGCCCATCCACTCTGGTTATCATATGCCCCCTGACGACAACAGAGCGCGGAATCAGAACACATATCAAAGTCCTGCCTACTGAAGGCGGCCTCAAAGAGATAAGCTTTGTGATGACGGAAGCTGTTCGCTCCATATCCAAGGACCGGCTCGTCAAACACTGGGGGAACCTCACGCATCAGACTATGAATCAGGTCAGTGATGTTCTCAAGATCTTGATGGATCTGCGGTAAGTCGAAATCGGCCCACATGCGCAAACTCTGGAAATTGGATCCCGCTGCTGTCTTTCTGAACCACGGCTCCTACGGGGCTTGTCCCACGGTGGTGTTGGAGAAGCAGTGGGAGTATCAGGAGCAGATGGAGCGGGCTCCGGTTCCTTTTATCTCGGGATGTCTGGGTGAGTTTCTGGATGATGCCCGGGAGAGGCTGGCCATTTTCCTGGGCGCCCGCTCCCGCAATCTGGTGTTTGTCCGAAACGCCACCGAAGGGGTGAACGCTGTGCTCAGTTCTTTTCCCCTACGGCCTGGTGAAGAGGTCTTGAGTACCAGCTTCGGCTACCCGGCCTGCCTCAAGGCGGCCGAGCGCTGGTGCGAAACCCGTGGTGCCAGGCTGAGGACGGCTGTTCTCCCCTATCCCCTCACCGACCCCGCGCAGGTCTTGAGCGCCCTGGAGGAGGGCGCCAATTCTCGAACCAGGCTGCTTCTCATTGACCACGTGACCAGCGGGACCGGCCTGGTCTTTCCCCTGGCGAGGATCCTGGAGTGGGCCCGGGCCCGGGATCTACCGGTGCTGGTCGACGGAGCCCACGCCCCCGGGATGCTGGCTCTTAATCTGCAAGAACTGGCCGAGCAAGGCATGACTTTCTACACCGGAAACCTTCACAAGTGGTGCTGCGCGCCCAAGGGGTCGGCCTTTCTGTGGGTGCACCCCGAGTGGGAAGACCATATCCACCCTCCGGTGGTGAGCCACGGCTACCGCTCCACCTCCGAGAGGCCCCGGTTGTGGTGCGAGTTCGACTGGACCGGGACCGACGACCTCAGCCCCTGGCTGTGCGGACCGGAAGCCATCGACTACCTGGGCGGGTTGGTCGAAGGCGGCTGGCCCGCCATCCGGGCGAGGACGGCAAACCTGCTGGCCGAAGGAGCTCAGGTGGTGGATTCGGTGCTGCAAACCGGGGCGGCGCCCCCACCCTCTATGGGCGGTCTGCTCTGGACCTTTCCGTTGCAGGGTTTTCCGAAAGACCTGGGCGTGACCCTCTGGCGGACCCACAAGCTCGACACCTTCATCAACGAGGCCTTTCCGGGAGGGCCTCTGGTGTTGAGGCTCTCGGCCTTTCTGTACAATGAAATTTCCGACTACCAGCGGCTGGCGGAGTGCCTACAAACTGCCCGAGCCTTTGTCCGGTGACGGAAGGCCCGGCGGCCGGTCCGAGGTTCGGCGGGGAGTTCGTGCTTGTCCAGGACCCCGAAGGTGAAGAGGTCGGGGATCCTGGGATCGTGCTCCACCAGTTGGAAAATTTTATCGTTGCACTCCACCGAATGGAGCCGGTCGATCAACTCCTGGCCAGAGAACTGCGTCACCATCGTCACCCCCTCGCTAGAACGGGTCGGGACCTCGAGGTAGAGCGGGCTGCGCCTCTTGAGCAGACGCAGCAGAGCCCGTAAGGTCTCGGTCAGTTGCGCTTCCTCCAGGAGGTGCAAGAAGGCCGTGCTGACTCCGAAATCGGCGAAATCGTCGGCACCGATAGGTTCGGCAGAAGCTTTAGTCCGCAGGCCCTGCCAGTGAAGATTTCGGGCCAGGGAACGCATGACCGAAAGCTGGTTTTCGTTGACATCGAAGGCGTGCACCTGCAACCGGTTTAGCTCCGGAAGAGAGAGCGTACCCCGGCCCCACCCGCAGCCCAGATCAAGACCCACCAGAGAGCCCCGCTCCGGTAGGTAGGGCAGGAGGTAGAGTTCGGGAGCGCAGTTGGTAAGACAGGCCTGCCAGTAGGGCAATTCTCCCCGGGCCAGGGCGCCGTCGACCACCCGTTGAGCGACCTCCTGCCGCCTACGCACCAGTTCCATGAAACCGCCGACGGGCTTAGGCAGATGAAGGGAGAGGTCGGTTCCAGGGGGTGGCGTGTAGCCGATGGCTGCCTCGAAGAGCGCCATCAGCGGGCTTTTCCAGAAAAGCTCCACCTGCTCCCGCGAAGAGAGGGCTCCATCGGCAAAGATGCCTCCCCGGGCGAACTCCTGGAGCGCCCTCTCCCCCTGC
>Ga0265293_10010676_pt1 | contig 12766 bp, 8 predicted proteins | sample Munlanlewell138R_FD_192505 | JGI IMG/M metagenome (GOLD analysis project Ga0265293, IMG submission 192505) | Leachate microbial communities from a municipal landfill in Southern Ontario, Canada - Leachate well 138R | ecosystem: Engineered > Solid waste > Landfill > Unclassified | place: Canada... | reverse complement strand
GGTTGTGTCAGATCCTCAAATCTGACACATTCCCGACATAACAGAAACAGTTACTAAACCTTCACTCCCAGCGTCAGGATATTTCTGCCGTTCTCGTATTTATATTCGATGTTATCGGAGCGACTTTTTATCAGCATTAATCCCAAATCGTCTTCCAGCGCGCCTTCTTCGAGAGGATTGACCGGATTTCCTTCGCTTTCGCAAACCATTTCCACTCCACCGTCCTTTTCAGAATAAGAAAGACTTAAATCCAGATTAGAGTAATTGGATTGAATGCCTAAAACCTCTTCAGATATAAGCGCGATATTATCGCTTGCCTTTTTAGACAACATATGTTTTTCGCAAAAGGCTTCCAGCTCGGCTTGCAGGGCATATAAATCATAATCCGGACTGGCAATATGATAGTTCAGACTGCGGATGCGGTGGATGAAAGCTCTCGTCTTTTCCTTTTGTGGATTGTCAAAAATCTGCTGTGGTGTACCCTCTTCATATATTATACCTTCATCCATATAAAAAATGCGGCTCGCCGTATTCCGCGCGAATTCCATTTCATGCGTCACAATAATCATCGTCATCCCTTCGCGGGCTAACCGGCGAATTACCGCCAGCACTTCGCTGATCATGGTTGGATCGAGCGCCGAAGTCGGTTCATCAAAGAGCAGAATTTCTGGTTCCATCGCCATACAACGGGCAATTGCCACCCTCTGCTTTTGTCCGCCGGAGAGTTCATCAGGAAAGGTATAGGCTTTTTCGGCTAATCCTACCAGTTTCAGAAGTTCGGCGGCTTTTTGATTGGCTTCACTTTTTTTCATTCCAAGTAATTTAATCGGACCGATGGTCAGATTTTCCAGTACCGTCAGGTGGGCGTATAGATTAAACGACTGGAAGACCATTCCCATTTTCTGGCGGATTTTCGGCACGTCGGTATTTTTGTCCAGAATAGGAATATCGTCAATATAGATTGCACCGCTGGTTGGATTTTCCAGCAGATTGAGACAGCGCAGGAAAGTGCTCTTGCCGGTGCCGGAAGGGCCGATAATCGCAATGACTTCACCCTTTTTTATATCAACACTAACATCCCGGAGTACTTCCAGGTCGCCAAAGCGTTTGGAAAGATTTCTGATCTTAATCATCAGTTCACCTCCCTTTCTCTGACGATGCGTTTCCTTTTGGGATCTACCGAAATCTCGATCTGACTCAATGCCCAGGTTAATAGCCAGGCAATCAGTAAATAAAGCATTGCCGCCATTATCAGTGGGAAAAATGCATCAAAGGTCCGACTGCGGATAATATCGCCGGCTTTTGTCAGATCCTGTACCGCGATATAGCCGACGATTGACGTCATTTTTACCAGCGAGATAAACTCGCCTTTGTAAACCGGAAGAACATTACGTAAAGCCTGGGGCATGATTATATAGAAAAATGTCTGAACTTTTGTAAAACCCCCGGCAATTCCGGCTTCGCTCTGCCCTTTGTCGATACTTTCAATCGAAGTTCTGAACATTTCGGAAACATATGCCGCAAAATTCAATCCAAAAGCTATGATAGCAACGATTACCGGATTTATATTAACCGAGGCGAAAACGACGTAATAAATGATCATCAGTAACACCAGTACGGGCGTTCCGCGCAGAAGCGTGATATAAAACTCTGAGATTTTGACAGGTAATTTATGCTTCGCCATCCGCATTAAACAAATCAGTCCTCCGAGCAGAGTGCCGACCAGCGCTGAAAAAATCGAAATTACAATCGTGACTTTTAATCCATCAATTATCAGCAGGAAGCGGTTTTCCAGAACAATATTATTATGAAAACTTTCAGATACTCCTTGAAGAAACGTTCGTTTGCTCACGAGGTCTTTTTCACCGGCAAAGTCGGCGTGTCGATTCCTGGATACGATAACCGCGGCTTGGAATTGGGCATACGGCTCCGAGAAATCGATTTGCTTCTGACGCTCTTCACTGATAGAGATGCCATCCGCAATCATTTGAACCTTGCCGGCAGTCAGCGCGGCGATCAGCGCCGGAAATTCCATCTGCACAAATTCGATTTTATAATTATTGCGCTCGGCGAATTTGGCAATCATCTCGATATCGAATCCGACGTATCTGCCGTTCATGTAGGCGACATATGGCAAATCGCCAACTGCTACGCCAATGAATAGTTTTTTACCAACTCCAGATGATTCAATAACTGGCATGACGGCATTTTCAGCGTCTTCAATAAACCAGCGTTTGTACATGATATCATAACTACCATCCCGCCGGATTTCTTTTAGATAAGCGTTGAATTCATTCCGCAAGTCCGGATTTTTTTTGTTGAAACCAACGCCGAGCGGTGTATTAAAAATATTATCACTTAACAAGGCTAATTCAGGATTATGCTTGATCAATAGACGCGCTGTGATCAGATCAAGCGTCGCGCCGTCAATCTTACCGGTTTTAACCGACATCATCAGATCCGCCGTACTTTCGTAGCGCAGGATTTTCGCCTGCGGATATTTTTGCGCAATAAAAGCATCTTGAACCGTACCGGTGAAAATGCCTATTTTCTTGTCGGCCAGATCATCAATTGTAGCCAATATAGCGCCGTGAGTGACAGCATGATGGGCGATATTTTTTTTCAGGGCGATCAGGCTGACTCCCGATTCGTAATAGGGATCGGAAAAATCGATTTGCTTTTTTCTTTCCTCGGTGATCATAATCCCACTGGTGATCATATCGATTTTGCGGGTGACCAGCGCCGCAATGAGACTGCTGAATTGCATATCGACCGGAATATATTCCCGTCCGAGGTAAGCGGCAAAGCGTTCGCCCAGCTCGATATCAAGCCCAATCGGCCGTCCATCCTGCATGATGGTATGCGGCATACCAATATCACTGACTATTCCAGCTCTGAGCACGCCATTTGGATTTTTATTCTCAATGACCGGCATCTCCTTCAAACCTTTCCTATCCCAGCGCTCGATCATATCGTCATAGACGCCATTTATTTTTAACTGTTGTAAGAAGGCGTTGAACTCTTCCCGCAGTCTGATATCAACTTTACTAAAGCCAGCCGCAATCGGCACTGTAAAAAGACTCTCCACCAGATATCCGAGTTTTGGATTTATATCGAACAAGTCTTTAGTGGCGGAATGATCCAGGATCCCGACGTCCACTTTTTCCGTATTTAGGGCAATCAGCATATCCGGATAACTCTGATAATTCATGGCAATCGCATTAGTAAAATTTTTCGTCACGTAAGGATCATAAATCGAGCCTGTCAAAACACCAATACGCCTATCCTTAATATCCTCAACGCCAGTCATTTTCAGGTCAGTTTTAGCCTGCTTTTTATAAGAGTAATCCCGCACTATCGCCGCGATTCCGCTGGGATAATAACTATTGGAGAACAGGACGCTTTTGGCTCTTTCCTCTGTAATTGACAAACCGGCGCCGATCATATCGACCTTGCCGGCACTCAGCGCCGGAAGCATAGCGCCGAATTCCATATCTACGATTTCAAGTTGCCTCCCCAGTTTTCGGGCAATGTAGGTCGCGAATTCAATATCGAAGCCGACGATATTTTTGTTCTCATCCATGAATGACATTGGTTCGGTGACCGCCGCTGTCCCGAATTTCAAGATACCGTTTTTACCGGAAAGTTCAATAACCGGCATCGGAGCCGGCACGCCCTTTTCCGGAAACCAGCGCTTCATCATGTCTTCATAAGTGCCGTCAGATTGTAATTCGGCGAGTACCTGGTCGATCACAGTTTTCAATTTCAGATTCTGGAGTTGAACCGCAAAACCGTATTTATCATCGACGAGCAACTCGTCAAGCACAATCAGACCGTCATTCTTGGCGGCAATATTTTGCAGGATGGGTTTATCATAAGCGGCCGCATCCGCTTTACCTTCTCTGACTGCAACCGCACAGTCATAGGCGCTGTTAAAATATTTGATTTTGGCGTTGGAAAATCTTTGCAGAACGAATTGATCGGCGACGGTGCCGGTCGGCACGGCGAACGTTTTTCCGCCTTCGAGCAGTGATAGATTCGTGATCTGTAATTGCTGTCTATCGCATCCGGTTAGTAATAAAGAGGATACGATCAATATCCAAGATAAAATATGTCGCATGGAAGCCTTGATTTTAGTAGTGAAGTATTGATTAACGTGTATTGAATTCAGACTATAAGACATAAAAAACTACCCGATAATATCGCCAAGTTAGACAAAATTCCAATAATATTATTTAAACCCAGGCGTTGTTTCCAATGAATCGCCTATTACATTAATCCTTAAATAAGAATTTAGAATAATCCCAGTAAGTCATCCCGGCGCGATGCAGATTGGCATGTTTATCTAAAATGATCCGGCTTTTAGCCGGCTTGGTCGGTTTTGTTTTCCATTTCCGTGTCACTGAACAAATATCCGGCACTGCGCACACTTTTGATATAAACCGGCTTTTTGGGATTCGGCTCGAAATACTTGCGTAGGCGGGCAATGAAAATATCCATCGTGCGCGTCTCGATTTCTCCGCTGATATTCCAGACATTCTCCAGCAATTCCTGTCGTGAAATAATCCGGTTCTTATGAGCCACCAGGTATTTTAGCAGAATTGCCTCGCGCTGGGTCAGAACGAACTCACTGTTACCCGATCGGCAAACAAAATTGCTAAAATCAATTTCGTTTTTCCCGAACCGGAAGATGTCTTCGACCGGTGGGGTTTGGCGGTACCAATCGCGGCGGCGCAACATGGCTTTTATTCGCGCCAGTAGTTCATCGATATAAAATGGTTTGGTCAGGTAATCATCCGCGCCGACTTCCAAACCATGGACACGATCTTTGATATCCGTGAGCGCCGTCAGCATTAGAATCGGCATCAGCGGAGCTCGTGTGCGGATTTGCCGCGCGACTTCGAATCCATCGATATACGGAATCATGATATCCAGCAGAATCAAGTCGAAATCGGATTCGCCGAAGGCCTTCAGGGCGGCGCGGCCGTCTTTAGCCAGCTCGACTGCATAACCATTTTTGAGCAGGTTGAAGCGAATACTCTCTGCCAGATTCACTTCATCTTCGACTAATAATATGCGTGAATTCGCAGTCATTCGTCGCCTATTCTTGCTCCTCTAATAATCTGCGAAACAAACGTTTATTTCCTTGCGGATACGCCGGCAATTCAATCCGGATTACCAATCCGTGACCATCGTCAGGCTGTGCGGCACAAATCCGGCCACCGTGATAGACGACAATACCTTTAACAAGATATAATCCCAAACCGGTGCCTTTGACGCTTGGATTATGTGATACTCTAACCTGGTAAAATTTCTTGAATATTTTCTTTAAATGGTTTCGCGGAACACCGATACCATAGTCACGAAATGCAACTAGTATTTGTTTTTCGTTTTCATCCAAATATATATTAATTCTAAGCGCATCTGATGAATACTTAATTGAGTTCTCAAAAAGATTCTCGAAGACAACCCGCAGGGCATTCGGATCGATCACTATTTGGGACTTTAGAGCGCCGCTTATCTGAGCCTGTTCAGACGATAATCCATACTGTTCGCCCAGTTTTTCGAAGAGGGATTTAATGATGCGGTCTGCCTCCAGAATTTTACATTTATAATGCGCATAGCCATTTTCCAGTCGATCGACTTCCAGTACAGCGCCGATCAGACGCTCCAGGCGTCCTGCTTCTTGATGCATTTGTGCCAGGAACCCGCGGGATTGCTCCGGAGTCACATCCTGGTAGCGATTTAACGTATCGATATTCAGCCGGATCGATGCTAAGGGCGTCTTCAATTCATGTGTAATACTGGCCATAAAATTGTCATAAAGTCGCGTCTGCCTAAAATGCAAATTAAGATAGCGGAACATGACCGACATGCCGGCGATTCCCGCCGCGATCAGCACCAAACCGATCACCAGCATGGCGACATCTGCACCGGAACCGATTTGAACCGCATAGCGCTGACCAATTTCCTTAAATGTTACGTGGCTGACTACATAACGGGCAATCCACAAACCCAGCACTGCCAACCAGGCTAGTTGGACAAGGATAAAGATGACGATATACTTCGCGAGTGAATATCTTCTAAATCTGCGCATGATTGCAATTGTCTATAGTTTTTACAATAGTTTTACAATACCAAATTTATTTTTTTCATAAACTAATAATAGGCAAAGGCCAAGAGAATTCAAACACTTTTGCCAATTGAAAAAGAAATTTTTGAAAAGTTAACATAAGGAAATTGAAATGAAAGTATTAATGATTTATCCTCAGACTCCCGATACATTCTGGAGTTTTAAAAACGCTGTCAGGTTCGTTTCCAAGAAAGCTTCATCAATTCCGTTGGGCTTGATCACGGTGGCGGGTTTGCTACCGGCTGATTGGAATATCAGGCTGATTGATTTAAACATTACAAATCTTAAGGATAAAGATATTCTCTGGGCTGACTTCGTCTTTCTGAGCGGGATGAATATCCATCTCGAATCCTTTCAGAAAATCGTTCGCCGGTGCAATGAACTGAACGTCAAAGTCGTAGCCGGCGGATCTATGGCTACCATGGAGCACGAACATATCCTGGGAGTGGATCATTTTATCCTGAATGAAGCCGAGATCACTCTGCCGCAATTTCTGGAAGATCTGAAGCAGGGCAATCCGCAACCGATTTATCAAACAACCGAATTTCCGGACATCGCCAAGGCGCCGCTTCCCCGCTGGGATTTACTGGATCAACAGAAATACGTCTCGATGGATTTGCAATACTCGCGTGGCTGTCCATTCAACTGCGAATTCTGCAGTATCACTACCCTGAACGGGCATAAACCTCGCACCAAGAGTCGTACCCAATTCCTCGCCGAACTGGATTCGGTTTACGCTTCCGGCTGGCGCGGCAGTGTTTTTATTGTAGATGATAATTTCATCGGCAACCGCAAGAAACTAAAGCAGGAAATCCTGCCCGCCATGATTGATTGGGCTGAGGAACACAACTACCCTTTCAACTATGGAACCGAAACCTCAATTAATATCTGTGACGACAGCGAGCTGATCGATCTGATGGTCGCGGCAGGCTTTGAACATATTTTCATCGGGATCGAAACGCCCAATCACACCAGTTTGACCGAATGCGGCAAATATCAGAACGTGGGGCGCGACATCATCGCCTCGGTCAAACAACTGCACCAGAAAGGTCTGCGCGTTTCAGGCGGTTTTATCATAGGCTTCGACAACGACCCGGAAGATATTTTCGAAGCCCAGATCAACCTGATCCAGAAAAGCGGCGTCGTTACCGCCATGGTCGGCTTGTTGAATGCTCCGACCGGCAGTCGCCTCTACGATCGCCTTAAAAATGAAAATCGCCTGTTGAATTTTTTCAACGGCAATAATGTCGACGGCAGTATCAATTTCGTCCCGAAAATGAACTACAAACTGCTGATGAATGGCTACGTCTCGCTCCTGCGCTTCATCTACGCCCAACCGAATTATTATCGACGGGTAATAACTTTCCTGAAAGAATATCAACTGCCCCTGAAAAACAAAGTTTCGGTCACGATACACGACATCGGAGCGCTATTCAAATCCATCTGGAAACTGGGCGTGCTGGAGCACGGACGTCATTATTACTGGCGTTTGTTCTTTTACACCTTATTCCGCTTTCCGCGCAAATTCCCGACCGCCATCACAATGGCGATTTACGGGTACCACTTCAGAAAAGTCGTCCGAACAATCTAGGATAATAACCTATTTACCTAAAATAAATCTGCCGCAACGCCGGAGCGTTGCGACAAGGTCTATGTTTTTTTAAGATATTATTCCATTACCGGCCACATCGCTCTTGTGGTGTGGTTTATTTTCAGCATTTATTTGCCGAAACCTGATTCAGGCTCTATCTTTCACAGATAATCGCGATGAATAACTTCTCTTTAGCGAGATTGACACGGTTCATTCCCAGACAAAATTTCTTAATACCGCCATCCGCTTTGACGAATTCGGTATGGATATTTTTAAATCCGCCAATCATGCTCACTTTGAGCACATTATCCATTTGCATACGCGAATTGGGTTCAACCAGGTCTTTTATATTTTTCCCTATCAATCCTAAACGCGAGAAACCGGTCAGTCGCACCGCTTTTTCGGTCACTCCGAGAATTTTACCGGATGAGTCGAGCAATATAGCGCTTTGTTCGTCGTGTAATAACGCCAGCAATTCGTCCTTTTGATGGCGACTTTCTTCGTATGCCGCAGACAGTTGCTGGTTGAGGTCCTTGAGCACATCCCGCATTTTTTCGACTTCCTTGAGCGCCATTCGCCGGATGGTAACATCCCGGAAAATACCGCGCGTCGCGATAAAACGGTCTTGCTGAAACTGTCCATTGATATTGCCTTCCACGAAGATTTGATGTCCATCTTTTGTGATAAAGACCGTATCGAGATTATGAATAATATCACCTTTTAATACGCTTTGTACTATTTTGTCACATTTTTCAGATTCATCCGGGGCGATGATCTGTTTTAGTCTCAGATCTTTCAAATCATTATCATTGTATCCCAGCACCTCTTTCCAGCGCTGATTGACATAGACGAATCGACCCTCTGAATCCACGCTTTGGATCAGATCGTTGGCATTTTCAAATAAATCACGGTAAAGGTATTCCTGGTTCTTCAGATCTGCCAGTGTCTGTTCCAACTTTTCTTGATTATATTCATTCTGTAGGCGTAATCGTTCAGCTCGTTCGATAGTCCTAACTCTGACAATATGAATCAGGATCGCAGTGGCGCTGGCAACCGCCAAACTGAATCCGTGCCGCACCCAAATTGGATTATTAAAGTTGTTCCAAGCTACTGTCAACCAACCGCCCAGACTAAGAAAAATGAATATGATGACATATTTAGTCGATAAAAGGAAAAAACTGCATCCGATGATCAATAACATGATCAAATCTGTCAGCGAGGCCCAGCCAGTCAACGCCAGATAAATGATTGCATCCACCATCAATAAAATGGCGATGGCAAGCGCGACTGAATGCACCATTCTCAACGGAATCGTTTTTCTCTTTAAAAAGTAAGCCAAAATAAATAATATAACGGTCGTGCTTGCGGCAATCCAGCCAATAATCAATTGTAGTCGATCGGTCAAAGCCAATCCATAATAGAACGTAATACAAACATATAGAATCGCAATTCCGAGCAATATTGGCGCTAGCTGACTCCGAACAATAGTATTGTGGGTCTTGCTTAGTTTTTGGTTTAATTCTTCGAATTCAGGTCTGTTATTGGTGTCAGCGTTAGCCGTTTTCATCCCTGCCTCTTCTTTCTATTCCATTTCTAAATAGATCATGATTATATCGATAACAAAAAAAATTTAAGCTTAATTGTCCAATAATTCAATCCAGGTTGCGCTATCAGGCAATACCGCAACACGCTGACCAATTAAAACCCTAAAAAATAATTAATACTGATGAAGGTGTAGCCTGATATTATAGCATCAAATTTTTCTTAATATGGCGATCAATAAACGATCTTTTTCCATATTGAGACGACTCAAACCCATTAAAAATTCGGCTGACTCTCCGGTTAACTGTTTGAGTTTGATTTTCAAGGTTTTGAATGCCCCCAACGTGACGTCTTTTAAGATTTTGAGAAACTCTGCGCCTGACTCGCTTTCCAGTCGCTCGGAGAATTTACTCCCGATCAGTTCCAATCTGGTTAGTCCGGTCACCCGGACTGTCTGCTCAGTCACACCGTAAATAACGCCCTGCGTATTAAAAACAAATATCAACTCTTCCTGCTGTAGAATATTTAGTAGATTGTCTTTCTGATTGCGGACCTCTTCATAAGCCAGCGATAATTTTTTATTAAGTTCCTTGAGTTCAGTCTGCATATCCAGCAATTGCTCTTTGGCATTTTTCAGTTCGGTTATATTTGTTCCAATTCCTACTAAACCGGTGATTTTTCCGTAGTGGTCGTAAAGTGGCAGTTTAGATGTCAGGAGCCACATTTTATGACCAGCCTCATTAACCAACAATTCTTCGCGATTGATCACCGGTTTGCCGTCTTTCAAAACCGCCCGATCATCTTCCATAAAACTTTCTGCAATTTCAGGCGGAAATACTTCACGATCGGTCTTGCCCAGGACTTCCGCTTCCGCTTTACCTATGTTGGCTAGATCGGTTTTATTGACGAGAATTTTACGCATTTCGGTGTCTTTGGCATAGATAGCTTCCGGGATATTATCAATGACGGTTCTGAGCAAGAGTCGCTCCCGCGCCAGCGCGTCTTCGGTTTTCTTCTTGATAGTTATATCACGGAAAATTCCTTTTACGGCTATCAGTTTCTCATCCCGGAATTGTCCGGCAAGGTTGCCTTCTACCAGAATTTTCTGACCATCCTTGGTAATGAATGTCGTTTCTATTTTCTGAACTGTCCTGTCCCGGGCAATTAGTTGAATAATATCATTCCATTTAGCTAGATGTTCGCCGTCCAGCGTCTGCTTAAGGTTGATTTTGGAAAGTACTTTATCATTATATCCCAAAACCTCTTTCCATCTGCGATTGACAAACAGAAATCGTCCCTGATTATCGACACTCAGAAGAAGGTGATTAGTGCTGTCGAACAGATTGCTGAAGTCTTGCTCCTGAGAATCGTTATCGGAGCTGACATTATCCGTTTTCGAACGGTATAGTTCTTCTCGCAAACTGAGACTCACAGTATTTTCAAGATTCTTTTTGCGCACGATATGAAACAGAATTGAAATGAAACTAAATACCAGCAACGACAATCCGTGATAAATCCAGATAGGTGAACTCAGCTTATTCCAGGCAATTGCCAGCCAGCAATAACCACTCAGAATGATTAATAAAATCAGGGCGTTAGTGGAAAAGAATAATAGACCGGAACCCAACACTAATAGAATGATTATGTACGATTGCCAGGCCTGACCGGTCAGCATCAGGTGAACCATGGCATTCATTAATACCAGAACCGAACCGAATAAAGCGATCGGATGCACTGCGGCTAAATTAGCCGGGCGCTTGCGGATATGATAAGCCATTAAATACATAATCACCGCCGTAATTGCGGCTCCAATAACCGTAATCTGACGAGCCCGCTCGGTCAAAGATAAATAATAGTAGATCGCAAAAAGAGTGTACAAAATACCCAGACTGAGCAAGATCGGCAATAATCTTTTACTTATAATAGAGTTACTGGCCTGATTGAACCTCAGTTCTTGTTCTGTTGGTTGTTTTCTACTGTTTGACTTTTGGCTATCTTTATCCATCTTGGCTTTCTCCGGATATGGGATCAAATTATTGTTTTGTATGGGTGTAAGGTATCTTCAAATAATTGGCAGATAATTTACAGGCTAACGAGCGATTTTTCAAATCATAAGCTTTGCGGTAATATTTTTCCGCCGTCGCGCGCTCACCCTTTAAATCGAATACATTGCCCAGCCAGAGATAAGCAAATCCTAACTGGATATCCATCTCCTGATTATAATTCTGAACGACCGCTTTTAATTCTTTTTCAGCGGTTACCAGATCGCCTTTTTGAAGCGCCAGGCTACCCTGCAGTTGATGCAGTTTGGATTCGTACTCTTCCCGGGTATTAGGTTTTAAAGTTGGCAGTAATTGTCTTATACGTGCGATTTGTCTTTCGGTCTCGGTAAATTGTTCCCGTTGAATCAGCGCTTCTCCGGCCAGATAATTGTAATATGGATTATCCGGAAAGTCTTGCGCCATCATCTGCGAATAGTATAGCGAGGTCTTATAATCGCCCTCAAAATAGAGTGTCACCATCGCCATAATACTGCGCGCTTCATAACAACCGTAACGGGCATTATGCGCTGAATAAGCCATTTGCGCCAGCCCCTCATCTTTGGAGCCGGAGGTATTCATAATCCAGGATGCGATCTGCAGGTAGCCGCGCGAAATGCCAACGTAATAATTAAAAACCCCAAAAGGCAGTTTCAGTTCGACGAAATCCGGCTGATGACGCTCAGCCGCTTTGATATAGCGGACGGCGTTATAGCCATTGATAAGAACAGCGATATAATCTTTCTCGCCCAGCGCCAGTCGCGCCTTCAATCCGTAAGTAGCCCCATAGTAAAATTCCAGTTCACCGTCCTGCGGTTTTTCCTTTAACCTATTTTTGTAAATTGCTAAAACGGAATCGATCCGACCGAGCAGAATCGCATTGCCCCTCTGATAACCCAGTTCTTCCTGGTTGACCAGCCAATCGGTCGCGACCTCCGCCATCGGCGCCAATGGATGAAAAGGTTGGCTTTCCAATACCTCTTTAAATATCCGATGAGCGGCGACATTATCGAGATTGTTCATTGCGTAAAGAGCTTTTTGGATTTTTTGTTCCTGCCAATCGCTGGCGAAAATACCATTAACCAACGCTCCCCACACAACCGGCATTATAAATAATAACCTTGCGATTCCGGACTGTCTCATCATCGTCGTGTAACAATTTGTGTAATCAATCGCTCTAAAGGTAGTGATTGAAAAGCGTACAATGCAAGTGAAAATAAAGATACAATCCCGAACGGAGACTAAAATGAAAAATCAAAAAATTACTAAAGACCCTACCCCTACTATCGATTTTAATTTAAAAGATCAAAACCGGATCGATTTTAATTTGAGCAATTATCGCGGACAGTATGTCCTGCTATCCTTCCATCCTCTCGCCTGGACTTCAGTATGCGCCCGTCAAATGCAGATGCTCGATGAAAATTTTGAGCGATTTGAAAAACTTAACGTCTTACCGGTCGG
>Ga0265293_10010674_pt1 | contig 12769 bp, 10 predicted proteins | sample Munlanlewell138R_FD_192505 | JGI IMG/M metagenome (GOLD analysis project Ga0265293, IMG submission 192505) | Leachate microbial communities from a municipal landfill in Southern Ontario, Canada - Leachate well 138R | ecosystem: Engineered > Solid waste > Landfill > Unclassified | place: Canada... | reverse complement strand
TCTCCAGCCTCATGTCCAAATGTATCATTTATCATTTTGAAATTGTCCGGCTTCATTAGAAGAAGCGCAACAGGGTATGATCTGTTTGTAATGAGGTCAGGCAGTGTTTCTTCAAGGTATGTTTTATTGTAAAGCCCAGTAAGCTTATCTCCATAAACCTGTCTTTTTAATTCCTGTACCAGAGCAGAGTTTTCTTTTACAAGGATGTTTGCTTTTCTCAGGCGTCCTGAAAAGGTTTTAAGAAACTGGTAAAGCACTGTTGCTGATATTTCCGGGCGTTTTTCCAGAATTTCTTTAAAATTGCCTGATATCTGAAGAAAGGAGGATTTTTCAGATGCAACTGCAGAAGCATTATAGGGATTTCCGGTAAAGTATTCCAGCTCTCCTATAATATCTCCTGGTGTAAGCTCTGCTATTACTGAAATGTTTCTGTCAGTGTCTGTTTTGAAGATCTCAACAGTTCCTTCTGTGAGAATGTAGAGGTTTTCGCTTTTGTCCCCTTCTGAAAATATAAGTTCATCCTGATTTTTTTCAAATGTAAGGGAGTTTTCTGCAATAAGATTTAATCCCTCTTCATCAAGGGGGGAAAAGAGATCTGTTTTTAAAAGCCAGTATTTTTTATCTTTCATATAAGTATAATGTTTCCGGTTTGTTTTAGTACAATTATGTACTGAAAATTTTTATAATGTCAGTGTCTTTTTCATATATGATTAGAAATGAATCAATGTTTTTTTATAGTTTTTTATAATATCTCAATTTTAGGCTCTGACCCCATTTTTTTAAATTATTTTAGTTAATGCTTTTATTTTCTCTGCATCCAGCCTTCTGCTGATTAATCTAATTTGTTGAATAAATTCATAGCAGTTTATAGCTAGTTTTTAGCTATTTATTTGTCACTTTTTGTTTCGTCACAAAAAGCGACATAAAAAAGACGATGCTCAAGCGCCACATAGGCTAACGCCAGAACTCATCTCGCCAGCTGCGCTGGACTCGACTCAAACAAGCTGGCTAAAAAGGTATCACCTGCGGTGATGTTTTTGAAACTTTTTGTATCAAATAAGTGGTGGGCTTGCAGTAACATAGATGAAAAAATCTTCGTAAAAATAAAAACCTAAGCTCTGTGTCCTCTGTGCCTCTGTGGCAAAAGAAAAGAAAGATTAGTGTGTAGCATAAAGTTCAACTCCCCTTAACAAGGGAGACATATTTACAGAAAAATTCATTTTTAGTAAGCTCATGAATGAGAATCCGTTGTATGAGATTCCTGCATTCGTAGGAATGACTGGGGAAGAGAATCTGTTTTTGGGGAATTTATGGGGTCTGGCAGAGGGGTCAGAGCAATTTTATGGCAAGAAGTATAATACAAAGATGAATTTCTCTTTACATAGCAGGGGCTGGATTGTTTATATATTATAATAAATATTTTCAGGTGAAAAAATGAAAAATCAAAAATTAAGCCAGATAATTATGGGCATTTTACCAAAAAGTTTTATTTCAAGGGTTTTTGGATATATTGCCCTTATTCCTCTTCCACCGGTTTTTATGAATATGTTAATCAGGTGGTATTCAAAAAAATTCGGAGTAAGCATTGAAGAAGCAGTAATACCTGAAAAGGGTTTTAAAAACCTGAACAGTTTTTTTACACGAAAGCTTAAGGATGGTGTACTGATAGTTGATAAGGATGAAAAATCAGTAGTTGCAACAACTGACTCAAGAATAGATGAGTTTGGCGATATTACTGAAGATATTATGATTCAGGCCAAGGGGCTTGATTATTCCCTAAGGGATTTGATTCCCTCTGTTATGGCTGAAAGCTTTATTGATGGTAAATTTATTACTCTCTATTTATCTCCGGGAGATTATCACAGAATTCATTCCCCGGTTTCAGGCAAAATAACCGGATTTTATAACATACCAGGTAAACTTTATTCTGTTCAGGAATCTGTGGTAAAATCATTAAAGGGGCTCTTTGTTGTAAATGAAAGGCTTGTCACATATATTGACACAGGAAAGGGCATGACAGCTGTATGCAAGATCGGAGCCCTTAATGTAGGGAAAATATCAATTCCCTATGATAATGTTGTAACAAATAAATTTTTAAGAAAAAGAAATGAGGTTATTTATCCTGAAGGTAAAGAACCTGTGATTAATAAGGGAGAAGAGGTTGGAGTTTTTAATATGGGCTCTACTGTTATTATACTTTTTGAAAAGGGCATGATTGATTTTAAATCTTTTAAGCGAGGAGAAAAGGTAAGAGTAGGACAGGCTATTGGATATTATAAAAAATAGAATTTAATTAATTTTTTGGTTCCATAAGAAGTTTTTTTTGTTATATTGTATAATACAACTTTGTACATTGAAAAAAATACAAAATCAGGTTTATTTTAAAATAAAAGTTGTATTATAATTGTCAGGATTTATGTTTATTAAATTTTTCTGTTACATCTTGAGATAAATTATATATAAAAATAGGGGGATATATAGATATGAAAAAAACAATGGAAAGTCACATTAGAAATCAGTTTGCCTATTGGGAGCATCAAAAAAACTTTATTGAAAACATTGAGGTAGAGCCACAAAAACCTTTTATTACCATTTCCAGGGAATATGGAGTTGGTGCTTTTGAGGTTTCTGAAAAAATAGTCAACAATCTTAACAGTATAAAAAAGTTTACACCTGAATGGGCATCCTATGACAAGGAGCTGCTTGACAAGCTTTCAGAGGATCTGGGGCTTTCAAAATGTCTTGCTGATACTCTTACAAGTAATGCCAGGAATCAGCTTACTGAGCTTTTTCAAACATCTTTTAGCAAGTTTCCCACACAGGTTGCAATATATAGAAAACTTGCTGAAATAGTAAGAACAATGGCCTATAATGGCAATGTGATTATTGTAGGAAGAGCAGGTAATGTTATTACAAAGGGGCTTGCCAATGGATTTCATGTAAGATTAATTGCTCCTGCAAGATGGAAGGTAAAGAGGCTTAATGATTTGTATGGCATGCCAATCAAAGAGGCTGAGCAGGCTATTGTTACCAAGGATAAGGAGAGGGACAGCTATATAAGGGATTTTCTTAAGTATGAAAATTCTGATCCATTAAATTATCACATGGTGCTGAATATGGGTGAGGTGTCTTCTGAGGAGGCTTCCAAAATAATTTCAGAGGCTCTGGTTTCTCTGAATATGATTTAAGGATATGAATGGATAATAAAAATTCACAAATAATCAGAATGGATGAGCATATTCTCTATTTTGATTGCCACTCCAATGTGCTTTTATGTAAAAGCATTGAGAGTGGCAAAAAACTGTGGATTAAAAAGGTTGATGATCCTGGTTTTTTAAACGGAGTTATAGAAGACAGCAGCAGGTTTTTTATAGCGTTTGAGTCCGGAGAAAAAAACGGTATTTTTATAACAGTAAATAAAAATGATGGTTTAACTTTGTGGGACATTCCTGGAAGGGCATTTCTTTACAGGGTTTTTCAGGACTTTATTTATTTAATTTTTATAGATGAATCAGAGAATTATTTTTTTATTAAAGTGGATATATTAAAAGGCACAATAGTGTGGCATCATAAAGTAGCAAAGGATTTGTGTGAATATATTATCAACCCTTCTGGTATTGTTTTGCAGTATTTAAGTGGCAAAGTAGAAAAAATAGATATTGAAACAGGTGCTATGATTTAAATGGAGAAAATTTATGATCAATAATTATGTTGAAGATGCAACCAAGGCTCTTGCTCTTGCAAGGTCTCTTGATAGATATGATCCGCCCTTTACAATAACTGGAAATTATAAGCTCATTGACAATGGTGTTACACCAGAGGCTACAGTTCATATTATGGCAGATGGGATTTCGATTCATGAAGCTTCAAATGGGAATGGCCCTGTTGATGCTCTTGCAAATGTGTTAAGAAAAGCACTTGTCCCTTTATTTCCTGAAATAGCCAAAATAAAACTTGTGGATTATCGTGCAAAAGTACTTGGTGCACAAAGAGGAACAAGTACAGAGGTTGAGGTTACTATTATTTTTACAAATGGTGAGGAGCTTTGGAAAGTATATGCAATGTCGGAAAATATTAATCACGCCTCATTTATTGTGCTTGTTGATGGATTTGAATATTCTATTTTAAAGCACAGAAATAAGGAACTTTGATTTTTTTATTAAAGGTTTTTAAAGCCCTCTCATCTCTTCGCTGAATATATCAATACTAAAGGGAATATTTTCATCAAGTAATGGCTCTGCATTTCTGCTCGATCTGGCCATGTTTACTCTTGCGTATTCATTCTCTTTTTTAAGAGCCTGCATATAGTCAATGGACTTCCAGTAGGCAAGATCCCGCTTTGGAGCATCATTAAGATTCTGGTAAACTGCTCCAAGGTTGTTATAGGCAGATGATAATGTTTGAAGAATTTTTACATGTCTCTGTTTTGACTCATCAGCTATTTTTATTTTTTCAGCTTCATATTCAAGAATTGATGCCAGCTTAAGGTATTCTCCCTTAGCTGATTCATAGTTTCCATTGTGATAAAAGGCGTTTCCAATTGACATCATAATTTCAGGGGATTTTACAGCATCATCGTAAAGGTGAAGCCATCTGTCAAGTGCCATGGTGTAATTCTGTTTAAGGTAAAATATGCGACCCAGATTGTAATTCAGCTCTGGAGAATTATAATCCTGGTTAGAAGCCTGGATGTAGTACTGTTCAGCTATGGCGTAATTTGCCAGCTTTTCCACATTGTCATCTAACATTTCATCGTCAAGGGCGCCTTTCCGGCTTTTTACTCTGTCAAAATAGTAGTAGAAAATATGACCCATGTAAGCATTGGTTTCACCTATTTTTTCAGTTTCGCTGTAAAAATCCTCTCTTGTAAATGAAGGCTGGTTTCCATATCCATCAATTGCACTTTTTAAATATTTATATGCCTGTACAGGTTCCTTTGTGCTGTAGTAGTAAACCCCAGTGAGATGGAGTGCACTGTAATATCCTGGTGAAAGCTTAAGCGCTTTTTCCAGGTATCTTTTCATTACAGTGAGATTGTTTTGTGCCATATTAAATCTGGCATACTGTACATGAAGCTGGGGATAGTCAGGATCCCTGCTATTAAGTGCTTTTAACACTTCCAGCACTGCAGGGTAGGTGTTGTCGCTCTCATCTTTGAGCCTGGGTGTTGTAACTCCATAGTCTATGCGTATGTTTGAATCACCCTTTGCACGCTTGTCAAGATAGTACCCTGCCAGCTTTGAAAGAAGGGGTGAGGGCAGATCCGGAAGCAGGTTTTTTCTTCGGATTTCAGCATGAAGAGTGCCAACCATGGGGAAGGCGTCCCTTTCTATATAAAGGTTCATTAAACCTGAATAGCCAATAATCGATTTTTGATCGATTTTTAAAATGTCCTCATAATATTTTTTTGCCTGCAGGTATTGTCCCTGGTAAAAATAGGCATTGCCAATACCCACAAGTGCAGTAACATTTTTTTCATTTAAAAGAAGGGTTCGTCTGTAAAAATTAATTGCAAGATCCAGGTTTGACTTTATAACAGTATAATCTTCCCTGTTGCCAAAATACCAGGATCTTATATTGCTGCTTACCTTGTTGTAATACTCTTGGTTTATCTTTGCGTAAAAATATCCCAGGCTGTTTAATGTATCAATATTAGTTTTGTTTATAGTGTATGCTTTGTTGAGCTTATCCAGGGCTTCTTTATAGTCCTTGTTTTCCAGGTATGCTCTGGCGTATTCATTGTATCCGTATAAATAGTTTTTAACATAGTCCAGTTCAACTTCTTCAAATAGTTTTTCAGCTTCATCATACCTGGATCGCCTTTCAAATCTGGCTCCTGAAAGACCGCTTTGTGTAATAATCTGTACGCCTTTGTTTATCAGCTTTTTAGCCATTAGAGGTTTATAAATATACTGATAGGATATTATTGTAAGAAAAAATGTAATAAGTGTGACTGCTGAAAAAATCCTGGTTGCTCTTAGCAGCCTTTTTTGTCTTTCTCTCCCCTCCATTGTGTATTCCGGACGGGACGTAATAATTCTTCTTCCTGGAATGGATGCTTCATCAATAAGGGTTATTTTTCTCTTAAGTTTTTTTTCAAGAAACTTGTGAATATTGTTCTCCGGTTTTCCGGTGAGGATCATATCTACAAGCTTTCGTGTATCTGTTGCTGGAAGCAGGTCATTTATTACTATGTCTTTTATTGTGTCGCGTATAGATGGATTAAAGAGGAGCATTGCTTTTTTAAGCCTTGTAAGATCCTTTGCTGAAAGATCAAGCTCCTGTGGTTCTGAATGTTCCTTGCCTTCATCTGAATCAGGTTCTCTTTCTATATCATCTAAAATATCTTCTTCATCAAGAGGCTCAATAGTAAGAATATCGTCATCTATATGATCAGGTATGGTTTTGTCATCTTCATCTGGCAGCTCATGGTCAAAATCATCAAGATCAGCAAGATCTTCTGTAATATCAGGAATGTCTTTGTCGGGAATGTCCTCAAAGGTGTCAAGACCTTCAAGGTCATCAAGAGGGCTTATATCTTCAGCCTGGGAAGTTAAATCCAGGTCTTCAAAGGTGTCAAAGTCATCATCTGTCAAATCTGCTTCATCAGCAGGTATATCAGTTTCCATTTCGATTTCTGAATCGTCAAGATTGTCAAAACTGATATCAGGGAGGCTTATTTCATCAGCTTCAGGAATATCTGCGGAATCACTAATTTCAAGGGAGTCAAGATCAGGTATGTCAGGTATGTCTTCTCCATCAATTGTAATTGATTCAGCGACTGTGTCTAAATCATCTCCCAGGTCAATGGATATGTCATCAAAGCTGTCAGATATGTCCAGATCTTCCAGCTCCCGCTCTGTGTCTGGGGAATCTTTTTCCAGGGGTGTTTCATCTTCAATAAAGGAAAGGTCAGTATCAGTAAGGGGAAGTATTTCCTCTTCATCTATAATTTCTGTTTCATCAATTTCAGGGACTTCATCTGCCCCTGTATCAAAAGGCTCTGTGTCCTGAAAATCGTCATCAGTTGCAAGTGCTTCATCATCCGCTATTGGTTCCTGGCTTTCTTCAATTTCAACCATGTCATCAAAAGGTTCTGGTGTGGCTGTTGTGTCTTCACCTGTAACAACACCTACTATTCTGTCTATTTCGGCTTGTTCTTCCGGAGTGTATGTTATTTCAGTTTTTTTATCAGGCATCAATATTTCCGCATATTTATTATACTGTGAGTATAAAGAGACATAATTAAAACCATATTTTTTATAATAGAAAAAAGCAATTAAAATTTTAAACTCTTTCTTTTATGTTAATAATTATCGACATAATCTTTATGTAATTCAACTGAAAAGTTTAAAAATACTATTATTCGTGGTTCAATAAATTCAGTTTAACTTACTCCATGGTAACATTATTAAAAAGAGGAGATTATATATGGCAAAGTATAAATCTGTATAAGAGGAGCAGAGCTATTTTCAACAACAAGACATGTCGAAATTTTTTAACTTTATCGACTTATTCGCTTGACATGTTGATCTCATAAACATATAACTATTTATATAGTTACAAATGGAGCTTATTTAAACAGATGATACAAAATTTCTGGCAACCGGAACAGCCCTATAATGATTTACCTTTACTGCCACCAGCTGTTGATCTTGAAACACGCCCTGTGCTTAAAGCCTGTATTACTGCCCGTGCAGCTCTTGCTGAGCTGAAATCAGCAGCAAATCTTATCCCAAACCAGGCCATGCTTATAAATAGCCTGCCACTTCTTGAAGCACAGGCAAGTTCCGAAATAGAGAATATAGTCACAACATCAGATCAGCTTTTTCGCTTTTCCGGTTTAATCGAACGCGCTGACTTTGCAACAAAAGAGGCGCTTCGCTATCGCACTGCTCTCTTTGAAGGGTACAAATCACTTGATAAAAAACCTCTTTGCACAGCAACAGCAGAGCTTATTTGCAGTATAATTAAAAACCGTACCATGGCAATTCGCAAAGTTCCGGGCACTGCACTTCAAAACGATAAATCCGGAAATATCATATATACGCCACCTGTTGGAGAAGCTATAATCCGAAACCTTCTCTCCAATTGGGAAAAATTTATTCACGAATATAGTAAAATTGATCCGCTTATCAAGCTTGCTGTTTTACACTATCAGTTTGAGGCAATACATCCATTTACAGACGGTAATGGCCGTACAGGCCGTATAATAAATTCCCTCCTTCTCATTCAGGAAAAGCTTCTCACTCTACCTATACTATATCTTAGCCGTTATATCATTCGTAACAAGCCAGATTATTACAGGTTACTGCTTGGTGTTACATCAAATAGTTCATGGGAGGAATGGCTTCTCTATATTATCTACGGTATAGAAGAGACAGCTCTCTGGACCATTGACAAAATTTTTGCAATAAGATCCTTGCAGGATCATTCAACAGAGTATGTCCGCAATTCTCTTCCTAAAATATACTCATATGAGCTTATAAATATCATCTTTGAACAACCCTACTGTCGTATAACAAACCTTGTTGAGCGTAACATAGCCAAAAGACAGACAGCAAGTGAGTATCTCAAAGCACTATGTGATATAGGAGTTTTAATAGAGGAGACTGTAGGTAGAGAAAAAATATTCATTCATACAAAGCTTTTAAATCTTCTCACAAGAGAAGAAAATAAATTTACAGATTATATATAGAGTAACAGAATTATATGAATAGAAGGCGCTTTCTGTTATTCCTATTAATGCAGAAATTCCATGCTCTGACCCCTTTTCTTTTCCTCAGACCTCATCCTCCTAACTCACTTCCTAATAGTGGAGATGAACCTTACCCGATAAATCAGCAAAGGGCTTATCAGGCTTCCTGCCTGTCCTTTGCATTAGCTCATCTATGAAGCCTCGCCCAATGGGGGCTTGATAAATTTCTGTTTACATTTATATTTTCAAAATGTTAAAACAGTATAAATATACAGAATATAAAAAATTTTTCGATATTCAAAGGAGTAGTTTGACGAAGATATTAATGAATATATTATATTTGATGAGGAAGAGATGAGAGTTGTTCCTGGAATAATGATTGTTGTGCTATCTTTGTGTATTACAGCTGCAAAACCTGATGATATTCGTACTGAAAATTATTATAGTCTTACCATGCTAAAGGATTCAGCTCCTCCGGAAAATATAAGGCTTGTTATGGTGAATAATCTGTCTGCTGAAAAAAGGATTATTTCCAATGGAGTGCTTTTTACATTCAAGGACAGGAAAGCAGGCACAGTAAAAATAGCAGGTAATTTTTCATCCTGGAAAATGAAAAACATGACCAGAGGAAAGGATGGGGTCTGGTTCTTTTTTCTTTCTTCCGAAGAGTTTGACAGCAGAATACGATATAAATTCAATGTTGACGGTCTATGGACTGATGATCCAAAGAATGCAATGAACGAATATGATAAAGCAGGTTCCTATTTATCTGTTGCAGAAAACAGACCTCATGATGAAGGGAAGCTTCTTTCCTTTAAGTACCTGGATAAAAACAGAATTATGTTTCGCCTTTATAAACCTGATGCACGAATTATTTCTCTTGTTGGAGATTTTAATGGCTGGAATCCGGAAAATGATCTAATGAAAATGGGTGATGATGGGGTTTGGAGAATTAAAAAAAGACTTCCAAGGGGAGAGTATAGATACAAGTTTATTATAGATGGGGAGTGGAATGCGGATGTATTTAATCCTTTATCTGCATCTGACAATACAGGGGAGATTTGTTCTGTATTAAGGGTTAAGTAAGCAGAGGTTATTTTGTCTTTAATTTTCGTTTTCTGTGGTTTCCCAGGCTTCACTTTTCCAGTTCATTTTTTCATTTATTCTGAAACTGTTTTTGTAGGACATGCTTTTATTTTCTTCTATGTAATATCCAAGGTAATAATAGGGCAATCCTATTGATGCAGCGTATTTTGCTTCACGGAATACGCTAAGTGTTCCAGGGCTGTATTTCATATATTCTGTGTTATAAATAAAGTATATGCTGCTTAAGGAAATACTGGATATATCCAGGAAGCCCACTGCAATAAGCTTGTTGTCAATATAGTATTCAGATTGCATTGAAGGACATGATTTTATGTAAAATGAATTTTTAAACTCATCATAATCTGCATCTTTACTGAATCTGTCCTTTGAGTGTATTTTGTATAGTTCAAATATTTCATCCCTGCATTCAAGTTCTTTGAACTCTGTGTTGATCAGTTCACCTTTTTTTATAACTCTTCTTTGACTTTTTGAAGGCATTATATTGTTCGTTTGAAGTCTTATGGGAATACACCTGCTGCAGTTTTTACACACAGGTCTGAAATAGTAAAATCCGAATTTTCGCCAACCTTTTGAAAGAAGAAATTCCAGCTCTGTTTCTGTAACATCCTTTGCAAAAAAATAGGAAAAGCGACAAAGCTCTTCTGGAATATAGGGACATGCTGTTTCCCTGCTTGTTAATGGCTGGCTTAATAGTAACATTATAAAATTAAAAATAAAACTGCAATTATTAGCAAGGATTTTTTAAGGTAATGCACAGGTGTTTAATACCTCTTTTGGATTAATGCTTTACTTAATAGTAATTGACAATCAGTGGTTTTAAAAATTATATTTAATATTGATAATTAATTTTATTTTTAGATTCAATATAGGGTGATTTTTTTGGGAAATGATTCAACAATAAAAATCAGCGTAAGAAACCTTTACAAGTCATTTGGTAATAATAATATTCTTCAGGGGATCAATCTTGATGTTATAAATGGTGAGGTTCTTTGCGTTATTGGAAAAAGCGGAACAGGAAAATCTGTGGTAATGAAACATCTTGTGGGGATTTTAATACCTGATTCAGGAGAAATTTTTGTGGATGGTGTTAATTTCACAGATGCTGATATTGAAACACACAGATCTATTGTGAGCAAATACGGCATACTTTTTCAGGGTACTGCGCTTTTTGATTCAATGAGTGTTTTTGAAAATATTGCATTTGGCTTAAGGAGAAAAAATATCCCAGAGGAGGAGATTGCTTTTATAGTAAAGGATATGCTGGGACAGGTTGGTCTTGGTGATATAGGAGCCAGGCGCCCTTCAGAAATTTCAGGAGGTATGCAAAAAAGGGTGGGGCTTGCAAGGGCAATTGTAATGCGTCCGGAAATTATGCTTTATGATGAGCCCACAACAGGTGTTGATCCTATTACTGCCGGTTCTGTTGATAATCTTATTCTGGAAATGAGAGAAAAATTCGGGATTACTTCAATTGTTGTTACACATGATATGAAATCAGCCCTTGAAATTGCTGACAGAATAGCCATGATTTATGAAGGTAAAATAATTTTTATTGGTACACCTGATGAGGCAAGATCCACTGATATACCTGTTATAGGGGAGTTTATGAAAGGGATTGGGAAAAAGTAAAATTTTTTTTATAAAATAAATTTGCTGTAAAGTGTCAGATAAATAATTGACAAATATAACCCCCTAAATCCCCCAAAGTGGGACTTAATAAATTTCATTCTGCCAGGGGTTTGCTTAACCAGATGTGTATGGAAAATAATATTACTTTTCCCAAAAATTCGGACTGAACTTAATCTTTTCTATATTTCTTCGCCGTTGCGATGAGGATATAAGAGCACTTAATCTTAAATAAAAGTTAAAGAATTAACTTTGAAGTTTTCTATACCTCGCCGCCACAGGCGGCGGGGACACAAGAGCATTTTTTTATATAAAAGTTAAAGAATTAACTTTGAAAGTATTGATAAATAATTGACAAAGATAAAATTTTATATTCAGGTAAAAAAATAAATAATTTTTAAGGAGAGTTTTATGGAATCATACAATCACGATATTAGCAATTTTTCCGGCAAAGGGGGCGTGAAGATTTTTTTCCAGAAATGGATTGCTCCAAAGGCAAAGGCGGTTCTGGTTCTTGTTCATGGGGTTGGTGAACATTCAGGGCGATATAGCAATCTTTTAAATGCTCTTGCTGGGAAAGGGGTTTCTGTTTTTGCTCTGGATCACAGAGGTCACGGCAAGTCAGAGGGTAAAAGAGGACATGTTGATTCATTTATGGATTATGTTTATGATCTTAAACTTTTTGTTGAATATGTTAAAGACGAAAATAAGGGACTTCCCCTTGTTCTTTATGGACACAGCATGGGAGGGATTATAGCTGCAAAATATGCCCTTACATATCAGAATGATCCTTCCATGGTTGTTCTTTCATCACCAGGCTTTGCTCCTGCTTTTAAAGTGCCTGGCTGGAAAAAATCCATAGCAACTTTTTTATCATCAAAAGCCGGTTCTTTGCTAATACCAACAGGTCTTTCTCCTGCAGATATTTCCAGGGATTCAGAAGCTGTTAAAGAATATGCAAGTGATCCCATGGTGCACAAAAAGGTGTCGGCAAAATGGTTTACTGAATTTATGAAAACAGGTGAAGAGTGCATGACTAATGCTTTATCTCTTAAAAAGCCTCTTCTTGTATTTCATGGCACAGGAGATAAAATTGCTGATTATAAGGCAACAGAGGAATTTTATAACAGTGCCGGTTCTTCTCAAAAGGATATTTTGCTTTATGATGGATTTTATCATGAAGTAATAAATGAACCTGAAGCTGACAGAAATAGGGCTCTTAAAGATGTGGTGTCCTGGATATTAAAGCAGGTTGATGATTTTAAAAAGTCTGCAGTTTCAAAAAAAGCAGTAAAGAAAACCGTGAAAAAAACAGCTTCCAAAAAGGCTGCAAAAGCT
>Ga0265293_10010672_pt1 | contig 12769 bp, 11 predicted proteins | sample Munlanlewell138R_FD_192505 | JGI IMG/M metagenome (GOLD analysis project Ga0265293, IMG submission 192505) | Leachate microbial communities from a municipal landfill in Southern Ontario, Canada - Leachate well 138R | ecosystem: Engineered > Solid waste > Landfill > Unclassified | place: Canada... | reverse complement strand
TTGGTCTCGTTTAAGGTTGGATAATTTATTGGATACTAACTCGGTAAGTATCTTTAATTTTCGATTGTCTGATTTTGTGAACTCTTCTTTATTTAATTCAGTAAAAGAAATAAAAATTGCTGTATGTTTGTTCTGTGATAAAATCGGAAGAAGTAAAATATTTAAAGAGGTATATTTTAATTGTGATTGCAAGTCCATAATAAGCTGGGGTTCGGCTGACTGCATTACCCAGTCAATTATACCCTCTTCAATAAGATAATGAATTCTCGAATGAAGGCTTTTAGTATCCTCTGCAAGACTAAGAACTTGAAAATCAAACGAATTATCATCATCATACATAAGCAATTCAGAATCCAATAGTTGATATTCCAAAGACATATAATTCACAAGACAATCTCTTACTTCATTGAAATTAGTGGATTCATTTAAGTTGATGATAAATTCGGTTTCAATGAATTTAAAATCCGAATGTCTTCCTCTAAGTGTACCATTAGTTTTTTCATGACTCATTGCAACACCTGTAATTCATTGAAAATATTTGCTTTGGCAAATTCTTCGTTTAATTCGGTACGTAAAGCATACAAAGCACTGTCAGCATCCATAATGTCGTTTATTGAAAAGTCGCCGAAAACTTCATTAGACAAATAAAATTCCTGCTTATCATGCTCAGCAACCCAGTTCTTGTAGCCAAGAATACCGGCAAACCATTCTGAAAGTGATACCATAGCCGTCAATGGTTGTTCTATTTCACCGAGAAATGTATCCCCGGAGTCCTTGGTTGAATCGCTGAAATGAATATAATTAATATGATGGTTTCTTATTGAATCAGCAATTTTTTCCGGTAAATTCCACTTATCGGCAATCCAGGCTCCAATCTCTGCATGTGTGGTATCCAAGACAGCCAATTCAGCTTCAGTATGGCTAACTAAGTGTTCTGCCGCATATTTCTTGATTTCCATAAATTGAGGAGTGAAATACTCGGCAATTATCAAAATACCAATATCGTGCATTAGTCCAGCAACGAAAGCTTCACCGGCAAGCTTATAACCGAGTTTTCTCGATAATAGTCGAGATGCAGAACCACAGAATAATCCATATTGCCAAAAATCCTTTATATTAAAAACTCTGGTTTTAACTCTTGAAAAGAATCGTTGAATTACTATGCTCAAAACAATTTCCTTCAAAGTGTTAAATCCCATAATAACAATAGCTAAGTCTATCGTGGAAATTTTCCTTGTATAGCCGTAGAAAGGAGAATTGGCAATCCTGAGCACTCGGGCAGTCAGGGATTGATCTTTCTCAATAATTTTTGCAAGACTTGCTGCACTTGATTTTGGATTATCCACGGCATTGAGAACTTCTGAAACTATGATTGGCATAGTAGGAAGATTTCTGATAGATTCGAGCTTAGAAATTATTGATTTATTAAACATGACCGTATCTGCCCATCATAATCTTCAATTCTTTTATTGCTTCACTGTGTATCTGTGAAATTCTGCTTTCGGATACACCTAGGACTTGACCGATTTCTTTGAAATTCAGACTTTCAAAATAATAAAGAGCCAACACACGCCGCTTATTCTCCTTGAGTTGATTTAATGCTTTAACTAACAAGGTCTGCTTCTCATCCTCAATTATATTGTCGAGAAAGTCTGCACTATCATCGGCAATCTCTTCCAAGAAATTTATTTCTTCATCATTTTCATTTATTGTCTTCAAGGAACTATCGGATAGTAATACTGAAGATTTTGCGTCAGATGCAGCTGTCAAGTAACTCCTGTATTGCTCATAACTTATGTTCAGATTGTTGAGAGCCTGAATTTCTGAAACACCTTTATCAATCTCGTTTGCTATCGAATCTGCGATTGATTTGAACTCTGTTGCTTTCTTTCTTGCAGTTCTTGACAACCAGTCCAACTTACGCATCTCATCTTGAATTTTACCCCTTACCCTTTTGACCGCATAAGATTCAAATTTAATCCCTCTTTCCGGGTCGTAACGTTCGATGGCTTCATTGAGTCCCAATATACCTATATTGACAAAATCCTGCTCTTCAAGAATAGTATTGACAGGAAGAATCATTTTACTAATGGAATATTTCACCAGGCTTAAATAATTAACAATCAAGGTCTGTTTTAATTCAACAGACCCGGACTCTTTAAACATCTTCCACAACTTATCAATATCATTAATATTTTCTGTCATATTTCTAATCAAGCTTGATTTATTCCGCTGTTAAGCACTTCTTCAAGGTATGCTTCCTCCTCACTGAGCTTCTTTTTGGATTGTTGTTTGACTCCGGAATTCTGCTTGTCGTCTCGGAAATTTTCCTTTTTATCCCGATTATTCTTTTCGATTGATGATAATTCTGATAATTCTCTTTTATATTTTTCCTGTTCGCTGAGATACCTGATGTTATTCTGATTTTCTATTGCTTTCCTCTGTTCTTTTTTGATTTGTTCAGACTTGAAGAAGAAATAAAGAATCATAGTAACACCGATACCTATAAAACAAATAGAGAAGGCAAAAAATGCAGTGAGCAATCCTGAAATCAGCTCGCTGCTTCCACTGAAATATGTAAAGATGAAAGACAACAATCCAATAATCAATGAAATACCGAACAGAGCCTTCGCCGGCGAACTCACAATTTTTTCAAGACGCTTTTGCTCTTCTTTCAAACGCTTTTGGTATTTTTTCTCTCTGTCGCCGGGCTTTTTACCGACTGATTCGGGTTTATTATTCTTAGAAGTCATATTCAACTACCTTCATTTTCATTACTATTTACAGTATCAAGATTGTTAAAACGAAAATACTTCTTTTCAATTACATTTACTATATTTCTTATGGCGTTGGATGATTCGTCGAAATTATATTTATCAATCAGCAGTTCTTGTGACTGAATGGACAAGCGGATGTTACGACTATAAGGAATAAATCCGAGTAAATCGAGCTGAGTATTCAGGAATTTTCCGGTTGCCAGATTTAACTTTTGAGATACTTCGTCTGCGTCTTCCGAATCAATGACATTATTTACCAAAATAACAATGTTTTTAGATGGGGTAAAATTAATGAGTATCTTAATCAGACCGTAAGCATCGAGTAGTGAAGTCGGCTCATCGGTTATCATTATAACTATCAGGTCAGACATTAGGCAGAAGCTTATCAATTGTTCATTTAGTCCGGATTTTGTATCTATAAAAATATATTCATGTTTATCTGATGATTTCAATTCAGATAAAATGTCATCTAAATTAAGTACACTCTCCTCAAATTCACTTATTTCAAGTGGTGAATCAACGATCAAGCTTAAATTCTCTCGTACTCTGAACAAAGCTGATTCGGCATCTACTTTACCAGACATAACACTTGATAATCTTATCGGAGGCTCTACTCCGAAAATAATATGTTGATTGGGCAATCCATCTACGCTGTCAAATACGAGTACCGAAGAACCATTATCTGAAAGTGCTGCTGCCATGTTTGCAGTGATTACACTCTTCCCTACTCCACCTTTACCACTGCAAAAAGTTATGGTTTTTGTTTTTCTTTTATTTCCGAAGCTTTTACTTATCATTTCAATCTTTCAGAGAGAGTTTACCAAGAATAACTTTATCTGCCGGTTGAATATCTTCAGGAATTTTTACACCGTTTGCGATATATGAAATCGGAATTTTATATTCACGTATGATACTTAAAACTGATGCTATTGATTCTGATTCATCCGTTTTGGTTATTATCAGACTGTCAATGGCAACTGACTTCATCTTATCGAGAACTGACGCAGCATGAAGACCTGATACCGTTGCCGGTAATGTTAATATAATCATATCCGGCGATGCTGCCTTGATATAATCGTTTAATGATTTCAATTGCTCAGAATTTTTTTGTGAAAATCCTGTTGTGTCAATAAATATAAAATCTCTTTTATCTTTCTCATCGAGTATGTTTCTTAAATCTTCGGGGCTGTATGCCGCTCTAAAAGGAATTGAGGCTATCGTCGAAAATGTTTCGAGTTGCTCGCCGGCACCTACTTTGTAATTATCAGCCGAAACTATTAGATTTGAAGCATTAAAAACAAGCTTGGTTATTATTGCAAGTTTAACCAGAGTTGCCGTTTTTCCGCTGCCGGTAGTACCTACAAGCATTACTATTTTAGTCTTTCCGGTCTTTTGAAGAGGTTTTGAAATTTCAATGCCATCCAAAAGAATTTTTCGTGCTTCAAAGACTGCTTCATCATAATCATTGACAGCTCCGGCAACTGATATTCTGCTGACTATTCGGAGGGCTAATTCCTCATTGATGTCCACATTTCGTAATTTTTTATACAATTTTGATAAAGCTGAGCTCATGGATGCAGTATTTCTGAACTTGATACTATCACCAATTTCACTAATCATTTCCTTTAGATTGTCAATTTCCTGCAATATGATTTCATTTCCGTGCTGTGCTTGAGTTTTTGTCGTAAAACGATTAACTGCCGACTTAGTCTCTGTTATTTCGTTACCGAATTGTGGTTTAGACTTGAGACCGGCATCATCGAGTGCTGCCACTATCTCGATAAATTCTTCACCGTCAGAGTCTTTAAGCACCCTGTTTGAAAGTATGACGGCTTCTTCGCCAAGCTCTTCAATAACAAGTCGCTTACCTTCTTTTATGTCCTTCGCAGTAAATTTCTTTATCTTCATAGTTCTCACAAATCTTAGATTTATCTCAAAGTTTAATAGAAAAAACTATGCCAAGTTTCAGAAATTGTTAAATCTATTGAAATTTGATATATATAATGAACTTACAATGTGTTTATAACATTAGATACTATACTAATCAATGACGTCCGTATTAGTAAGATAATCACCTGTTTTTGATCTGCTTGATTATCGTTAATGACCAACTTATCTGAACATTTGCTAATTTATCTTTTACTTTGCAGATATGTCAATTTTTCGTATTTTTGTATTCTTTTCATGCCCGGATGGCGGAATTGGCAGACGCGCTACATTCAGGATGTAGTGAGCTACGCTCGTGCAGGTTCAAGTCCTGTTCCGGGTACTTGACAACACTGAAATCGAATGACTTTCAGTGTTTTTTTTTATGGAGTTACGACATTCTATTGAATATACTGTATATCGAACAAATCAATTACAAATAAATTTTCTGCTTGAGAAAATATCAGGCATCTATTTTTTTGATAATATTAGCAAGAATAATCCGTTGAATACTTTTTTTATAATCAAGTAATTGTAATATGTCATCCATCCTTGTTACAGGAGGAACCGGTTATATCGGTTCGCATACAGTAATAGAACTTCTTAATTTGAATTTTAATGTCATAATAGTAGATAATTTGTCGAATTCAGAGCTCACTGCAATTGATAGAATAAATAAAATTACAGGTAAAACACCAAAATTCTATAAATATGATGTCTGTAACAGACAAGAACTTCGACATATTTTCACGGATAATTCTGAAATTGATACAGTCATACATTTTGCTGCCTATAAGGCAGTCGGTGAATCGGTAGAACAGCCTCTGAAATATTACCATAACAACATAAGCGGACTAATTACTCTACTTGAATGTATGGAAGAGTTTAATGTGCAAAATCTAATATTTTCATCATCGTGTACAGTTTACGGTCAACCCAAGACATTACCGGTAGATGAGAACACAGAATTACAGCCTGCTAATTCGCCATACGGAAACACAAAGAGAATTTCTGAAGACATTATCAGGGACTTTATAAATTCAGGCAGTAAGTTGAGAGCAATATTACTTCGCTATTTTAATCCGGTTGGAGCTCATGAAAGTGGCTTGATAGGAGAACTGCCACAAGGTATTCCAAATAATCTTATGCCGTATATCACTCAGACAGCATTAGGTATCAGGGAAAAATTAATGGTATTCGGAGGTGACTACACCACACCCGATGGAACTGCAATCAGAGATTATATACATGTCAGCGATTTGGCGATTGCTCATATTAAGTCAATTGATTACTTAAAGGACAAGTCCGGAGGATTCATGGATATTCTCAATGTAGGTACCGGAGAGGGATACAGTGTATTACAAGTTATCAACAGCATAAACAAAATTTTAGAGCATCCTCTGCCATATACCATAGTTGGTCGCAGAGCCGGCGATATTGAAAAAATATGGGCTGATTCTTCAAAATGTATGAATAAGTTGAATTGGAAACCAAAATTTTCATTGGATGACATGACTTCTACAGCATATATATGGGAAAAGTTACTGAGAAGCGGACAATAAGACCGTAAATTACATCTCTATTTGAGTATGTAAGGCTATTTCTTCGAGTATCCCGCTTACCTTCAAACATTCTTGAAGACTGCCGGAATAAACTATTGCTTTCCCACGTTCATGAACTTCGTAAGCCATACTTTCAGCCTTGTGGTAGTCGCATGCTATTGCTTTCATAATCTGTGATATTACTTCGTCGAAAGTATGCCACTCATCATTGAAAAGCAATACCTTGCAGGCATTCATAATATCATCAATTACATCAGTAGTCTCATCGGTTTCTTCGATGACAGCCGTGTTATGTATTAAATTCATTCCTGAGTAAATTTTACCAAATAGAATTTCACTTGATTTACGGTAAACCATTTCTTAATAATATTGAATTTTAAATAGTATAGTAACACATAAAAAGCTCTTTTATTGCTTGAAGTTCTGTTTGAAATTGTAAATTTACTTGAATAACTACAATTATTCAATAATTTTAAAGTAAAATCAGACTCTAACCCGAAAACACTTTGTCAAATCAAGAAAGTTTCGTATTTTTCACTTTTTTTATCAAACAAGAATAACATACTTTTTCTTTTATTTTGTCAACATAATTTTTAATGTTTATCAAAATGAGTTATTTTTGCTTAATTAAACAAGAAGAAATAATATTTTTTGAAAGTAAGTAAAACCGTTAGGTACAGATATGCATGAATTGATATACTTAGTTCCGATTTTACCGCTGATTGGATTTATAATTTTGGGACTATTCGGTAAGAAAATCAAGAATGAATCTCTTATCGGAGGGATAGCCGGCACGACAGTTGGCATTTCATTTATAATAACAGCATTGATATTCTTCGGGATGTTATCAAATCCGTCGGAATATCCTCATACCGTAAAGCTGTTCACATGGATTTCGGTTGGAAATTTCGTTATAGACTGGGCATATCAAGTAGATCAGTTATCAATCACATTTTCGTTGTTTGTAACGGGAGTGGGATTTTTGATACACATATACTCAATCGGGTATATGCATGGCGATAGAAGTTTTTACCGATTCTTCTCATATCTCAACTTGTTTATTTTTATGATGCTTACTCTTGTACTCGCGGACAATTATCTGCTGACATTTTTAGGATGGGAAGGTGTTGGACTGGCTTCATATCTTTTGATAGGATTTTGGTATGACAGTAAATTTCCCGGAGTACGCATAACTTGGACAGGTGATGCCGGAATGAAAGCATTTATTGTAAATAGAATAGGTGATTTCGGATTTCTGATAGCAATGTTTCTTATATTATTCACATTTAATACTCTCAATTATAACGAAGTATTTGATATTGCCAATGCAAATTATGTTGAATATATGAATGCCGGTATAATTACAGCAATAACATTGATGATATTCTTGGGATGTACAGGTAAATCGGCACAACTGCCACTTGCGGTATGGTTACCTGATGCGATGGCTGGTCCAACATCGGTATCTGCCTTGATACATGCAGCTACAATGGTAACGGCCGGAGTTTTTCTTGTAGCAAGAAACTCCGTACTCTTTTCTTTGTCGGAAGTAACTATGTCGGTAGTAGTTGTCATAGGAGCTTTGACCGCAATACTTGCCGCCTCAATCGGCTTGGTTCAGAATGATATTAAGAAGGTGCTTGCATACTCTACAGTCAGTCAGTTAGGCTTTATGTTTGTAGCTCTTGGTGTAGGCGCTTATTATATAGCAATATTCCACGTAATAACACATGCCTTTTTCAAAGGATTGCTCTTTTTAGGTTCAGGCTCTGTCATTCACGGTATGCACGGTGAACAAGATATTAAGAGGATGGGTGGACTTAAAAAGTATATGCCTACTACCGCTAAAACTTTTTTCATAGGAACTATGGCGATTTCCGGTATTCCATTTTTAAGCGGTTTTATGTCAAAAGATGAAATACTATGGTATGCTTGGTCTTCACCACATGGCGGTGGATGGCTTGTTTGGGGTACATTAGCTGTTGCGGCGATGTTCACTGCTTTCTATATGTTCAGGTTGTATTACTTGACATTTGAAGGTAAGGAAAGATTTGATGTCAATCATGTTCACCCGCATGAATCTCCCAAAACGGTTACTTTTGCACTGATGGCATTAGCAATATTATCAATCATCGGTGGCTTGTTGAATATTCCACCTGCATTGGTGCCCTTCTTACACTCAGACCCCTTATTGAAAAGTTGGTTAAAGCCAATATTTGCTGATGCTAATTCGATTATGGGAGCTGGTGCACATCATGGTATAGAAGTTATGATGTATGTCCTCATGTTGATAGCAACAGCTATTGCATTATTCATGTGGTCACTTGCAAAGAAATGGTATTCAGAGCCGTCCTGGGAGGTGCCAAGAAAACTTACTGCATCTTACAATGGAATTTACAAGGCATTGTGGAATAAATACTGGCTCGATGAAATTTACTATGCTACAATTATTGATCCCATTAACAAACTTTCGACTTCCTTTTTATGGAAGTTTACTGATATTTCAGTAATTGACGGTATTGTTAACGGTTCAGCCAAAACTGTAGCGCTTATCGGTAACCGTATTAAACTCATGCAGACAGGTATTGTTCAAAATTATGCTGTGGTAATGTTAGCAGGCATAGTAGCAATATTAGCATGGGTGATGTTTTTATAAAACCTAAATTATGTAAAATTTGAACAGAAGCAAATAAATTATGACAGCTCTCTTTTTGACACTGTTTTTGCCGCTTGCCGGTTCATTATTATTACTTTTTTACAAACGAGAAAGTTCGAGTTTGATAAAAAATTCTGCTCTCGGGATTTCGATTGCGACATTCCTAATGTCTGTATTTCTGTTTCTCGGATTCGACAGTTCGAAGACGGGATTCCAGTTTGTATATGAAGTAGTATGGATTGATGCTTTCGATGCCGGATTTAGAATCGGTATTGACGGTATGTCGTTATTAATGGTAATGCTGACAACATTTATCACGCCTATTGCCATACTTTCATCATTTGATGCCATTAAGAAACGAGAAAAAGAATATTACGTGATGGTGCTGTTATTACAGTTTGCAATGACCGGTGTATTCGTGGCATTAGATTTGTTTGTATTCTACATATTCTGGGAATTGATTCTTATACCTATGTACTTCATAATAGGTATTTGGGGTGGAAAAGATCGTCTGTATGCGGCAGTGAAATTTTTCCTGTTTACCGCAGTAGGTTCTCTGTTCATGTTAATTGCGGTTGTTTGGCTGGGTTATTATGTCGGTACTGAAATACTCGCAGTCCCGAGCGGCTTTACCACAAATTACTTTTTGATACAAGAAGTTGGCGCTCAAATCCCAATAAATCTACAAGAATGGATGTTTATGGCATTTGCCTTGTCATTTTTGATAAAGGTTCCAATCTTTCCGTTGCATACTTGGTTACCGGATGCTCATACCGAAGCTCCAACTCCCGGTTCTGTAATCCTTGCAGGCGTACTTTTGAAGATGGGTACTTATGGTTTAATCAGGTTTAATCTTGAGCTATTCCCGATAGCTTCCATGAACTATGCCGGAATCATATCAGTTCTCGCTGTGATAGGCATAATTTATGGTGCATTAGTTGCCATGGTCCAAACAGATATGAAAAGACTCGTAGCGTATTCTTCTGTGTCACACTTAGGTTTTGTTGTACTCGGTATTTTCTCAATGACGGCTGAAGGTGTACAAGGTGCAATCATTCAAATGGTTAATCACGGATTGTCCACAGGTATGCTCTTCCTTTGTGTAGGTATGCTTTATGAAAGAAGACACACCCGACTTATAAGTGAATACGGCGGTGTTGCAAGAGTCATGCCTAATTTTGCTGTAATGTTTGCTATTGCAATGTTTGCTTCGGTTGGATTACCGGGGCTGAATGGTTTCATAGGTGAATTTTTAACCTTGAAAGGTGCATTTGATTCCAAAATATTGAATTCATTTTGGTTTACAATATTTGGTGCTTCAGGAGTAATTTTTGCTGCTATCTATCTGCTATGGATGTACCAGAGAGTAATGTTCGGCACCATTGATAATCCTGCCAATAAGAGCCTCAACGATTTAACAGCAAAAGAATGGACAATGCTTGTTCCCATAGTTGTATTTATTGTTTGGATAGGTCTCTATCCTTCTACATTCTTAAATATTTCCGATACTTATACAAAGCAATTGGTTAATAAAATTGAAATGATAAAATTTAATAAACCTGCTTTTGAGCTGCCACAACTACAACCGGCAACTCCAAGCACTCCCAATAATAATGAATAATAATATACAGGTAATATAAAGATGACAAATGAAATATTTTACGGTATGCCTCTTTTACTGATGATGATATTATCGGTGGTTATTCTGCTTGTAGATGCCTTCAGCGGAAAAAACAAACAGATAGCATATTATTTTTCAATTCTTTCATTATTAGCTGTATCTATATCGGCAGCAATGACTTTATTCCCTGATGTAGCACCGGAAAACATCAGCACTCCCCTAACAGGTAATTCGATGGTTTTCGGCACTTATGCATCATTTTTCGATATCCTGTTCTGTGTTGCCGGAATCCTTACAATTTTTGCATCCAGACCTTATTTACAGAAAGAATCGTATGAATATAAAGAGTATTATTCACTGATTATGTTCTCAGTCGTTGGTATGATGATTATTGCTCATGCCAAGAGTTTATTAATGATTTTCATCGGTATTGAACTAATGTCCATAGTATTCTATGTTCTGTCTGGATTTATTAGAACACGGATTACAGCCGTAGAATCTGCTTTAAAATACTTTTTGCTGGGTTCGTTTGCAACCGGTTTTTTACTATATGGTATGGCTATGCTTTACGGAGCATCCGGTACACTTATTCTTCCCGAGATATTATCGTCTATCATGTCCGGTAACGCCGATATGACCTACGTCAGAATCGGATTTGCTTTAATCCTCATTGGGCTTGCTTTCAAAACTGCAGCTTTCCCTTTTCACCAATGGGCACCGGATGTTTACCACGGAGCACCAACCGTCTCTACGGGCTTTATGAGTACAGCAGGCAAGGCTGCTGCATTAATTGCTTTCATAATTGTAGCTAAATCAATTATTCCGACTAACATCAGTATCACAAGTGTTTCCGATGGCAGTCTCCTATTATCTGAATTCTCTGAAACTTCAAGAACCATAATTGCTGTGATTGCTGCTTTGACTATGTTAATCGGTAATATCAGTGCCGTTGTCCAAAAAAACGTCAAAAGGATGCTGGCTTATTCTTCGGTTGCTCATGCAGGATATCTGTTGATGGGTATTGTCGCAAATAACGAGAACGGCTGGAGCGGAATAATGTTCTATGCTACTGCTTATATGTTCATGCAAATTGGTTCTTTCGTCATTGTAGGTATCATTGAAAAAGATAATGAACGTATGAATTTTGAAGATTATTCAGGACTTCGCAAGAATCATCCTTGGCTCGCTGCTCTTATGGCTATATTTATGTTCTCTCTTGCCGGAATTCCTCCTTTTGCTGGTTTCCCCGGTAAATACATTCTCTTCATTTCTGCCATTGAGTCCGGATTTACTTGGCTCACAGTTGTTGCTGTTATTTCAAGTGTTATTTCAATGTATTTTTATATTGGTTTAGTCTTGTATATGTACTTCAAAGATAATGAGAATGGCGTTACGGTTAACAATATTTCCTCTGCCAAAATTTCATTGGCAATATCGGTCATCTTCGTATTCTTATTAGGTATAATGCCAAATACATTAATTAACCTCGCAAAACAGCTTTTCTGATTTTTTTTTGAAAATTACACTTTATTGAGCCTCCCGAACAGGGAGGCTTTTTTTATTACTGAAACATATTTAAATAGGATGCGTATAATAAAATGTAAATTAACTAAGTCATAATCATAAAGGAGTTAGAGATGAAATCGAATTTCATGATTTCGTTCATATACGCATTTGTTTTGCTTACATTTTCATATTTGCCGCTTCAATCTGCTATGCCGGAAACATTATTCCTTACGACAAAATTCAGGAGTATTAACACAATTGAAAACTTTACGAATCTAATAACTGAAACGGAAGGAGTTATTGACTTCTACCATAACAATACTAACGGGTTGGTCACCATAATATATGACAAAGAATTATTAACGGAACAGGAATTGTTCGAAGATATGGAATCAGCTGGCTTTATATTACAGAAGAAACATTCATATTCTTCAAATAAGACAAAGAAACAAAATGTTGAAAATATCATGACATTATATCAAAAAGATATAAAAATCTAACACTCAAAAACATCAAATGTCTCATAAGGAAAGTGGGGATATTTTATGAAATTCTATTAAGATTCATATAACCCACTCATACTACAAGACTATCAACTTGGAAGTTCCTTTATCGTCAGGAAGAGATTTAATCTTGTTTTCTGAAAAAGTGTCTCCAATATTCGGAAGAATATTATAAACATTTTAGGCTATCGTTTTTTGCCGGAACTTTTACTTTGATA
>Ga0265293_10010671_pt1 | contig 12769 bp, 7 predicted proteins | sample Munlanlewell138R_FD_192505 | JGI IMG/M metagenome (GOLD analysis project Ga0265293, IMG submission 192505) | Leachate microbial communities from a municipal landfill in Southern Ontario, Canada - Leachate well 138R | ecosystem: Engineered > Solid waste > Landfill > Unclassified | place: Canada... | reverse complement strand
CATTGGCTCGAAGCCTAAGGCGGATCACTCTCTTTTACGCCAGCCTTAAGATCATCCTGATCTTGACAAGTTATCTATACTTTCCAGAAAAAAGGCGGGTATAGGCCGCCTACGACTATTCTCCTTACTATCCCCTTAGATGCAGGTTGCTATCTACCTGATTGACAACAGCTTACGGGATTTACAGCAAAGCAGAGTCAGAAAAAGACACATTTCTCTATCAATGCGTAGAAGAAGGGTAAAAAAATGACTTATAAATGTAGATAAAAGAGTAGAATATTTTTGCTCGGCTCAAAGATATACTGTGGTAGTGGAATGACGGGAAGTCGCAGGTAAGTTTATTGATAAAAGGTGCCCTATGGAATCTCGGTATTCACAGCTATCCGTGACTACCTTTAGAGGCACTATTACTGTTTTTTTGAAGAATGTTAAACAGATTGCTACCAGCATCCCCAATAAAGAAGTTGACACTTTACACTATCAACCTATACTAAGTAAAAATATTAGGAGAGCATATGTCTGGTATAATTGTCTTAGACACAAACGTTTTGATTCACGATCCTAACGCCTTATTCAACTTTAAAGGCGACTGGATAATAGTTCCTATGACTGTCATTGAGGAGATAGATAACTTTAAGAAAGGGGTCGATGAAAAGGGGAGGAACGCACGCCAAATAAGTAGATATTTGGATAAATTGAGAGATCAAGGCTCTTTGCAAAAAGGGGTTGAAATGGACAACGGGAGCACGATTCAAGTAGTGATGAGTAAAAAGGTGCAAACTATAGCTAACGATGTATTGCTTTCAGATGAGAAAGATAACTTGATTATCGGAACGGCACTCTTCGTTAAAGAGCAAAACCCGGATAAAGAGGTGACTCTTATCTCCAAAGATGCAAACGTGCGTATTAAAGCTGATGCAATCGGACTGAAAGCAACAGATTTTGAAGCGGATCGAGTAAATTTTGAAGAGCTGTATACCGGCGTATCAGAACTTGAGATAGATTCAAACCTCTTTGATAAATTCATCGAAAACAAAACTATTGAGGCACCCTCTAATGATCTTATTTCAAACCAATACGTCCGCCTCTCAGATAAAAACAATCCCGAAAAACGGATCATAAGCCGTTACCATGTACAAGATAACTCAATAAGACCTATGACCCACTACGATGGTGGCTTTGTGTTTGGAATCCAAGCGAGAAATGAAGAACAGGCTATGGCGCTTGACCTCCTGCTCGACGACGATATCAAATTAGTGACTCTAATTGGAAAAGCAGGGACGGGTAAAACTCTCTTAGCTATCGCCGCCGGACTTCACAAAGTAATCGAAGAGAATAAATATAAAAGACTTATAATTTCAAGACCGATATCACCATTAGGTAAAGACTTAGGTTATCTCCCAGGCACTAAATCGGATAAACTTAATCCCTGGATGCAACCTATATACGATAATATGGAGATTTTGATCCATAGCCACGGAGAAATCGAAACAGAACGAGAAGGAAGAATCTTCCATAAAAGAAGACCTGTCGTTGAAGACTATCTTGATCAAGGTTGGCTCGAACTCGAACCCCTAACCTATATACGTGGTAGAAGTATGCCTAACCAGTTTATGATAATTGATGAGGCACAAAACCTTACCCCGCACGAAATGAAAACTATCATCACAAGAGCAGGAGAAGGGACTAAAGTCGTCCTGACCGGTGACCCCTACCAGATTGATATACCCTACCTTGATTCAGAAAGTAACGGGCTTAGTATGTCTGTGGAAAAACTCAAAGAAGAGGAGATTGTTGGCCATATTACACTGGAGAAAGGGGAACGCTCTAAGTTGGCTGATATTGCGGCAAAGCACTTTTAGATATGAATTTTGAAAGAAGTTGGGTTGAGATAAATTTAGATAACTTTGCATATAACTTGCAGCAGTTAAAGGGGTTACTAAGAGCTAAGACTGAGTTTATGCAAATAGTTAAAGCAGATGCATACGGACACGGAGCCTATGAAATAGCTAAAGAGAGCACTAAACAGGGCGCCACATACTTGGGCGTTGCAAACTCAGAAGAGGGTATCTTGCTCCGCTACCAAAACATTACAACACCTATTCTGATCCTGTCACCAAGCTATGAAGATGAGATTGATCAAATAATTGAATACAACCTCACCCCTACCATAACTACACTACAATTTGCCCGTGAGCTGGACAGTAAATGCAACGGACAGCCCATTAAAGTGCATATAGAAATAGATACCGGTATGGGAAGAAGTGGAATACGGTATGATGAAGCAAACAAGATTATTCCAGAAATACAGTCTCTCCCTAACCTCTCTATAGAGGGGATTTTCAGCCACTTCTGCTGTAGTGAAACCGATTCCGACTATAACAAACTTCAGAGTGAAAGATTCGATAAAGTCGTCAAAGAACTCTCTTTTACACCACGATATATCCATATTGCCAATAGCTCCGGAGTGATAACTTGTTACCCTGAATATACTAACTTAGTAAGACTTGGATTGCTTTCCTATGGGGTCTATCCCGGAAATGGACTGTTAGACAAAATCGATATAAAAGCGGTGATGAGCTTTAAGTCTACCGTGTGCCAAATCAAAAAGGCTAATAAGGGTGAGTCGATCGGCTATAATCGAACTTATATCGCTCAAGATAACATCGATTACGCTATAATACCGGTCGGATACGCAGATGGATATGACTATTTGCTCTCTAACCATGGTGAAGTTACTGTGAATGGGCAATACTGCCCGGTGATTGGCAAAATAAGTATGGATATGTTGACCATCGACGTCTCAAACGTTCAGAATATAAAGGTCGGAGATGAAGTAACTCTGTTAAACAGCGGTCTCCTAAGCCCGCAAAGTGTCACCGCTAAATATGACGGGCTCTCCTATGAACTACTCTGCCAAATCGGCAGAAGAGCTAAGCGATATTATCTGAGCAACGGCTCCACTATCGCAACAGCACCCTTGGCTCGTAGAGAGTTTGTTTCACATGACTTTAGCGATAGTAAACTAAACCTGATTATAGAGTCGGCAATAAGCCAAAGACTGCAAAGTAAAGAGATCGCCTCGCTCCTCTACTCTGAAATATTGAGAAGATTCTTTGTAGACCGCGATCGAGATATACATTACCGTAAAAACTTCTGCTATAAAATTGAGTTTACCAAACCTAAAGAACCTATGTATAAAGAGTTCTATGAAGTCGAAACGACGCTCTCCTTCACTAAAGTCTTGCAGCAAGACCACTTTTTCGTGGCTTGTGCACACCGGTTAGAGGACCTTCAAAGATACTTTAGACGCAGAGATGTCGAATATAGATGGCTGTTGGATAGTAATTTCAACCTAACAGAAGACTTTTTTTCGGTCAGCAACGTCTCTATCAACGACCTAACACTCAATCACCATAGCGAGATATCAGATGGCTGTATGGAAATCAGATGCTCACACCCGATGCTTTCCGAGTTAGTTGACAAAATAGTCGATTTCTCTATCTCTATGAAAACATATTACCCTAAAGCCTCACATCAGCTGTCAGCCTATATAACTGAAATTACACAAGGGGTTAGCGTCTTTTTCCACTACCCAGAGGACGAAATCAAAGATGTAGAGGTGGTCAATATCTTTTCGGGACAGCAAAGATACCCCGTTACCGTCAGAGAGAACGGCGTAATCTCCATCTCCACTGGTGAAGAAGAGTGGATCTTCCCCAATAGCGGAATTATTTTTGCCTACTGAGCCCTCCCTGTCCACATAAGGTCTAAGCAATGAGCTCTAAACAAAGTGGTATTACTCTACTCATAGCTCTCTTAATCTGCTTCTCTTTTCCACTTTTGGGAGCGGAGGGTCAAAGCACTCAAGTTAAGAAAGTTAAGGTTCAGGGCAACCGTCTAATGAGCAGCTCTAAGCTACGCTCTGTAATGGATACTAAAGAAAAGGGTATCGTAAACAAGCTGCTGTTTTGGAGAAAAGGGGTTCAATTCGATGAGAACCTATTTGAGTATGATCTCGACAGAATAATCAACCTCTACCAAAAAGAGGGGTTTTTGAATGCTGAAATAGTTGAGACTGCGACGAAATACACACCGAAAAGAGATAAGATAACCCTCCTTATAAGCCTTAATGAAGGGGTTAGGGTTAAGATTTCAGAGATTAACTACAAATTTGTGGATGCAGAAACATCCGAGCAAGAACTGAACAGACTTGCAAAACTACTTAACCTTAAAAAACACTCCTACTTCAGAGATGACCTGCTTAAAAAAGACATCATAATAATTGAAGACTTTTACGATAAACTCGGCTTCCCTTACGTCAAAACAGATTACCAGTTAACAGTCTCAGAATCTGAGACTGAAGTTGCAGTCACCTATAAAATTAAAAAAGGACCTCTCGGTTACCTCGACACAATTAGCTTCAAAGGGTTAGATAGAGTAAAAGAGCTATACCTGAATAAATATCTGATAATCGAGCAAGGGGAGCAGTATAACCCAGTCAAGATTGAGAAGAGCCGACGCACTCTGCAGTCTTTAGGTATGTTTCAATACGTGAATGCCAATGTTATTCTCAACGATTATTCAGAAGCTTTACCCGTGGAAATAATTGTTAGAGAAAACGATAGCATCAACGCTAAATTTGGAGTCGGTTACGGAATTGAAGAGAAGATACGGATTTACACCGAGATAAGTAAACTCCGGTTCCTTGGTGGATTACGCAAAGGTGTGCTATACATTAAACACTCCTCTTTAGAGCCTATTAATATTGATTTAAAGCTTATCCAACCAGGAATACCTACTCCATACTCAGCAATAATCCTTAACCCTTTTTATCGCTTGGAAAATGAACCCGGATACAAAATAGAGAGAGTAGGTGGCAATACCTCCATACAGCAGAGGCTGACCGAGCATTCATCCACCTCCTTGACATATACATTTGAAAACAACTACCTTAAAAGTAGCGTGGAACATAAAACCCCTGCTGAAAGAAGAAACACCAACGACGATATAAGATTAAGTAACTATCGAAAGTCAAGCGTCACCTGGACACTGCTACGTGATACTTCATCCCCCAGGTTTTACCCTGATCGAGGGATTATACTTTCAAACTCAATTACCCTCTCCGGTATCGGCTTCAATTCAGACTTCCATTTCTTAAGAGTTATCCCTGAAGCACGCTACTTTCTTTCACTTAAAAAAGGGTATGTATTCGCCACGAGACTTAAATTGGGATACCTAAAGGACCTCACAGCTGACAATTATATCCCGATTGAAGAGCGCTTCTATGCCGGAGGCTCTCATTCAAATAGAGGATGGTCAAGATCAGCTTTAGGTCCCTTAACTGCCGATAATGAGCCACTTGGCGGAATGAGTCTTATCGATGGCAGCTTTGAGCTCCGCACCCCTCTTTGGCAAAACTTAACGATGGTCTGGTTCTTTGATTACGGTAATGTATGGCTCGAAAATATGGAATACGAGTTGGATGAACTACGCTTTGGGGTTGGTGGAGGCTTAAGATATGCTACTCCGTTCGGTCCTATCCGTCTCGACATAGGCTCTCCGATCAAGGACAAATCTAAGAAAGTTCAATTCTTTATCAGCTTAGGGCAGGCTTTTTAGTATGAGAAGGGTAGTTAAGTATATTGTCATCGGCCTGATAGCCATATTTGTCCTCCTTAATGCACTCGCCTTATTCACTCAAACAGCCCTATTTAGGAAGATTTTAACAGACAAAGTAACCACTATAATAAACGATTATCTTGAGGGAGAGTTTGCTATAGAGAGCATCGAAGGAAACTTTTACGATAAGATAGTCCTCAACAATATCTCACTAAGGAACGATAAAGAGACTGTCTTAGAGCTTGAAAAACTATCTTTAAACTACCTCCTTCACCCCCTCTTAAGAAAACAGATAAGGATAAAGAGTACTGAGCTCGATGGGCTAAAGGTCAATCTGACAGAAGAGAATGGTAGATGGAACTTTGAAGACCTACTCCCGATCAATGAGGATAAAGTCACCAAAGAGAGGGATGAAAACCAAGGTTTTTCTATCGATTTACCCTTCAATATCCGCTTAAACAGCTTTGAAATAACTAATGTCGATGCAGTAATTGTGTCGAATAGTAAGCGTTCTAAACTGGAAGTGAATAATTTAAATATTGAGCTCTCTGCCGAGCTTAAAAATAATAGCCTTGCAGCTAACCTATCCGACTTCAGATGTAACATTGTCTTTGATGAGCTTCACACAATTGTTATCAATGAAGTCAGCAGTAGTGTTATCCTAAAAGACAACATCCTCACTTTAGAACAGCTCCTACTCCGCACCGATAACACACGATTCAGCTCAGGGGGTGATCTGTCCCTCGCTTTTGATACATTTGATTTAAGCGCCAAGTTAAATCTCTATAATATGAACGATATTGCTTACTTTGTCCCTATCCTTAACCCTGATAAAAACTTAGCTCTAAAGGTAGATCTCGATGGATATAACGACGTAATAGCTCTTTCACTAAACGTAGAACACGAAAAACAAGCGTTAGAGGTTAAAGCTATTCTTGATAACCCCTTAATCCTACAGCAGGATATAAATCAGACTGAATATATGATCTCTGTTGGATTTAACAGTTTCGATCCAATGAGCTTCCTTAAAGAACCACCGACTAATATAGCACTCAACGGTAATGTCAGCGCCAAAGGGAAAGGGTTTGATATTGCAAGTAGTAACATAGAGGCGGCTATCAACCTAAATGAGCTTGAGATTGAGACAGACCTATTGACCGAGTCATACATAGTCAAGAGTCTAAACAGTAACATTCATCTAAATGATAACAGAACAACCCTGGCGGTCAGCTTAGTCGGTGCTGATGACTTATCCTTAAATATTGAGGGGAACATTGAAGACTTAAATGAAATGAAAGGGCTCTCTCTCAAAGGGAGCTTTGACAACATCGACTTGAGCCTAATTGACCCCCTAAGAGATATAAACAGCGACCTAAACTTTAACCTCATCTTCCAAGCAACCGACCTCAATAACATTGATAACGCTGAAATAGTCTTCTCCAACTCAACTATTGATGGGCTTGACCTAAAAGAACTTGAACTCAAAGCAAAATACATTGCAGAGAATATAGATATTGAAACCTTTAAGCTTAACTTAGAGGGCAATACCTTTGAGACAAGTGGGAGTTACGGTCAAACGAACGACTTGATTTATAAACTATCTCTACATAACCTCTCCCCTATCTTTGACTACTTTTTACCAGAGCTTAACCTGCTTCCACCTACCGTTGAATTGAACGGTAAAGTGGCAGGCGAGATAGACAACCTTATTACTAACGGCAAACTTAATATAACTGATATAAAATACGAAGACATTACGGCACAGGGCTTATCCATAGACTATGATCTATCTTTACAAGACTGGGCTATCAATACCGTATCGGCTAACGTTGTAGTAGATTCAACCACGCTTAACTCCATTGCAATAGACAAGATAGGAGTGAATGGAAAGCTTGCTGAAGACACAGTTCAACTGACGATAAGAGTAGACCAAGATACAGATAATTACGGAACACTTAGTTCAACTATAGATCTCAAGGACGACATCGTAGTGTATCCGCTTGAGTTGGACATAAATGTAGGAGAGTTACATTTTACGCTTGAAGATGGTGATATTAAGTATGGCACTAATAAGCTTGAAATCAACAGCTTTGTGCTTACAGATGGATCTCAAGCCCTCTCCCTATTAGGCTTCGTAAGTCCCAATGAAGAGATAGGTATGGAGCTCAATATCAGCAATTTAGACCTTACAACCCCCTCGCTATTCATAGACAACTACCCCATTACAGAAGGAGCTCTCAACTTAGACCTAAATGCGTCAGGGCTCTTTGACACTCCAGACATCAAGCTTGATATAGAGTTGAATAACGTAGGGCTCGCTGATTTGGACGACATAGAGCTCAAGACCAACCTTTTATATAATAGTGAAGCCAAATTAGCTGAAGCCTCATTATCGTTCTCCTATCACGATGAGGAATACTTAAACTCCTCCCTCTATCTTCCGGCAGACCTGTCATTGAGTGAAGGATTTCAAATAGATAGTAGCGAGAATGCAAAGTTAGAACTATCCATCAAAGAGATCGACTTATCTAATTTTAAAGAGCTGATCCCAGATATACAGGGTCTGAAAGGGTTGCTTGCAGCAAATATAACGGTCGAAGGTAAAGGGACCGATCTCTCGCCAAAAGGGGAGCTGAGTTTAGAGAACACCGCCTTTGGTATTAAAGAATTAGGGAATATATATGACGATGTTTCCCTTCATTTGAAATTAGACGAGAACAACCTCTACCTAACCGACCTCAAAGTGAAGTCAGACAAAGGTAAACTCTCTCTCGATGGACAACTCACACACAATGGAAGTTTTGATTTGGAAAAGATGACTAACCTATCGCTCAAAGTTAAGGCTGATGACTTCCCCGTCATATCGACGGAGGCGATAGACATTATTATCGATACCGATATTGAGGTTTCAAATACGTTGTCGAACCCAGTTGCCAAAGGTGTTGTCACAATACCCAGCGGCAAAATTGATGTCGATAAGCTTATGGCAAACTCACATCACTCCACTAATTTTGACAAGCCCCTACTTGTAGCCGCAAGAGAGACAGAGGAGGACGACACGGCAGACGAAGAGTTTGCTCTACCCCTCTTCGACCCCGCCTCCAACATTAAAGCTGAGGTTACTCTGAGCATCCCCAAAAACTTTTGGATACGCAGCTCAGATATGAACATTGAGCTCGGCGGCAGCATTGATGTTTTGATTAACGACGGCAATATACGGCTATTTGGCAGCGTAAACACACTCCGCGGCTTTTACATTTTTTATGGTAAAAGATTCGACTTAATAAACGGGGTGATCACTTTCTCTGGTGGCGAGCTCTTAAATCCAAATCTAAATGTGGAGACTGTTTACAAGTTTAGAGGCGCTAACTCAAGAAACAACAGCTTAAGCCTGCTCGTCTCAGGAGGTTTAGAAGACGTCGAGGTCACATTCCTGCTCAATGGTGAGCAAATTGAGGAGGGTGACGCTATCTCCTACATCTTGTTTGGCCGTTCATTTGACGAGCTGAGCCAGAATGAACAAGGTGAAGTATCCAGTCAATCTGCTATTATAAGCAAATTTTTCGCTAACAAGGTGGCAGAACAAGTAGCTTCAGTAGTCGGTGACAGGCTCCAGTTAGACTTATTAAAGTTTAGCTCAGACACTACCAAATCACAGTTTGGCATAGAGGTAGGAAAGTATTTAACCGACGACCTCTTCATTAGTTATAAACGGGACTTTAGTTTTAGCGACAGCAAGGAGCCGGTTTATGAGGAGATTATCGTTGAATATGAGCTTATTAAAAACTTGTTTTTACAGGCAATTAAGGGTGACTCAAAAGCGAGCGGTTTAGACTTAATCTGGCGGATGAGATGGAAATAGTAGTTCGTAGCTAAAACGCTTCTGTGCTGATTATTATTAGGTTTGTCGACTCCGGTGTTATACCAAAGTCAATTCTCAACAGGGGACTATCCCCCTCTAAGGCTCTAAATCTTATCCCCATACCAAAAGACAGTTTATAGTTTTTCAATTCCCAATCGTCAACTGTTGAAAACACCGTCCCCAACTCAGGAAATAGCACTAAGCCGACCCTTGAACCAAACTCGCCACTGAATGGGAATAGCCGATACTCTGCTCGGAACGCATTAACTTTACTGTTTATAAAACGTGAGCGGTTATATCCACGTAAGTAGTTACCCAACTGATACATTCTTTGGAACGGCACTCCATTAGTCTGCGACCCTAAAAAAACCTGGATTGCAACAGAGTGCCCCTTCTTCAGAGGCAAATATTTTCGATAATCGACTACATAGTTACTAAACTGATAGTCACCCACAAGAGTATCTTCATAAAAGCTCGCTCCTAACTCCCAATACTCCCCTTCTGTAGCAAAGAAATAGCTGTTTCGGGTATCCTTCGACATTGTAAGTCCAAAGCCAAAAACTCTCCCACCCTCGACACCGACAATGCTACCTTCATCAAGAAAGAGCGTGTTTTCTTCAGCTTCTAATTGGTAATCGCCATAATCAAGGTGTACCCCTAAACTCCACTCAGACAGAATCTTCTTAGACACGCCACCCAATATCTCAAATTTCTTTGAAATATACTCTTCTCGATCGCTACGTTTACTTTTAATCCCTATTCCATAGAAGCTATCAGGCCAATGCTTATATCCAAAATCTATAAAGGATTTGAGCTCATTATTGCGAGTATGGTAGTCTACAGAGAGGTTTGCGACCCCTTGTTTCTTTTGTGAGTATTGAAGTGAGGTGCTAAGTAGCACAGCGTCTCCCTTATCTAAAACGCCATACCGATTGAGGTTACCTATCAAGCCTGCAAGTATACCTGTATCGTTAGAATAGCGAGCAAACGGCAGTATTAGCGTGCTTCCTTTAGCAGGCTCGTCTAAACTATCTTCACCAAAAAGGGGTAATGCCAACAGAGTGAGTATGACGCTCAGCAGGCAGACGTAGGTAAAGTTAAACCGCTTCACAAGTTAGTTACTTAAAAAGCCGAACGAGTTTAAAGTAAATCTCTATACTAATCAGATGGGGGTTTACGTTCCCTTCAAGCTTTTTCAACATCGTCTCTAAGAAGAGTATGAAGTTATTCAGCTGGATATCCAAAGCGGGTATTTTCTGTGCCACGGAGTCGAGAAATTGTAGCTTGTCTACATTCACCACATCATCTGGCGATTCTTGAGAGAAGAGTAGGTCACTGACCCAGATGATCAAGTTTTGGATTATCTCTTTGAGCTCACTTTGGGTTTTGGAAGACCGGTAGTAATCTATAAAGCTGATGAAGCCAAGATCGTCTCGATTCAGAGCAAACTGCATAAACTTCAAAGCTTGTTCTCTGGAGTCGTTATCCTGTTCCTCAGCCATACTGATTGCCTTTTCCATATTTCCATCGGCGATACGGGCAACCATCCTGGCGACTATTTGATCTACTCCACGTTCCTCTGTCAGCTCTTCTTCAATTATTTGTCGTGAAAGCTTATAGAACGATATTTTTTGGCAGCGAGAGTGGATAGTTTGTAGCATTGACTCAGGTCTTGCGGAGGTAAGGATTATGATTGTATCTTTAGGCGGTTCTTCCAATGTTTTCAAGAAAGCGTTAGCGGTAGATATGTTCATCATATCAGCATTTTCGATGATAAAGACTTTGTATCTACCCTCAACGGCCGATAGGTTAATTCTGCTCATCAGGAGCCTTATACTATCGATTCTAATCTCAATATTACCACCAAAGAAAAACTCTTTCCAGGGGGTATCCCTCTTATTAGAAATAAATTTCTCATACTCAGCAAGTAGTTTATTATCCTCTATTTCCCCTCTGCTGGTCATCTTAAAATTTTGTGCAGGAAAGACATAAAAAAGGTCAGGGTGGTTTAGCTGGGACGTTTTATAGCAAGAGATACATTGACCGCAAGGCCTTTCCTCTTCAGACTCCGCAAGGCAGTTAACAGCCATTGCAAAATACAAAGCAGTAGTAAACTTACCCACCCCTTCAGGACCGTGAAACAGATAACTCGAAGCAATTTTTCTCTCTTTAATACTCCGCTTCAGGATATTTATAGCCTGTTCCTGACCTTTAATCTTATCAAACATTGTCATAGTTAAAACTGTTTTAGACAAACTCTATTTTCTTCCCTCTCAGAGCCTCTTCATACTCCTCGGTGAAATACTTTATTAATACAGAACCTTCAAAATCATCGTTAATTATGTCCATAAATATAATATCGAAATGTTGCCCGGCGATAGTATAAGCTTGTCTTCTTCTGCCTATCTCCTTAAATCCTATCTTTTCGTAGCAACGATAAGCTCTAACGTTATAGTCAATAACTGAAATCATAATGTTTTTTAAGTTAAGTATGTTGAATCCAAAATCAAGCATCAAACGAGAAGCTTCCTCTCCATAACCCCTATTCCAGTACTCTTTTTCACCAATTACTATCTCCAAATCAGCAGTGCCGTTGAAATGTTCAATGTTGTGAAGGCCTACGATGCCAATGATACGATGTACGTCCGCATCGATAATCGCATAGACATGCTCCTCTTTTGCCATCTTTTCCAACACCTCTTTCTCTTTAGCTAAAGAATATGGTCGACCCGCCGTTGGTAAATATTTGGTAACTACAATGTCGTTAAACCAAACAACTATAGTATCCGCCTCTTCAGGAAAGATTGGTGATAAATAACACTTCTCACCAACTAACTTCTTAATGTACTTCATACACAACCTCCTGCATACTTCTTGACTCAGACAAATATAGGCTTCATTTCTTGTAAACAAAAAAATCTCTCTGAGCTGAGTTAGCAACCGGAAAAGTAACCCCCTTCTTTCAAATTGATAATAAACTTTAGAGTTTTACACCTAAAAAATGAGAGCGCTCCCAGCACTTTTTATCCTCTCTCTTTTTAACAGTTTTTACCCCTAAGAAACGGCGCCTTGTCATCAAATTATGACAAACATTAAGTTATCTACGTAAAGTGTTGCACAGCATAGGGATCTAAGGAGATGGTTAGGGGTATAGTCGTAGGCGGCCTACACCCGCCTTTTTTCTGGAAAGTATAGATAACTTGTCAAGATCAGGATGATCTTAAGGCTGGCGTAAAAGAGAGTGATCCGCCTTAGGCTTCGAGCCAATGTCGTAGAGTTCTCTCT
>Ga0265293_10010669_pt1 | contig 12771 bp, 6 predicted proteins | sample Munlanlewell138R_FD_192505 | JGI IMG/M metagenome (GOLD analysis project Ga0265293, IMG submission 192505) | Leachate microbial communities from a municipal landfill in Southern Ontario, Canada - Leachate well 138R | ecosystem: Engineered > Solid waste > Landfill > Unclassified | place: Canada... | reverse complement strand
TATTACAAAACCCTGTTTTCATGGGAACAACTGATAATTATGCTCTTTGGGATATTCTCCCGTTGCGATTCTATGGGCGAAGTATGTGATGGGATGCGTGCTTTATCAGGCAAACTAAACTATCTGGGAATGGATTGTGCACCCTCTAAGAGCACTGCAGGCGATGCATTGCGTGAGAGGAATGAAGAACTTTTTCGCTTGTATTATTTTGCGTTAATAGCTTATTTTCGTCCACTTTTGTCGGTCAGCCGAAAAGAGAATGTCAGTTTTGAGGAGTTTTATGCCTTTGATTCTACAACCATAACGCTGTTTTCGCAGGTAATGAAAGGAGTTGGTCGCAATCCCAAGGGAGATGGCAAGAAAAAAGGAGGTTTGAAAGTGCACATGCTGACCGACGTGCATTCAGAAACTGCGATATTTGCGAAAATAAGCGAAGCAAAAATGCATGATAAGAAGTTTTTGGCACATTTGAATCCGGGCAAAGGCAGCATGCTGGTGTTTGATAAGGCATACAATTACTACGCACGGTTTGCAGATTGGACACAAGAGGGAGTAAATTTTGTTTGTCGCCTAAAAGACAATGCCAAAGCACAGTTGCAGGATGTGTTATTTGAAAAAACACTCCAAAAGGGAGCGTTTGGGGTTTATAAGGTGGAGCATATACATTTGAACTACAAGAAAGACAAGCAAGAGAAAACGCTCTGCTTGAGATTGGTGTATTATAAAGATGAACAGGGTAGGAAATTCAAGTTTATAACCAACAATTGGGAAATAACGGCAGAAGAAGTTGCTTTAATTTACAAGTACCGTTGGACGATAGAATTAACTTTTAAAAAGCTGAAGCAAAATTTTCAGTTGCATTTTTTCTATTCTGAAACTGAAAACGGCATAAAAACGCAGGTTTGGTGTACGCTCATAGCACATTTGTTATTGAATGTAATTCGTGCAATTTCAAAAAGCCTAAAAGCATTCTCAACTGTGGCAGCGTTAATCAGAATACACCTGATAAGCCATTTGGATATTAAATGGGTGGTTGTAGAAGGTCGAAAGGCATACACTCAACGTAAAAAGGGAAGAAACAAAAGTCCAACAGCCCTACAGACGAGTCTGTTTTGATGGGAGGTAGGTTTTTGAAAACTCTAAATTAATTCTGTATGTAACAGAATTACAGATGATTAAAAATAAATTTCGGCAAAATTTAATATTTGTCGGTTAATAGTGATAACTAATATTATTCTATTAAATAACGAGATGCGACTTCCAATTTTAATGGGATATGCCTTGTTTGTTTGTTTGCTGTGTCTAAGGGTTCATACAGTAGAGGCAGCAAGCAAACAACTGCTATCCGCCACAGAGGAGAGATTTCCGGGTACTGAACATTTTCGAGTACCACGTAATTTACCTTTTCGGGACATAGGGGAGATTAAAACCACCTTATATGTGTCTGATTATGAGAGATCCGGCATCTCAACTACCACTGCTGTTTTAAATGCATTAAATGCACTCAAAAATACCAAAGGTAAAGCAGAGTTGATTTTTGACAAATCAGCTTATGAATTAGAGTATAGCGGTACTTCCAAACATATTTTTGAGCTGTCCGGATTTGTCGATAAGGTTGTCAATGGCAATAACTGCCGTATTGTGATTAAAAATCCAACGGTTGGTTTTATCAAACTATCTACATCAGAGAACTGCATCATACAGAATTTTGAAATAGATTATGATCCGCTTCCTTATGTTCAGTCCGTTATCACATCAGTAAATAAAACGAATAACACTTTTGATTGTAAAGTAGCGGATGGATTTTCAGACTTTGATACGCCTCATGTAAAAAATGCACCACAAAACTGGTCCATGTTAAAGAATCCGGATGTCCCGGGTCGAAACAAAGTAGGTGCCAGGGCACACTATGGGGTAGCCGGTACTGCCAGGATTAATGGTCAATATTTTAGAATAACAGTTTCAAAAAATTATATACCTGATTTTGAAGTGGGTGATGTTTTTATCAAAATAGCACGTTACAATGGGTCGGTTATAGTTAATTTGAATAAATGTGAACGTATCTCTATTATTGGGGTATCTGTATTGGCTTCTCCTGCCGGAGCTTTTCACTTAAGTTATTGTTCGGAAATTAATATTTTGGACAGTAGTGTGAAAATGGCTGAAGGGAGATATATTTCTTCCAACGCAGATTGCCTGCATCATATGTATACGAGTATTGGACCCTGGATTGAAGGTTGCTTGTTTGAAGGACAATCTGATGATACTTTTAATTTGAAATGGGGGAAGGCATTGATCAAAGATCAAACTTCAGCCAATAAAATTACGGTTAGTAAAGAGATCAAACCTGGCGAATTATTATGGATTTATAATCCGAGGGAGGGAGTATTGATCGACACTGTACGGGTAAACTCTGCTACGCGCGAGAATAACCAAACCTATCACTTAGTTGTAGCAAAAGCTCTTCCTGCATTACTTACCGGTAGGGATGACCAACGAGGTGATATTATTTACGTGGATTCTGAACGTAATCAGTCTTTTGTGTTTCGGAATAATGTTGTTAGGAATCATCGTAGATACGGTGTTCTAATTCAATCAAGCTATGGTTTAATTGAAAACAATGAGTTCGACAATTCTTCCAATAGTGCTATTACCATTGAAAATGGGGTAGATTGGGGAGAAGGTTTTGTAGCTGAACACCTGTTGATACGAAATAATACTTTCAGACAAAATGGCTACGATCAGTCCTATATCAATGATGGGAAAGCTTGTATTTATATTCGAATGTCAAAACTTGAAAATCCTGATGCTCCCGGTCAATGGTGTGGAGTTATTGGAGCCCCGTGGAAAGGCATGAATCATATTCGAATAGAAGATAATACATTCATTGATTGGAATAAAAAAGCCATACATGTAGAAAGTGCTGACCATGTTGTGATAAAAGGAAATATTTTTTCTGCACAGAAAAATCCTGACGATATTGTTATTTATACTCAGAATGCTGATGTTTCCGAAGAAGATAATAAATTTGAATCTGCTTCAATTGATACAGATTTGCACAATGTTGACAGCATTAAACAAATCACCTGTTATGATATTTCAGGACAAATGATATTCTCTAAAATATACCAGGATGTTGTCAAAACCAAAGAAATTATTCATGACATGAGTGACAATAGTCTATTTTCAAGAGGAATTTATTTAATGAAGGCGTTGTCGGTTAATGATGAAACCATAACTAAAAAATTTTTCGTTTTTTGATTGTTTGATATGAAATTTAGAAATGATAAATTGAAGATTTGAGTATTTGAGTATTTGAATATTCATCTTCACAATATTAGATTTGTTTTTATCACTATATATAGCTAATATTGTCAAGCTTTACTCCCACATTGAATACATTACACTGTATGCGGGTTGCTACTATTAAAGATATTGCAAAGGCGCTTGGTATTTCTGTCGCTACTGTTTCTCGTGCACTCACGGGCAGGCATGACGTCAGTCGAGAAACTTGTGCAAAGGTACTTGCTAAAGCGAAAGAATTAAATTATAAACCGAATATTCAAGCTCGTAACTTGCTTAAGAGAAAGAGCAATATCATTGGTGTCGTAGTGCCCGAGTTCACAACTTTTTTTTCCCTGAAATTATTATCGGAATTCAAAAAGTGATGAATGAAGCCGGTTATCAGGTGCTCATATGTCAATCAAACGAATCCTCTCAGCTGGAACGAAAAAATGTCGAAATGCTTGAGAGTAGTATGGTTGAGGGATTGATCATTTCTGTAACTAAAGAACCTAAAAATATTGAGCTGTATCGGCGTTTGATTAATGAAAGAATGCCGATAGTATTTATCAATCGTGTGTTACCGGAATTAAATTGTAGTCAAGTGACTATAGATGATCGTAAATGTGCTTTCAAGGCTGTTGAACATTTAATAAAATGCGGATATACGCGTATTGCACATTTGGCGGGAAATAAGAACTTGTCTGTAACGCAACGTCGAGTGGAAGGTTATATAGAAGCATTGCATACCTATAATATACCCTGCTATCAACAATATCTGATGTATACCGGAGTGCAACAAGATCGTGCTAAGATTGGTGTTAATTATCTGTTAAGCTTAAAAGAAAAGCCTGATGCTATTTTTGCGGTCAATGATCCTATTGCTATTGGAGCCATGTTGGAGTTAAAACAACGAGGTCTTAGAATACCTGAAGATATTGCCATTGTCGGATTTACGGAATCTCCAATTGGGCGTATATTGGATTTAACCAGTGTTTATCAGCCAACCCTTGAAATGGGGCATGTTGCAGCTGAATTATTATTGAAAAAAATTAATGATAAAGATGCTGCTCCGGAAATTAGAATATTTGATGCTCCTTTAAATATAAGAGGTTCATCTATACCGCCGCATAAAAAGAGAAAAGGCACTTCGTAACACTTCTTAGATTGACGTCAAAAGGGTTCAATCCGAAAAGCGATTAGAAAGTGCCTATGTTTGTATGACGTTGAAGGAAGACAGCACTTTTGCTTTTTATCTTCCGGTAATATCCATTGATTCTTTATAATCTCTTGATTCTAATCTCTTTAAATTTGACAATCGAGCCGTGTCCTAAAAAGCCAATATGACCTTTTTTGTTAAACAGGCCCGGATGCTCCTTACCGTCAGGTGTTCCGTTTTTCACTGCATCTCTGATATTCCCGTCAACAATCACATGACCATTCAGCGTGATTTTGATATGATCACCTTTGGCTATCACCTCTTGGTAGTTCCATTCTCCAACGGGTTTTAAAGCACCTCTTTTTGCAGGGATGATACCATACACGGAACCATGATATTGATAATCATTCAAATTCTTATATATAGGTGCGCCATTATCTAAAATTTGTAATTCCATACCGACATAAGCGGCGTCACCTTCCATAGGAGTACGAATTCCTAAACCGTTGTTGGCTCCCGGCGTAAGCTGAAATTGGAAGCGGAATATAAAATCATCGAATTCTTCTTTGGTATATAAATTTCCTCCAAAACTCCTACTCGGATAAATAACCATACATCCGTCTTCCGTGATATAGTCAGTTGTATTTCCTGTCCATTGATACATGTTGCCACCGTCAAATAAAATTTTAAACCCTTCTTTTTCTTCTTGTTTTGAAAGCTGAAATGGCTCCGGTCTCGGTATTTCTTTGATGAAAATATTTCTGTACATCACTTTACTGCCGTGTGCCTGTAATTCAATTTGTTCTGTTGGAAAGATGGGTTGTGTTCTATCCCAGTAATTCTCTAATATGATGTTGTCGGTGACTAATGCTCCATTCAGATAAACTGTTACCCGATCCCCTACCATTTTGATATAAAAAGTATTCCATTCTCCTACTTTTTGATCGGCTACTTTGATTGGTTTCGATTCATTGAACCGGTTGTTGTATAATCCACCTGAACCGACCTGAGCACCAACTTGAACGCGAGCTGTATCCCATATTTGCACTTGAGGAGTGCCACGCAGATAAATACCGGCGTCGGGCTCTTTTCCGGGAAGGAGTTTCCAATCAACCCACATTTCAAAATCATCATATTGCTTCTCAGTGCAGAGGTTGTTGCCTTTTCCCGTAAATAATAACACGCCGTCTTCTTCAACTACCCATGATTCAGCTGCTGCCTGGTCAGCTTTAATCTGTGCTTCTTCCAATTTTTTCTTCGGCATGGCAGCTCTCGTAATAGGGGTTCCTACCAAACCTCTCCAACCGGTCAAATCTTTCCCGTTGAAGATAGAAACAAAGCCGTTTGTCTCCTTGTTGTCATTGAAATACTTCTGAATAGCCTGACGTTGATATTCCGCATCCGGATTATCTAATACTTGTTCTATTCGCGTAAGTATTTTAGTGGTTACGCCACCGGCATACTGCGGATTGTTTAGTGCGATCTTCATTCCTGCCTGAGCCGCAACTTCTCGTAGCGCTTTGTCATTCAGAAAACGTTCGGTAAACAATAAAGCCTGAAAGGAATCAGTATTTGCCAATTGATTTAATATCGTTTTTTTCTGATTGCCGGTTTGCGCCAACAACATCACTTCCTGTAAATAATTTGCTTTTACGATACCGGTATGTGTGGAAGAAACTATCAAATTTATCAATGCATCAACAGCCTTGCTGATTTCAGCTTTGTCTTTCCCGGCTCTGGCAATATCCAATAAAGGATATACGGCGTCAAATGTTTTCATGGACAGCAAAGCATTAAAAGCTGCTTGAGCATTGCTTCCGGACTGATTGTATCCATCCATAATGATAGCGAGCGCAGATGTTGAACCGGTGTTTGCTAATGAAGGATAATACAAATAAGCTTTGTTGGCTTTACTCATCCTGCCGGTGATAATTTCCAATTGTTTTTCAACAGATTCAAACGAGAGTGCTTGATTGACGGCGGTTTGAATATCAGCAGCATAGTTGCTGTTTTCTTGCTCAACCAAGTCAAATAATTGAGTCAGCTTGTCAGCAGATATAACATCTTTTAAAGTTACTGCTGCCTGTTGTTGCACTTTTGTGTCGGCAGCCGACATCATTTCGGTATATACCAAGTGATAAGAAGATGATGCCTTTCTTAAACCTAATAATTTTAAAGCAACAGCTTTTCCTTCGTTGGAAAAGTCAGGATAGTTGGAAATCAAAGCTGTAGATACATCACTGTCAAAAGCAGCCAAGGTCTGGTAGGCATTCTCCAATACAGCAGCATCAGTATGGGTTAACAAACCGATTAGAGGATGCAGGGACAGCTCGGGATCTAAATTAGCTAAAGAACGAACTGCAGCTTTCTGTACGTCCGCATGCTGATCATGTAAATATTGAATAATGACTGGTGCAGCTTTCTCCGTTCTTGTTTGTCCCAACCAATATAATAAGCTGGTCCTCATCAAATCCGATTTAGTCTTTTTAGTTGCTTTGATAACCAAATCAATTCCTGTTTGGGTAGTATATCCGGAGTAAAAATTTAAAACATGGGATACATAAGCCGGATTTTGATCCTTCAAAGCAGTTTTTAATAACTTGTCTTTATTGATATCCGGCAATTGCATCAATATTTCTGTTGAAGCTATGCGTACATTGTTTTGATTGCTTTTTGCTGTGAGTTTTTGCAGTTGTTGTGCTTCTTTCCGAATCTCTACAGGATGACTCGGAATTAATTTAAACAATAAATCAATATATGCAGTGGTTGCTTTGTTGGTATGAATAGAAAATCCGGATTGTGCAGCGAGACTCTTCAGTGGTTGTACTGAATGCATAGTTCCAACTTTACTTAAAGCCATGCACGTCAGATTGCATAATTCTTCAGAGGGTGACTCGGCTAAGATGTTCAGTAAAACATTTTCTGCACTAACATTTTCAGTTTGACCGACGGCATTGACCAAAACAATGCTCAGTTGCTCATCTTCTGTGTTTTTTAATGACTCAATCAGAGCCAAAACAGCCGATTGACTGTTAATATTTGCCAGAGCCTGAGCTGCCGGTGATGCCAATTGTATATTGTTCAAGAAACTTGCAAGTATTTCAACATTTGTATCGTCTCCAATAAGCTCTAACTGACGGATGAGAAACTGTTTGATCCGGATATCTAAAGGTTGTTGTAACGCTTTGGTATAAGCTGCGACAGCAATTGTTCTGTCAGCAGGTTTGTTGGCTACAAAATTTGTCCAGCCACTGATGGCATATTCTACGGTTTCATTACTTTTTTTACCTGATGCATCCATCATGTTAATGAGTGCATTCAGCCCATCTTCTCCTGTTACAACAAGAGATTCCATGGTTTGATTATACACATTTTGTTTCTCGGCGGGAAGCTGTGCAAGCGCATCAGCAATGATAGTAGAGGTTGTTCTGTTCTGTGGTGTCTGTGCTTCAACTCCCGAGATAAAAAACAGGAGAGCAAGTATCAGTGATAAGTTTTTCTTTGATAACATATGATTCATTTTACTGTTGTTAAATAATTAAATATTCCAGGGTGCCCGCATGGGTTCGTTTACAAACTGATTAGCCTCAGGATCATTGATAAATTCCTGTTTTATCGCATCAAAATGAAGTGTCCTGTTCAAGCGTAATGCAATTGCTCCCATATTCACAATGGTTGCAGAATGGTAGCCGTTGACTTCGTTTAATGCAAACTTCTGGCGGGTTCTGATACATTCTAAAAAATCAGCAGGTTGGGGAGAGGGTTCGGGAAACTGTGCCAATTTCTTTTCCCACTCAGGAATATCACATACAAAATTTTTATATACATTCCCTTTGGGTCCGGCTATATAAGGCGTATTGGGTATTCCGTAATCACCACCCCATAATACGATTTGACAACCATCCTCATACGTGTAGGTGATAGAACGCCAAGTACCTACTGCATCAGGGTGCTGTTGCGGTGCATCTACTTCCACTTTAACCGGGCTTGTATGATCTTTGTCTAAAATGTATTGTACCGGATCAATATAATGCTGTCCCATATCTCCTAAACCACCGGCATCATAATCCCAATAACCACGGAAAGTTCCGTGAACCCTGTGCGCGTTATAAGGTTTGTAGGGTGCCGGACCTAACCACATGTTATAATCTAATTCCGCCGGAACCGGTTGAGGGTCTAAATGATTCTTTCCTGTCCAGTAGAATTTCCAGTCAAAACCGGTATGTTTACTGATCGTTACCTTTAAAGGCCAGCCTAACAAACCACTTTGTACTAATTTTTTGAGTGGTTTTACGGGTGTTCCCAAACCATAAAATGGATCTTTGAATCTAAACCAAGTGTTTAAACGAAAAATACTACCATTTTTCTGTACGGCTTCCATCACGCGTTTTCCTTCACCAATAGTTCTTGTCATGGGTTTTTCGCAGAAAATATCTTTACCTGCTTGAGCAGCCTCAGCTGCCATGATACCATGCCAATGGGGTGGGGTGGCAATATGGACTATATCTACATTTTTATCCGAAATCAGGTCGCGAAAGTCAGCGTAAAGTTTGATTTGGTCTTGAACCAAAGAAGCAGCTTGCCGGAGGTGTTTTTGATCCACATCACACATAGCTACTACACGCGTTCCATCATATTTGATGTGATTGCGACCCATATTTCCAACACCAATGATACCTTTAGTAAGTTGATCACTGGGTGCTTGATACCCTCGTCCTAAAACAGGACGAGGAACAACTGTAAATAAAGCCAGACTACCGGCTGTTTTAAGAAATGTTCTTCTGCTTGTTTTCATTGTAAGTGTTAATTTTCATTTGTTGGTCAAATTTAGATGATTTTTTATTAATCTCATCAATGTCTTTAACTTCTTTGATTTCTTTAACTTCTTATTTTTTTCAAATACTTTCTAATCTCAATTCTTTACGTACATTTGTTCTTTTGTTCGTAAATTTATTTTAAGGTCTTTTTCTCTTCAGATAGATGCATTATTCGTCATATAATACCAATATTTATCTACGAATTTTTATTTTTATTCTATTCCTGCTTTGTTATGATGCATTGAATGCTGAGACTATTCAGACGCACAAAGACATTTCAGGTAAAATTGTTGTCAGAGAAAATGCAATCTCAGTGCCTTTACCCTTTGCCACCATTCAATTGTTGTTGAAAAGTGACAGTTCTTTTGTGTCAGGCACGTCAACTGACGATGAGGGAATGTTCCGGTTTTCATCGGTAAAGGAACAAGAATACTTGATTCTAATTACATCTATTGGGTTTCAGAATACATATCAAGAAATAAATGTTATCTCAAAGAAAAATCATTATGATTTGGGAGAAATTGTTCTGATAGAAAACACAATAATACTGGCTGAAGCTTCTGTAACCGCCCAACGACGTGAAATGACCGTTAAAAATGATACTGTTGAATATGATGCGACAGCTTACCGATTGCGTGAAAATGCTGTTGTTGAAGATTTATTGAAAAGATTGCCCGGAATAAGCATCGATGAGGAAGGACGAATCTTTGTAAACGGTAAAGAAGTGAAAAAAGTGATGGTTGATGGTCAGGATTTTTTTCGAAGCAACCCCAATCTTTCCATAAAAAATATTCCGGTTCATATCATGGATAAATTGCAGGTAATTGAAGATAAGTCGGAATTGTCAAAATTGACAGGGATAGATGATGGGGAAGAGAATATTGTGATCAATATCGGCATTCAAAAAGAAAAAAAACGTGGTTGGCTCTCAAGTAATAATGTAGGTGTCGGACAAGAAACTTTGAATAATGAAGATAGTCCGATGCGGTATTCGGTGAATTCTTTTGTTGCGCGTTTGTATGAAGAAACGCAATTGGGATTTGTGGTGAATGGAAATAATATTAATGGAATGACCATTGGTGGAAGCGGCAGTACAACAGGGAGTGGAAAGCCCGGACTAAACTCCTCACTATCAACAGGAATTAATTTTTCTTTAGGTAAAGAAAGAAAGTCACCTTGGATTATTAATGCTGATCTGTCATATGGACAGAATGAAAGTGTCATCAATCGGAGTTCCTTGCGACAATATTATTTGCTTGACAGCACTTCTTATCAAACTGATACAGTTACGAATATAGTAAGATCACGCGAGATACGTTTTAGTGGAAAAGTGGAAAACCGCTCTATCAACAGGTGGGTACTATCATTTTCACCATCGGCTTCTTTTAATGTAACAAATCGTATAAACAGCGGATATTCTTTTCTTCAGGCAGGAAACGAGGCAAGAGATTCGGTTAACACAAACGATTATCAGTCACATTCTTTGACTCCCGATATCAAAGTACGTGGAATATTTACAGCTACTTATCGTTTTTTAAAGCCGAGAAGAAGGACGTCCATCAGTATCGACTCACAATTCAATACATCTGAAGGAGAGGGTGAAACTCATGCTCAATACTATTATTACAGAAGAAAGAACAATAAAGAGGTAATGCGTGATCAACAGTGGCAGACAAATTCGACAAACTTTAATAACAGATTGTATTTGTCATATGTCGAGCCTGTTCTTAAAAATAGTTCTTTGCAATTTGTTTATTGGATTAGAGCAAACAGCCGGGAGAATATAAAGAACAATTATAAGCCGGATGCAGTGACAGGTGATTATACCATCTTAGATGTACCATACAGTAAAAGTATTGAAAATTTAACTTTGACTCAACAGTTGAGTGCAAGCTACAGGGGAGTGTTTCCTAAAGTTTCATATGTTTTAGGATTGGACTTCAATCCCTCGCACACCAGAAGTCATTCTTTTATACAAAATGCTTCAATATTGGGGACTGATTCAACCATCACTTATTTTCCCGGTTTACAAACTTATAATTTTTCTCCGGTAGGATACTTGATTTACAATATTGGAAATGGTAAAAATTTACGATTTGATTACAGAGGAAGATCAATTTCTCCTACGGTTGCTCAGCTTGATCCTTCGAGAGATGAAAGCAATCCTAATAATATCAGAGTAGGGAATCCTGATCTTTTACCAAAATTCACACATTGGGCAAGAATACGATACAACGATAACAATCGTGAAAAGATACAATCAATCATGGCTAATATAGAAGGAAATTATATGTTGAATGACATTATAAATTTTACTGATTATGATAGTGAAACCGGTATAAAAACCATAAGTCCGATCAATCAGTCAGGTTCATGGAATATAAATGGAGTGTTCATGTATAACCGTCCCTTGTCTGACAATTTTCAAATTAACAATTACACCCGAAGCGATGTAAAGAACAATATAGGTTTTTCAACGGTCAACAGTAATACGGGTAGCCAGAAAACAATTGCAACCATTTTGTCTTTAAATCAAGAACTTGGCTTAACTTTTAAATGGAATTGGTTGTATATGATGGGAAAATTTAAATATGAAATCAGTAATACGACCTATTCTACAGAAAATATATTAGATCAACATATTTCTTCTTTAGGCGGTTTTGTGAGTGCACAATTAAATTTACCCAAATCATGGACTGTTTCTTCAGAGATGAATTTTCGTTCTTTAACAGGCTTTTCAACAGCATACCGACAAAAAGAATTGTTATGGAACGCCGAGATTAGCAAAAGTTTTCTAAAAAATGAAGCAGGAACATTGACTTTGCTTTTTAACGATATATTACACCAACAGCTGAGCGTAACTCAAATTATAACAAGTAATTTTGTGGAAGACAGACAATTTAATACTTTAAAGAGTTTCGTAATGTTGGCATTTTCTTATCAATTTAATTCTATGGGAAAATGATTTTGATGTTTTTTGTAAAGTTTGCTACTATAAAGATGTAAAACCTCCACATTTTTAACACATTTTCAACAAAATGAATGAAAGATTATTTTACTTTTGTAAGGTTCGATTTCCAAGTAAATGGATAGTTTGTAGTAATCAATAATATTAACAAATCGCAAAGTTCATATTTTAAATGTATTTGCGGTGAAAAACGTGTAAACATTATGTTAAAAAGATCTTCAGCTTTATTCTTAGCAGTGTTGATTGTCGTTGGATCAATGTCGGCAGCTAAAAGACCAAAAAATGTTATTTTTCTCATTGGAGACGGAATGGGATTGGCTCAAATTTATTCCGCTATGGTGGCAAACGGTAATGCTTTGGAATTAGAGCGTTGTCAACATGTAGGTTTTTCAAAAACTTATTCTGCTGATAATTATACGACTGATTCGGCAGCCGGAGGCACGGCGTTATCTTGCGGCGTAAAAACAAGGAATGGCATGATAGGCATGAGTCCTGATTCTGTAGCAGTTGAGTCTGTTTTGGAACAAGCCGACAGAAATGGTATG
>Ga0265293_10010668_pt1 | contig 12771 bp, 15 predicted proteins | sample Munlanlewell138R_FD_192505 | JGI IMG/M metagenome (GOLD analysis project Ga0265293, IMG submission 192505) | Leachate microbial communities from a municipal landfill in Southern Ontario, Canada - Leachate well 138R | ecosystem: Engineered > Solid waste > Landfill > Unclassified | place: Canada... | reverse complement strand
TGGTTACATTAGCTACCTTAATCTGAGCGTTGCTATAACCAAAATCCGTTAATTCTTTACGAATCCAGTTACCACCCATATTAACAGCGGTCTTGCTAAATATAAACTCTGCTTGACCAGCTACCGATCCTAACCGCTCAGCAAAAGAACTGGTTTGCTTAAGCTCTGGTAATTCAACTCCCTTAGTCTCAGCATCAACTTTTTGATATAATATCCCGTCCTGCGTAATCCCATTCTCACCAGTCTTTGCTTTTAATAGCATAACGGCACGATCTACGGAATTTAATTCAGAAGCTACTTTCTTGCCAGCCATCATATCTAGAACTTTAGTTTCCTCTACAGTTCCAAACTTGGCTTTTTTGATTATATTAAATATTTGATTTGCATCAACCCTAAATGATTTTCCAGCAGTTCTCTCAATATGAGAAGCTACATTATGTTCGGTCAAATTTTCAAATCCAGCCGGAGTCAAAAACACATTAGGAACAACTGCATTACCAGCAGAAACCTCTACGGGAATAAGTACGCTACTACGACCACGAGGAGTTTCATAAGTGGCCTGACATAAAATGGCATATTCTCTACCATCTACGGCTTGAACAGTGGGATCGCCAGGAAGCGATGCCTGCACTAGTTTCTCAGCCATTTTACCCACTCTGGGATCAAATCCTTTATAACCAGCACCATTATTAAAAAGAGACTCAAATTCAGAGGCAAGTTTCTGATCTACGTGCCTGGAATATAAATCATTAATAGACTCACCTTCTCTTGGAGAGCGGGTGGTTTTAGGAGCCTCTGGTAAGTTGGTATCTTTTACACCAATTTCTTCGGTTAAATAAGAAGCACACTTGGTATTAGAAGTCCATAAGTGATCATACACTCTTTTTAGTTCGCCACGAGAAATTAATTGACCACCTTGGGAACCTGCCCTCTTATTCAAAAATGACGCCATTTGAATAATTGTATGGTCATGTGGGTGTTGTTCTGCGGCTTTATTCAAACGTGTTGCCAATCTTGCTGTAAAAAACTTATCCGTAGCAGCTAACTTATTACTAAGCTCGGCCACAAAACGTTTGAGATCCTGTATGCTTCTATTGTCCATATAAGTTCCTATTATTCAGTTAATTCTGGATACTTCCTCAAAATTCGGGCCTTTTCTACACCTGAAAGTTCATCAAGCAACATGTCTTTAAATTGCGAATCGGATGCTAATTTAATTGATGCCTGCTTACAAATTGCTGAAATATCCACACTGGCACCAAACTTATCTGATGCAATTGCTGTAATTGGTTCACCTTTGTAAAAAATATTAATCATATCACCACGTCTACTGGGAACCACGTCCCACGAAGAAGTGGATGTCATATTTTGAGAATCTTCATAATCATATTTGGCAACGATTACATCGCCATCATCTGTGTTTTGGATTTCCCAAAGTCCATCAATATCATCATTTGCATCCATAAACCTAACGGTCCCAAAAGCCACTTTTTCCAAACGATGTTTCACATCTTCGTATCGAAATGCCTTTGGTTTTTCCAAGTTTATTTCTAATTGATTATAATCTATAGAGTATTTATCCATAACTCTCCACATATCGGGATTTATAAGGAATCCAGTAGCCTTTAAAAATAATACCCAAAAAATAGTAGAACTTAAAAAAAAGGGACCAGGGCTCAATACCCAGTATCTGACTGTATTTCTCTTAATCTCTCTAAAATGTCCTGTATTTCAGGATCCACCTCGGAAAGCTTCTGAATTTTACGCCTTGCCCCGCCATAAATACGCCTTCCATTTCTATAATCACAATTTCCATTTATTGACTTAGTAATGCTAGATTGGTTTACATTTAACTTTTTAGCAATCTCAGTTTGAGTAAGTCCATCACAATACAGAGTAATTACTTCTTTTTGCCTTGGGGTTAATTTAGTATTAACAATTCTCCAGAAGGCTAACCGCAATTGTTCTTTAAGCTCTTTTTCCTCATCATTATAACCAAAAGGATTAAGTTGCGCACCAATTCCATCAGAATCCGCAACCTCAGTTAACATTTCAGGAGAACAAGGTGATTCTACTAATACCCACTGGTAGCGATCGCTCCTGTTTTTACTTCTATCCATGATTCCTCCTAATAACAATTCCGTCTGTAATTTCTTTCTTCCTTTCCAAAAACACAGACGAATTATTGTAAATAAATTTTGCTAAATTAAAACATTGAACATTGCCGGCATAAATTAATCTATACTGACCATTATGTAGGCTTGGTTTATTAACGGTTTCTCTGCCAATTATATTGTCAAAAATCTCCTTTGTGCTATTTAAAAATGGTTCGGTACCACATACGGTTAGCTCATGTTGGCCAGATTTACTCTTGTACCAACACCCGTCCCCATCTAAATACCCCCTTATGAAATGATTACATAATTCGTGATCTTTAATAAATTCTGGGAATATATAATTAAATGATTTTCTGCAAACAATATTAAACCTATCTAACGATCGTACAAGATCTGCGTTTTGTTTTTGCAAACTGCATTTATAATCTATTTTCTCTCCTCTTTTGCAGGAAAAGCGTCTAACATTTGAATTAATGTATTTACCTAATTTTTCTAAATGATCTACGTCTTTAGCTGATAGATTAATTTGAAATGTTTTATAAGTTCCATATTTACACTTATGATCAAAAACACAGCCATCAGCGGCTATGAACCCAGCCCAATAAAACGATTCTTCTGTATTCTCATCAAAAAACATAAATTGTCCATAAAATACCTTATTCCAATAACGAGTGGTCGTGATTATTTCTTAGGTATTCATCAATATCTTTATAACAATCCGACAAATGAATTGAAGAGATATTTGCCAAATCTCCATATCTCTTCAAAATTTTGTTTCTTTCACGGATTCCAGCAAAATCATTATCAAGCAAAAGTTTTATATTATTCGTATAACGGTTTATTAAATTAAAATGAAACTTAGTAAAAGCGGAACCTCCCAAAGCAACAGTATTCCTAAAACCATAACGATGACAAGTTATACAATCAAATTGTCCTTCAACAACTATTACTGAATCTTTTTCTAAAATATAATTTTTTGCCTCATATATTCCAAAAAGATTCATTCCTTTTAACATTGATGTGTTTTTATACTTAGATATTGTTTTATCATCGCTTATTCTTCTACCTACTAACCCCACAATGTCTCCATAAACATTCTTATAAGGCATTACTAAATTTTGATCAGACAACACCCCATGATAAATGGTTTCAGAACAACCACTATCATAAATAAATTTTTTATATACCAAACCTAATTTTTCTAATGTCTCATGTGGTATAAATTGAAATAATAAATTAATGTTGTCATTATTGGGGAAATACCCAAAAGAGAACCCATTAATATCATTTGGGATACGGGTTTTTAAATAATTCCTAACGGGTTCTGCGCAATCCGAATGTTTTAATAAAGTTAAGCATACGCTCATAACTTCGGCAAATAATTCCGATCTACGAATTACATCATACGAAAAATCTCTTAATTCCAATTATTTGCCCTTACCCAGCATTAATCGCAACATTTGCGCTACTGGAGGAGGTAAGTTTTCTATTTGAGATCCACACCTAGAGCATGTAATTGCTCCCTGTGGGGTTACTGTTGGTTGCGCAACTAAACCACACGCAGAGCACTTTACAGCATAAGCTTGATTAGATTTTTGCGTCTTTGTAGTCTGTCCCAAAGACTTTAACTGTATTTTCATAAATTGAGTAACGCTCTGTATTGGCTTTCCACAACTACTACAAATAACCTCATTTGTATTAATATTTAACAGTGGTTCCATCGAATCATAACAACCTTTATTATCACAAGTAATTAGTATTCCCATATTAACTCTCCAATTCTAACAACTCTATCAATTTAGTAGTATCTTTAGGATACTCCACATCTACATTTACTATATGACTACCTATATATCCAGGCCCATATCCTGACATCCTTAATTTGACTCCGTTCTTAGTATTTTGATTTATTTTTAATGTAACCTCGCCTTTAATTGTTTTAACTTTAATATTAGTTCCCTTTAAAGCATTAAGTAAAGATATTGTAACATCAGATTCTATATTTTGTCCATCATCACTAAGACGCATATCATTATCTTTTTCTACATGAATGCGCAGAATAACATTACCATATACATCATTAACACCAAATGGAGAACGCATTGATCCTTTAAAGTGGCCCGAGTTAGACATTTCAATAATTTGACTATCACGCAAACCAAAAGGAAGTTTAATTTCCGTATCAACTACTTTCTTTATAGTGCCGGTTCCATTACATTTATCACACGGGGTACTTTCCTTGCCGGAACCGCTACACTTTGTACAGACCTCAACAACCTGCATAGGCCCGTTTCGTCTAATCTTACCGCCCTTTCCTTTACAAGAAGGACACGGTTGGTGCCCAATATGAGCACATTCTCCATTACACATATCACATTTCATAAATCTATCATAAGTAATTTTCTTATGAGATTCTATAACAGATTCTAAAAATGTTAAGTTTATATCAATAATTGGGGCGGGATGATTTTTTATATTACTTCTTCGATTCATCCCAATAACGCTAGCAAAATCTATAACGTCAAAACCATGTTGGCCAAATCCATCAAAGTCGCTTTCTTGTGGAGGATTATCAATAACTCTTTTAGCCTCATTTATTTTTTTAAACCTATCTTCTGCATCAGGACTATTATTTACGTCCGGATGATACTCCTTAGCCTTTGTACGAAAAGCCTTAGCGACCTCATCTGGTGAGGCCCCGGGCTGTAGGCCAAGTGTTTCGTAAGCTTCATTTAGATGCATTTGTACGGACATTCTTGGACAACTCCAGAGCGCCTTGAGCTAGGGCTACCGCCATAGCGTCAGCCATATCATAGGACTCATCAGCAATTTTACCATTCTTTTTAAATTCCCAAGGAAATTCTATTTTAAGAATGGCAGCAACTACTTGAGGAACATCTTCCTTCTTAAGCCTTCCAGCATATCCCTTGGGACGCAAAATACTTCTGGCGGTGTTCACATTAACCATCACCGGAGGCTTTTGCAAGACCTCATACGCAGCTAATCCCACCGTTCTATTGTAAGTAGCTAGTTTTACTATGGTTTTCGATGTGCTTCCGCTTCCTTGAAAATGTTCAGCTATTTCTTCTATTACAACCTCATCAGGGTTCCATTTGTTTAATGTTTTTATAATAAAGTTTCTTGTTTGAAGAAGGCTTTCAAATAAATGAGTTTTTTTATTTGGTTTATAGAATTTATATTCTTTTAATAAGAAAGATTTATTATCTTCTTGAATTAGACACAAACCAATAGTTGTACTAGAGACATCAAAACCTGTATATAATTTACCCATGCACGATAATATATCAAAAGAAAAGGCGGTTCGTTACCGAACCGCCTTTTCCACTATACAGGCTAGTAATTACGCAGCATCACTACCATCTACCGCAGGAAAATCAACGTCATCCTCGTCATCTTCCTCTACTGCCGCCTGTCCGGCAGGTTTCTTGTTATTTGCACTCTTTGCATCAATTGCTTTAATTAGCTCTTCTACCTGCTCCGGTGTAGGAGGAGTACAACGCCGCTTGAGATCATCTAGATCTACCTGCGACTTGATATCCAGATCAGCGGCAGATAATGGCTTCTTAGACTTGGGAATTACGGTGTAATACCCGGTAGGTCCGCCATTCTTATCTACTTTGATATCGATATCATACTGGGTTGGATCTCCCCAGTCCTCATCCCGCACCAGGTCCTGGATGGACTTAAACACACTCACCGACATATCCAGGATCTTATAGCTTTGGGTTCTACGATCAATAATACCAACCAACCAACGACGCTTTGGTTTTAGTCCCTTATCTACTAGAGGATCTCTACCATAATAGAGAGAAGACATTATTCTCTCACCAAAGCCGGGATCGTCAGGGTTGGTCTTATAACGATGAACCATATACTCATGCGGTTTCGTAATCATACGAACCACATTGTTTTTATCCTGCAACCTCATATACAGGTCTTTACGCTGACCTGACTGTTGCTTTACCTCTACTTCGTCCCAATTTGTTAAACCGTATTTAGCAGTCATTTCACACTCCTTTTGTGCTTATATGTTATATTTTCTATGCTGATTACTCTCGTCCACGGAATCTTAATGTTAACTAATCTAACAGATCCCGCCTCTTTGACATAATTTGCAGCCTCTTCAACTGAAGAAAATGCACCTACTTCTTTCTGTGTGGCCTCAAATCCAACAAACTCACAAAGAACTGGTCTATCATCAATCAATTTTGTGACCAGATAATTTACGATTTTTTTAGGATCCTCAACCCGTAATAGAAACAACGGAGCCGTTGTTTTATTTTCTTTATTCCGCGCATTGGCTAATGCTAATGCGCTAGATTCTTGCATCGAAATGTCTAGAACCTTTTGTGGTTCTGGAAGTTCTGGTTTTACGTTTTTATTTTTTATTAACACCATATTTTATCCTGCTTTACTATAAAAAGTACTTGCCTTTTGGTGGCTCGAAAACTTCCCGCCTATATTTATTCTCAACACATGCTGAGATATATCACCTCCCTCAGGTTATAGGTTAAATAACGGCGGGATTACTCCTCTTCAATTTCTTCTTCAGAAACAGAGGAGCCTAAAACAGCTTCTTGTTGTGCTTTTCTGGAAGCTCTTTCATTTTCTCTTGCTTCATTAATTTTAATTACCAATTCATCAGCCAAGCTTTGATTGGCAGCAATGGCTTCAATAGTCTTTGGTTTCCCGGTCCACTTAAGATCTCCATATTCATGAGATACCGCAGTTGCTTTGACTATTACTCCATATTTAACAGCTAATGTATAAATTTCCTCTTCTACATTAACTATACCTTTACGGAAATCTACAGTAAATTCACATTTGCGAGGCCAAGGACCAAACTTAGTTTTTTCTACGGCTGCTAGAATAACTCCACCAACTTTATTTTCATCAGCATCTCGTAATACTTTATCTTTAGAATTAGATGCCTGGAAATACACATTTCCGCTCAATGTATGCATTAATGTGTTTCCACCAGAGAAAGTATGATCTTGTCCATAAGGATCCATATTGTCTTTATTGTGGTTAATGATAATAAAAACAACATTGGCCTTTTTTACTTCAAGTACAAGTCTTTTAAGCTCTTTGGTTAAGAACCTGGCCATAAGAGCCATATTCATTTTACCAACTTTAGCCACATCCTCTCCAGGAGGAATCATTTGACCTAATGAATCAAGGACAATTAGATTAATATTCATTTCGCCATTGGCGATTTTATCTAATAACCCCTCTACCTTTTTCCCCTCATATTCATGAGTTCTTGCGTTCTCTTTTGGCTCTCCCAAGAGCATTGTAAAACAGCGTCTACCATTTATAGCCTGCTCTCCGTCTACAATAAGAACACGGCGAGAATCTATCCCTAATTGAGTAGCCCAAACTTCACTATAAGTTTGTTCAGCGTCTATAAAGACCTGCATAGCTTTAGGATTATCTTTTTGAGCTTCTTTGATGGCCAACATAGCCATTAAGGATTTGCCGGCTCCGCTTTGGCCATAATATTGAATAACTCTACCTTTAGGTAGACCGCCCGAGGAAAGGGCGTCATCTAAACTTAAAGACCCAGTACTAATGACGGGCAATTTGTCATAGATTATACTGTTTGAAAATCTAAAGTTTATTTCATCATCTGCTTCTGCAAATGATTTAAAAAATGCAGAAATTTTATCTTCTTGTTTTTTACTTGCCATAATTCACCTTTATTGATCATTTGATGGTGTTGAAAAACCTTGAATAGTTTTCCTTAAACCGTTTGCGATATCTTTGTAATGGTGGTGTGATTTTATTATAATTTCATATTTTCTTTCTAAGACAGTTTTAGCACCTTTTGCTTTTGCAATTTTTATTTCATAATCTAACACTTCCTGGCTAGCTTCCCCTGCCATTTTTCTCAACTCAATGGAGGGTTTCACACCAGAAGGTGGTTCATATTCTAATGCGATTTTATTCCTAACTGTTGACGTTTTTGCTTCCAAATAATGAATTGTTTTGTGCAATTTTGCTAAATGTTCAGATAAAACATCTGCCGCCCGCAAAGCTTCCTGCTGGAGCCTCTCGGCCTGCGCCAAAGTAGGAACATCTTCAGTTTGTAGTTTTTTAACTACTTTTTGTATTTCGGACAAATCAAAGTCCAAAAAACACTCTTCTAAAGAATCTCCTATAAAATCACCAACTCTAGGTTTTACAACGTCCCAATCTGTCATTTTCTTTCCGATTACACAATTTAGACCATTAAGACGGTTTGCTCGACGCTTTAAGCTCCTTTTTAAGCAACTCCATTTCGCTTTTCATTTCTTTTATCGCCTCATCATGTTCTTTGTATATGATGCGTAAATGTTGATGTAACATCAAATTTTGAAGAAATATAATAACTTCAAGGCTAAACTTTTTTTGGGGAGGATACAAATAAACTATAATACCCTCTTCATTAACCTCGAATAAATTTTTAAACAACTCTTTGCCATAAGGTTCATGTGATTTAAGCAAAGAATCGTACATTTGTACTTCATCTAAGGTCATTTCAACTTTTTTATTATCAATTATTTTAAACATTAACCTGACCTAGATATTTTGCCAATTTTGCCGAAATCTGACAATTCTTGTTGTTTTCGCAACCTTTCCATCCGAAGCATTTGAGCAGCAGGACTCATATTATCATCTCCAAAACTAATATCTGCCCCACCAGAATTTCTCATAGCTGCCTGCATTGCTCTCATTTCTTCCCTATTCATTGGCCTCTCTGTACCGTTCATGGCAGCTAAAGCGGCTTGAGTATATTCTGGGTCTAATGACTCTTCAACATATTCTTGGTTATATCCTTGCGGATAGCCTTGCGGAGGATATCCATATGGTTGCTGCGGATAACCTTGCTGAGGATAACCCTGCTGAGGATATCCTGGATAATATGGCTGCGGAGGATACCCAGGAGGTGGATAGCCGGTTGGCAAATCCCCCGCCAAAGCCATTTGTTGAGCCAGAATAGGGTTCATTTGCTGTGGCATCATCTGCTGCGGCGGCATGTTCCCATAATCCGGCCCAACATTTCCTTCTTGTATTTGCTGAGCTAAAGCACTGTAATGAGCTTTGGTTTTGGGTTTTACTCCAGCATTTTGATAAAATGTTTCTAACTTATTAACAGCATATTTAGGATTAGCCCTTAACGCAGCTTCTTTTTCAGCCATATCATTTTGTTGTGGATACGGCCTATATTGTTGCTGCTGATACATTGGTTGTTGACCATAAACAGGCATCTGTGAACCATAAAATTGCTGAACAGGCTCGGCCGTACCAACCTTCTTCATTTCATAATTGGACAATAACCACCCAGCTAACCCTTCAGGATCGTTTGGCATTTTCTCAAATGCAGCTTTTAATTCATCCAACAATTCAATAGTAGCCTCATTTATAAGCTCTCCACCACAAGCTGGGCAAATATTGTTAGTTATTGCCGCTTTAAATTCTGGAAGTATTGGAGCACCACAACTCATGCATTTCATGTTATTCCTTAATAATTTTTATGTTTGCGTTGTATAAATTTACCAGCATCCAATTCTTCTCCAGCATTAGATGCGGAAATCATTTCTACAATCTTTTCATCAATTTCATCAATTATTTGATTTCTTTGAATATTTAAATCACAAGCCTTTTTTAATATTTCCCAAAGCTTTTCGGCACCGCTTTCTTGGTTCCAATATTTCTGTTTAAACTCATCAAAAGACATTCTTCTAATCTCATAAAGAACATCCTGATTATTCCACATTTTCATATCTGCGGTAATTAATTTATCAATTAAACCACCTAATGTATCCGACATTATTCCTCACATCCACAATTTGCCCACAAATTGAGCGGCATCGTACTCTTCTAATATATAACCAAATGATTTATAAAGACTAATCGCTTTTTGATTATTTTTATAAACTTTCAACATAACGCCATTTGCCCCATGAATTTTTGCTGCATTGTGCAAAAATGTCATAAACATTCTCGCAATTCCTTTACCACGATGTTTTTCTCCTACATAAATACCCAAACATGGAACATCAAAACCATCGTCCCACCCACGCAACAAACCATATGCAAAAATTTCACCATCTGTTTTAACTACATAAAACAAATCATTACCAGTATAATTACATAATTTATTAGCATCATCATAAGAAAACCCATGAGGATGAAACATTCCCGACTCTATTGTCTGAAAAAATTCAGATACCATTGGTAACAGTGTAGGTTTTAATCTTACAATTTCAATCATTTTCTTCATCATCCAGATCAGCATGTCCTGAATTAATCAAATCTTCTTCCACTTCAGATAAAAGAATTGTCCTATCTAGTTCATCTTCTTCTTTTTTTAATTCTTGTTTTGATTTATTTGTTTTAGCTCTTGGGAAAGTTAATTTAACTTTTTTAGGATCAAGATCTGTTGGTAATTGTGGTGGTGGGGAGAATTTTGCCAGGTCTTCAAAAATTATTGATATATCACCCTCGTACCAATTCAGATTGCCATTAATATATAAACCAACCCCTGGTTCAAGTTTATGTTTATGATTGGATAAATCTAAACATCTACCCTGTAATTTTAACCAACCATCAGGGAAACAGGTCATGGTCATTGGGTTACCGTGAGGATCTTCCAAAGTAACCTTGGCCATAACTTCTCCTTTTAATTTAGAATCTTCTTTCTTTACTTTAAATTCAAATATGTTTTTTACTTCTGCCTGTACCAGAACAACGTGTTTTGTATATTTCCGTTGTTCGGCTGGGGACATATCATCATCTGGTTTTGGTAGCAAAGTACCAAAATGAGGAAATGGAGTTGCTCCATAAGTAAAGAATCCATTAAATTCTTCAACTTTATTACCACTTAAAGATTCACCAATATAGAACCTTTCCAAAGCACATTTCTCAGCAATATTCCACTCTTCCTCCTCAGGCCATGGATAATTGAATTGTTTAAATGTTTCCGGGTCTTTCTTTTGTTTTTTAAGAAATTCTCCTAATTTCTTTTTATAATCAGCAGCGTATAAAAACATTAATTTACGAGGTAAATTAAATGAATCTAAACAACCAGAGGCGGCCAAAGCCTGAATAGCCGGGGCACGAACCTTTTGAGAGTCAAGTTTAGTTAAAAAGTCTTCAAAGCTAACAAAAGGACGTTTTGCCAAAATCTCTGGGATGGCGTCTTTACCTATATATTTTAACGCATCTAAACCGGTAAGTAATGTATTATCATCAATTATTGTATATGTAGTGTGAGATTTGTTCACATTCGGAGGAACAATCTTTACATTGAGTTTCTTTATTTCTTCTTTTATTTTTGTTACGTTATCTTTGGCAACCGGAGAATTGGAATTAACCTCGTGTTTAAGGTTGGTTACTAAAAATTCCAAAGGATAATTTGCTTTTAGAAAAGCAGTTTCATAAGAAAGAAAAGAATATTCGACGGCGTGACTCTTATTAAAAGAATATTTTGCAAACGGTTCGATTACGTTTGTCCATATTTCTTCAGCTTCTTTTAATGTCAATTTTTCTTTTGTTGAATCTAGAATAAATTTCTCTTTTATTTGTTTTTCTTTTTCTGGGTTTTTACCCTTAGCTTTGGTAAATTTTCTTAAAACATCGCTTTCAGTAAGTGACCATCCAGCAATATCCGAAGTAAGAATCAACAAAGATTCATCATACAAAGCAAAACCAAAAGTGTTTTTTAAAGATCTTTCAAGCAACGGATGTAAAAACTCCATTGGTTTTTCACCATTTTTTACTTTAAAAAACTCGCCCCTAATCTCTTTAGAAGCTGGTCTGGCTATGGTTGTTATAATTGCTAAATCTTCCATATTTTGAGGAACATATCTCTTACATAAATCTACGGTTCCAGCACTGGTTCCAAACTGAAAAACGCATAATGTATCACCTGAAGAAATTAAATCATACGTTTTCTTATCATACCCATTATAATCAAATGGAATTAACTCTTTTCCGCTTTGTTTTATCAACTCGTAAGTGTCATGTATAATATCTAAAGTAGAAAGACCTAAAATATCTAATTTGACCAGGTTCAAACTTTCGGCTCTATTTTTTTCCGACTCTATAACAACCTTTCCGTCCTTATCTCTCCTTAGTGGAACAAGCCCCCTAAGCGGACGTTTGTTAACAATAATACCAGCAGCGTGGGTTGAAACGGCCACAACTTGTCCCCCAATATCTTCTGCATATTCTTTAAGTTGCAAATACCCACCGCCATTATCAGCAATAGGTTTTGCGTATTCTGCAAATAACGATGCTTTTTCTAAAGCTTCAGAAACCGTCTTCATATCTGCTGGAATCGAATCAGCCAATAGGTTTCCAACTTTTACAGCGGCTTTTCTGTCTCCACCATAAATAAATGCCCTAGCAATTGCCCTTGCATATACTTTTGGAGTAAGTGTATTATAATTACTTATAGCTGCAACGTTGTCTTTACCATATTTTTTTACCACATAATCAATTACACGATCTCTAAATTTTGTTGATACATCTATATCTATATCGCTATAGTCTTTCTTCAACTTTGAATGAAACCGCTCAAACACCAAACCATACTTAATCGGATCCGTCTTATGAATTCCCAACAGATAAGCAACAAGAGAACCAC
>Ga0265293_10010667_pt1 | contig 12772 bp, 10 predicted proteins | sample Munlanlewell138R_FD_192505 | JGI IMG/M metagenome (GOLD analysis project Ga0265293, IMG submission 192505) | Leachate microbial communities from a municipal landfill in Southern Ontario, Canada - Leachate well 138R | ecosystem: Engineered > Solid waste > Landfill > Unclassified | place: Canada... | reverse complement strand
TGGGCCAATGAGAAGAGCGGATCCCCAGCAGCAGTAGAGAAACCTCCTCTATGTCTTAGAAGGTGCTCTATTGTAATTGCCTCTACCCTTTTGTCTCGATAGTTGGGAAACGAGTGGCTCAAAACTCCTTCCGGGCCAAATAGTTTACTCTCAAGAGTGAGCTTTCCCTCTTCGCATAGCTTCATAATAGCAACAGCTGTAATCAACTTAGAGAGCGATGCTACTCTAAAAATATTGTGGGGACCACACCTTTCGCCCCTCTCTCTATCTGCCCACCCATACCCCTTTGCATAGAGCAACTCCTCTCCCCTGATTAGGGCAAAAGAGGCCCCTTCTATCCCCCAACGGGCCATAAATTGCTCTACTTTTTTATCAAATAGCCGAGTACTACTTAGTTCTGAAAGCTCATTTGAAAGAGTCCGATTTAAATGGAGCATAGAGGCGGGAGCGACATCTGCTCCACTATCTGCCGAAAGATTACGATAGATAGAGAAACCATATATGGTTGAGAGCAGCAGAGCTATAGAGATTATGAATCTACCTACTATTTTCATGCTCCAAATTTAAAAAAAGTTCTTGAGGGTTGGAGCACCTTCTTTTAAAACGGCCAATAAAGAGGGTAGAAGCTACCAATAGCCCTGCTGCAAAACCGGAAAGAAGCCCCACCTCTTGCAAATTTAGCACAAAGCCTGCTATATATGCTGTTGGTATAGAGACTAAAAGATAGGAAATTAGAGCATAAATCGAGGCTTGTTTTACATCGGAAATTCCTCTTAATGCTCCTAAAGCACTCACTTGTAATCCATCTAAAATCTCAAAGAGAGCCACTACCATAAAGAGTTTGGTTGCAATTGCTATAACCTCTTCGGAAGAGGTGAAGAGTGAAGCGATCTCTCGTCCAAATAGCAGAAAGAGTATTGCCGCCACACCCATTATCATTAGAGAGAGGTGCATTCCTGCCACCCCACTCTTTCTAACACCCTCAATATCTCTCTTCCCAAAGGAGTGGCTCACATGAATTGTAGATGCAGCTGCTATTCCATTGGCAATCATAAATGTAAGATTGATCATTGCAAGAGCAATTTGATTGGCGGCGAGCGACTCTGTACTAATCCATCCCATCATAACCGTAATCATAGTTAGAGAGAGAAATTCAATAGACATCTGCCCCGAAATTGGAACGCCAATTCTCATTAGAGAAGCCAACCTTTTTTGAGAAAACAAAGAGAGATTGAAGAGTTTAAAAAATCTAAAATAGCTCCCTTTTAACCCAATTGCCACATAGAATGCAACCGGCATAAAGAGGCGTGAGATAAAGGTGGCCAATCCTGCACCCTCCATACCCATTTGAGGGAATCCCAACTTCCCAAAGATTAAAAGATAATTTAAAACAACATTGAGCCCATTGGCTACAAGTGTTATCTTCATAGCAATATGAGTGTTACCCATCCCCTCCATAAATTGCTTAAAGGTTTGAAAAAGCATAAAGGGTAAAATAGAGAGGGTAAGATAGATATAGTAGCCTCTCATCGCTCCAACAACCTCAACAGGTTGTCCAAAAAAGGGTAGGAGATAGAGTATGAGCACAAGTAGTAGAGAGAGCGCAAATGAAGCAACTAAATTTAAGAGGAGCGAATTTTGAAAGTAAGAGGCGATTGTTCTAAAATTTCTCTCTCCCCACTCCCTCCCCACAATTGGAGTGAGAGCCATTGAGATTCCCATTCCAATTACCAATACATTCATAATTACCGCCCCGGCCAACGATGCCGCAGCCAAAGGGGTAGCTCCCAGCCACCCTATCATGAGTGAATCTACAATCTGAACAGTAGATTGCCCTAAAAATGAGAGAATAATAGGTAGGGCACTTCTAAAATTCCTTTTATAGTAGGGGTAGAGGGTAAACTTCAATCTCTATCTCAATTATTTAAGAGAAAATCGAATAGTAATTTGATGTGAGACTTTAATCTTCTTAAAATCGGGTATTACAGGAGTTACATTGTCGGCCGCCGCCACCTCTTTGCTTCGGGTCATCAACATAGGGGCATTTAGATAGAGCTGTCCCGGCGAAACAGAGTAGCTCTGTACAGAGATCACCTGGTCTAATTTTAACCCTAAACCTGCAGCTATAGCCTCTGCATTTAGTTGAGCATCTTTTGCAGCCTCTTGTAACAACACCCTACCTATCTCTTGAGGATTGGAGAGCTTTGCATGAGTAACGGTAATATCGGTTATCTCCAATTTTGTAGCAGCCTCAAAAAGTTGAGCCAACTCTTTAGAGTTCTTTACAGTTACAATATATTCTCGGGTAGCTGCAATATTATCTCTCTTTAAGAGATACTTCTCTAAAGTCGAGTGCATATCGGATACCTGCAGATCCTCCTTTAAATCGACCCCAATAGCTGTCAACATCTTAAAGAGCTCTTTCTCTATATTGTCTAAACTCTTTTTACCTCTACTATTTAGCTCGCTCACCACTATTTGGGTAAATATCTGATCTGGGGTATACTCTTTTTCTGCCCTCCCTACAACTTCTAAATAGTTTTTAAAGTAGTTGTTGTTATTTTGGGCCGAAACTCCTACAAAACTTAGTAGTAGAAAAGCTATTAGAAAACCTCTTTTACTCATATCTCAAATTTTAATCTGTTATTGAGTTCAAATATAAGATTAACCGCTCAATTTTATACAAATAGTATCCCATCTCTCTATGGGACTATCGGCAAACTCTCCTTAATTATAGTATTTAAAAGATTGAGTGTAAATTAAAAAACCTGATTGATAGGGTATTAGTAATTAAGAGTAGAAATATTTTCATACTTTAATAGAAAGTCTATCTTTAATGTAGCTTCGGTTGAAATTTTGTGGATAAACAACTATATATATAGATCCGATGAAAAAGATCGAAGAGCCTCAATTCGATAAGAGAAGTATCGAAGAGATAATTGCTCTAAATGGTCGTAAGCCGGGAGCCCTTCTCACTATTTTGGAGGAAATACAGGAGAGTAACGAGTTTAAATTCTTGGATAGAGAAGCTATGGAGTATCTCTCTGATAGGATAGATATCCCTCTTTCCCGTATCTATAGCGTAGCCACATTTTACTCATTTTTCAATCTTGAACCTCAAGGAAAATACACTATTGTGGTGTGCCGGGGTACCGCCTGTCACACTAAAGGTTCTAAAAATCTTTTGGATCAACTCTTTCTCCTTCCCAAATGCAAAGGAGCGTTTGAATCTGGAGAGAGCAGTTTTACAACAGAAGATAGAGAGATAACCGTAAAAACAGTTGCCTGCTTTGGTCAATGTGCTTTAGCACCTGTGGTGGCGGTAGATGGGGTAATCTACAACAATGTTACCACTGGGCAGATTAAAGCAATCGTTAAAAAAATAGAGGAGGAGAGAGACAATGAGAATATCAAACTTTGACGATTTAGAAAGAATCAGAAAGAGGGGTTTAAGTAAAATCGCCCCCAACAAACCTTTTATTGGTGTTGGAGTGGGTACCTGCGGAATTGGAAGGGGTGCAGAGTCTCTTTTTGACTCATTTGCAAGGGAGATAGAGGAGCGACAATTGAATATAGGCTTGAAGAGGCTTGGATGTTTCGGCTTTTGTTCAGAAGAGCCCATTGTAAATATCTATATTCCCAATAAGCCTCTTATTCTTATGCATAGAGTCTCTGAAAATGATATTACTCCTATTGTTTTGGGAGTTGAGAAGGCCATTTTCCCCTATCGCAATATCTTATGTAGGGTAGAAGAGTGGGATTTTATCACCTCAAATCTTACCTATGGCAGGGGATATTTGGAACATCCACTCTGGAATGAAATCCCTTTTTTTAAGGGGCAGAAGAAAATTGTCCTGCGAAATTGTGGATTATTGGTGCCGGGCGATCTTGAAGAGTATATAGGGGTAGGAGGATATTATCCACTTTACCGCTCTCTATTTGAGATGACTCCTAAATCTATAGTAGAAGAGGTTAAGAGATCTAAGTTGAGGGGTAGGGGAGGAGCAGGTTTCCCTACCGGTATTAAATGGGAGTTGATGGCCAAAGCTGTAGGCGATCAGAAATATATTCTCTGTAATGCCGATGAGGGTGACCCGGGTGCTTTTATGAATCGTAATGAAATTGAAGGGGATCCTTTTATGCTGATTGAGGGAATGACAGTTGCAGCTTATGCAATGGGAGCATCCAATGGAATTGTTTACATAAGGGCGGAGTATCCTTTGGCGGTACAGCGCCTTAAAGAGTCTATAAAGGAGGCTAGGAAAAAGGGCCTCTTGGGAGAGAATATTTTTGGCACAGAGTTCTCCTTTGATATAGATATTGTTGAGGGTGCAGGGGCTTTTGTATGCGGAGAGGAGAGTGCCTTGATTCAAAGTATTGAGGGAAAGGCAGGCAGAGCTACACCACGCCCTCCCTACCCCTCCGAAAAAGGGATTAATGGAAAGCCTACCAATATCAACAATGTTGAAACTTATTGCAATATTCCGGTGATAATTTCAAAGGGGTGGGAGTGGTTTTGCCCAAAATGTATATGAGCGGCTTGTTAGAGAGAAACTTCCTTCTACAAACAGTAGGATAGCGATAGTAGGGGGAGGGCCTGCCGGTATAACTGCTGCCTATTATTTGGTAAGATTAGGCCATGAAGTGACAATTTTTGAATCGGAGTTGGCGGCTGGCGGTATTTTAAGGTGGGGAATACCCAAGTATAGACTACCTCTCTATATCTTGGAGAGAGAAATTGAGTTTCTGAAAGAGTTGGGAGTAAATTTTAGATTTAATACCACTGTTGGTGTCGATATATCTATCGAAGAGTTGGAGACAAATTATAGTAAAATAGTGATAGCAATAGGTGCGCATAAAGATATACCACTCAATATTAAAGGAAACGACATAAAGGGTGTACTTTTCGGGAGCGAACTTCTTAAAGGGTTGGCTAAGGGTGAGGTACCGCAGATAGGGAAGAGGGTAGCCGTTATAGGTGGTGGAAATGTTGCTGTCGATTCTGCCCGTACCCTGTTGCGCTTAGGTTCGGAGGTAACTGTTGTCTATAGGCGGGTTAAATCGGATATGCCGGCAAATAGAGATGAAATTAAGGAGGCGGAGATTGAAGGTGTGGAGTATCTTTTTTTAAGTAGTCCCAGAGAGATTTTGGCAGATGTAGAGAATTGCGTAAGAGGTATAAAGCTCGACAAGATGTGCTGTGGAGAGATAGATCTCTCTAATCGGAGGAAACCTCTTCCAACAGGCCACTCTTTTATTTTGGAGTGCGATACTGTTGTAATAGCAGTTGGCGAGGAGGTAGAATCTTCTTTTTTGGCAAAATTGGGGATATTGTCACTCCCGGGTGGAAATATTAAAGTTGAACCTTTCACATACAAGAGTAACAACCCCAAGGTGTATGCCATAGGAGATGCGGTAACGGGGCCCTCTACCGCTTCGGAAGCGATGGGGGCAGCAAAACGGGCAGCAAAGGAGATAGACCTTGAAGTCACAGGAAAAAAACGCTTTCACAAACTATTCAGATCTTTTGAATATAGCAATATAGTCCCATCCGTTCCTGAAGGGGGTAGTCGCCACTATTCGGTTAAGCGCCCTTTAGAAGAGAGAAGGGGCAATTTTGAAGAGGTTAATCTGGGATATACCCATGAGCAGGCTTTCGCCGAAGCTGCCCGTTGCCTTAGATGCGATGTAAATCTTTTTATAAATAGCGAAATAGAGTGACTATGAAAAACTTTGTTAATGTTACAATTGATGGTTCGCTTTATAAAATTGGGGCGGAACAGACAATATTAGAGGGATGTAGGGAGATAGGAATCAAACTCCCTTCGCTATGCTATTTGGAAGATGTTTCAAGCAATGCCTCTTGTGCTATATGTTTAGTTGAGGTAAAAGGAGCCAAGACCCTTCTCCGTTCCTGCATAACCGAACTCAAAGAAGGGATGGAGATCGTCACTTACTCTCCTGAAATAGATAGGGTTCGGAAAATAAACTTAGAGCTTATTTTGGCGAATCATCCTAAAGATTGCCTTATTTGTGAAAGGAATGGAAATTGCGAACTACAGGAGCTTTCTGCATTGCTTGGGGCAGAGAGAGAGTTTTCCTACAGTCAAACCTATATTGCCTAAGGACGACTCATCTTTGGCAATTATAAGAGATCCTAACAAGTGTATTCTATGTGGAAGATGTGTAGAGGTTTGTGCTGAAATGCAGGGGGTCTTTGCAATCGATTTTATAGGGAGAGGTTTACGGAGTATTGTTGGTACTTACATGGATAAAGGGCTGGGGAATACTATCTGTACTGCTTGCGGACAGTGTGCCTTAGTATGTCCTACTGCAGCTATTGTTGAGAGGGATGCCACCGATGATGTTTTTAGAGAAATTTATGATGGCAACAAGATAGTAATCGTTCAAACAGCTCTTGCCATAAGAGTTGGTATAGGCGAGGCAATGGGCATGGAGGAGGGAGCCTTGGTTACCGGTCAAATGGTAGCTGCTTTAAGAAGGTTGGGCTTCGATAAGGTGTTTGACACCCAATTTGCAGCCGATCTTACAATAATGGAAGAGGGGCATGAACTCATCAGTCGGTTGACCGCCGGTGGAAAACTCCCAATGATCACCTCCTGTTCTCCCGGCTGGATAAATTTTATTGAAAACTTCTTTCCAAACTCCCTTGAGCATCTCTCTACCTGCAAATCGCCCCAACAGATGTTTGGAGCTGTGGCAAAGAGCTATTATGCCAAAAAGATCAATATCGATCCGCGCAAATTGACAGTAGTTTCGATTATGCCTTGTACTGCTAAGAAATTTGAGTGCAAAAGAGAGGAGATGAAATCTGCCTATCACTATTGTAAAGAAGAGTTCTCTCCAAACTTTGACGAAAGTTTTTATGATGTCGATTATGTGCTCACTACAAGAGAATTGGCTAAGATGTTTAAACGAAAAGGGATAGAGTTTGACCGCCTCCCTTCCGAAGAGTTTGATGAACCATTGGGTATCTCTACGGGGGCCGGGGTGATTTTTGGAGCAACAGGGGGAGTGATGGAGGCAGCGTTACGAACAGCTTACGAAGTTGTTACAGGAACTCCACTTCCCCAGATAGAGTTGGTTGAAGTGAGGGGTTTTGATGGAATCAGAGAAGCCGAACTCAATCTTAATGGGACTAAAATTAAGGTAGCTGTTGCACATACCTTAAAGAATGCGCGTATCCTATTGGAACAGATAGAGAGAGGTGAGTCTCCATACACCTTTATAGAGGTGATGACTTGCCCCGGAGGGTGCTTGGGGGGAGGAGGACAGGCTATACCCACCACATGGGAGATTCGGCAAAAAAGGGCAGATTCAATTTATAAAGAGGATAGATTGCATAAGATCCGCAAATCTCACGACAATCCTGCCATAAAAACTATCTATAAAGAGTTTTTAAAAGAGCCGTTGGGAAAGGTCTCCCATCAACTTTTACATACAACATATTGTGGTAAAAGAGGGCTGCTATAAGCTATTTTTATATATTTGTCTTAAGTGAAAATTATAAATAGCAACTGGCTAACAAAAGAGTGCTCTATGAGAAAAACTTTAACCCTATTACTTTTTATTCTCTCTATCACCCTATATGCTCAAAATCCGGGGAGCTTAAGAGAGATTGATAAACTTTTTGAATCAATAGACCCAAGTGGGCCTGGAGTGGCTGTAGCGATAGAGATGGATGGGAAATTGATATATAATAAGGCCTTTGGATTGGCAAACTTGGAGTCTAATACTCCTATAACCAATGCAACTATTTTTGAGTGTGGTTCTGTTTCAAAACAGTTTGTGGCCGCTTCAATATTACTGTTGGCTAAAGAGGGGAAACTCTCTTTGAGCGACGATGTTAGAAAATATATCCCCGAACTTCCCAAATATGGAGCTACCATAACAGTAGATATGCTTCTTGCCCACACCTCCGGGCTTAAAGATTGGGGTGCCTTATATGCACTAACAGGATGGCCCAGAGGGAGTCGTCTATACACACAAGAGTTGGGGTACGATATTATTTTTAAACAGAAGAGTCTCAATTTTCCCTCCGGCACCCAATATTCATATAGCAACTCCAACTATATGCTGCTCTCCCTTATTATAGAGCGACTCTCAAAACTAACTTTAGATCAATTTTCTAAAAAATATTTTTTTGAACCCATGGGGATGTTTCACTCGCAATGGAGAGAAAATCACCGCACCATTGTAAAGGGGAGGGCTACCGCATACACTATGAGTAATGAAGAGTATCTTTTAAATATGCCATTTGAAAATTTGCATGGTCCGGGTGGCTTGCTAACAACCACAGCCGATCTTTTAAAGTGGAACTCTCTCTTTATAGATAGCTCTATTTTAGGTGAGAAGTACTCACTCAATAGAATAGAACCAAGGCTTACAAACGAGGGGGTCTCTATTGGCTATGCAGCCGGCTTAAGGATCGATACGCTTGGACTCTATAAAGAGATAGCCCATAGTGGAGCCACCGGAGGTTACCGTTCGTGGCTTGCATGGTACCCTGCCAAAAAACTTTCGGTTGTCTTATTGAGCAACTACGCCAAAATGGTACCTAAGAGTTATGGAGAGAAAATAGCCAATATCCTGTTAGATAATCCACCGGTTAAGAAAGAGAGTCCAGCCCATAGAGAGAGAGTTAGAAAGAATGTAGAGAAGATAGATATTGAGCCCTATCTTGGCCAATACTACAGCGAAGAGGTTGAAACAACCTACCTCTTGAGAAGAAGAGGGAATAGAATTGAACTCTATCGTAAAGCGGGTGATCTTATTTTGTTAAATCATGTAAAAGAGAGCACTTTTACTTCGGTTGGAGGGATCACCTATCAATTTGAGAAAAATAGTAGGGGAGAGGTTACAGGATTCAAAGCTTCACTCTCAAGAGCCAACAATGTCCCCTTTAAAAAGGTAAAGTAATCTAAATAGGGAATATATAAAAAAGAGAAGAGAGTTATATTATCATATATAACTCTCTTCTCTTTTGCTGCTCCCCGTCTAGGACTTGAACCTAGGACCCCCTGATTAACAGTCAGGTGCTCTGACCAACTGAGCTAACGAGGAGTATTCTCTATTTTGGAATGCAAATATAAGCCGAATAATTCTAATAACAAATTGTTTTATCCCATTTTTTTTAACTTTGTAGAAGAGTCGACACTTTATGAATATTGAACTACTCTCATCTTTACTAAATAGATTGATGATCTCTCACGACAGAGTAACACTGCCCGGAATGGGTAGTTTTATCTCTGAGGTAGCTCCCGCCTACTTCTCATCGGCAGGGATGGTTATCAATCCTCCATATAGGCGTATTCTTTTTAGATCCAAAGAGTTATGGGATGATAAAATTTTGACCAATGAGTATGCCAAAGAGAGGGGAGTAGCGGTGGCAAGTGCAGAGAGCGAGATAGAGCAATATGTAGAGTGGTTAAAACTTCAGTTGCGCAACAATGGACATTTTAAATTTCCAAACTTTGGGACTATAAGGGCTACAACAGATAACGACTTCTTTTTTGTAGCTCAACAGGGGATCTTCAACTATATAGAGGCGTACGGATTAGAGCCCGTTCCTGTTAAAAAACTCTCTACTTTAGGAAATATAGAGCGGTTGAAAAAGAGAAGGGTGCGAAATTTTTTTAAACATCCTCCTATATTTCCAACCTTAACCGATGTGGAGGATCTATTTGCCGATTTAGATAATGGGGCCCTTCAACATGAAGAGATAGAGGAGGTAGAATCTCTTGATCAAAATATGGTAGAACAATACAAAAAGCAATTTGAGGCTGTAGAGCGTGTAGAGGGTGGGAGCAATCTTGTTGAGGCCGAAGGGGGTAATGTGAGCGATTCTGATCTTATTGAGGCCGAAGAGGGTAATGTGAGCGATTCAGATTTTGTTGAGGCCGACGAGAGTGTAGAGGGCGAGAGAGAGCAAATTGAGCCTCAAGAGGGGGAACTCTCGGTTGAAGTAGTCAAGAGTAGAAGAGAGAGCTCCCTTATCTCTAAGGTTATCATAATACTTTCAATAATTTTTCTCTTACTTCTTTTGGTGATTCTGCTTCACCACTACCGCGAAGAGTTACAACCATTTTTAGAGAAAATTCTCTATAGTAGAGAGGAGAGGGAGCTGCTTAAACTTCTATAGAGTACTACACCTCTCAATTGATAGAGAATCGATTCAATTTTTGAGAATCAATTCATTGGGTAGAATCAGCTCACTACCGATCCATTCTCTACACTCTTTTCTGGTGCAATTAACCGCACTCTACCACTGCTCTCTGTTGCTGCAAGTAACATTCCATTAGATGGGATTCCCATGATTTTTCTAGGCTTAAGATTGGCCATTAGGATAACCTTTTTACCAATAAGCTCTTCTGGTTTGTACTCTTTGGCAATACCCGAAACTACCACCCTTACATCAATTCCACTATCTACAGTAAGTTTTAGTAGTTTGTCACTCCCTTTAACCTGTTCAGCCTCTATAATAGTTGCACTACGAAGGTCCAACTTGGTAAACTCATCATAGCTGCACTCCTCTTTTAATGGGGGGATAGATGGTTGAACTTTAGATAGAGACTCCTCTTTTTGTTGATCCAATTTTTTAATCTGCTGCTCAATCTGCTCATCCTCTATCTTCTCAAAAAGGAGCTCCTCTTTTAAAAGTTTATGACCGGTAGGGAGGAGGTTCTCTTTTCCAAAACTACTCCACAATTGAGGTTCAATATTTAAAATCTTTCTCAATTTTTTGGTGGTAAAGGGGAGGAAAGGATCTAAAGCTACCGTTAGATTGGCACAAATTTGAAGCGAGAGATACAAAATTGTACCAACCCTATTGGAATCCTCTTTATAGATGGCCCAAGGTTGAGTGTCGGTAAGATATTTGTTCCCTAAGCGGGCTAAATTGATAGCCTCCTTAAGGCCCTCCCTAAAATGGAAATGCTCTAAGCTCTGCTCTATCTTCTCTTTACTTTTGATAATCTGTGCAAAAAGCTCTCTCTCCTTGTCGCTTAGGGTATATTTGGGTACAACCCCGCCAAAGTATTTATGGGTGAGTACCAATGTTCTATTTACAAAGTTGCCCAAGATACCCACCAGCTCACTATTGTTACGGGTTTGAAAATCTTTCCATGTAAAGTCGTTATCTTTGGTCTCTGGCGCATTTGCGCATAGGGTATATCGTAATACATCCTCTTTTCCGGGAAAATCTTCTAAATATTGGTGAAGCCATACTGCCCAATTGCGTGAGGTAGAGATTTTATCTCCCTCTAAGTTTAAAAACTCATTGGCCGGCACATTGTCGGGGAGTATAAAATTATCGCCATATGCTTTTAACATAGTTGGAAAGACTATGCAGTGGAAGACAATATTGTCTTTTCCTATAAAGTGTATCAATCTGCTCTCACTATCTTTCCACCATCTCTCCCAATCATTGGGGAGTAACTCTTTGGTATTCGATATATAGCCAATTGGAGCATCGAACCAAACATATAGCACCTTCCCTTCGGCCCCCTCAATTGGTATGGGAACTCCCCAGTTTAAATCTCTGCTGACAGCTCTGGGCTGAAGTCCACCCTCCAACCAAGATTTGCACTGCCCATATACATTGCTCTTCCACTCCTTATGGTCTTCTAAAATCCACTCTTTAAGCCACTTTTCGTAGCGGTCTAAGGGTAGATACCAATGGGTTGTGCTTTTTAGTAATGGGGTCACTCCACTTAGTGCAGATCGTGGATTGATTAGCTCATTTGGAGAGAGGGTGCTTCCACAGCTTTCGCATTGGTCGCCATACGCCTCTTCGTTTGAACACCTTGGACAGGTTCCCACAATATAGCGGTCGGCTAAAAATTGGTTACTTTTTGGATCGTAAAATTGCTCACTCTCTCTCTCTAAAAAGAGTCCTTTATCGTAGAGAGTTTTAAAAAAATCGGATGCTGTCTCTCTATGTATCTCAGATGTTGTACGAGAGTAGATATCAAAGCTTATTCCAAATTTTTCGAATGACTCCTTAATCAATTTATGATATTGATCTACAATTGCCTGGGGGGTGCTCCCCTGCTGCTGCGCCTTGATAGTTATTGGCACTCCATGCTCGTCGGAGCCGCACACATATAAAACCTCTCTCTCTTGCAACCTTAAGTATCGGGCATAGATATCTGCAGGTATATAAACTCCTGCCAAATGGCCAATATGTATCGCTCCATTGGCATAAGGGAGTGCTGCAGTGATTAAGGTTCTCTTGAACTCTCTTCTTTTACTATCCATTATATCTAAAATTTTCTTGTGCTTCCTTTATATTGTGATTCTATTTAACTCCTTTGAGAAGTGGTTTCTCACCTGCATTAAGATTTGGAGTCGTTTCATCAACTCATTTTTTAAAACCTCATCTCTACGCTCCTCAGCCTCTTTCAACTCCTTAAAGAGATTTTGATAGGCTATTGAAGTTATTTTTGCCTTGTAGAGAGCTATCGCTTTTGGTACGGCAGCAGAGAGCTGTTGAAGTTCTGGGGTTAGAGATTCAACAAATACTTTAACCGACAGGGTATATTGTGTATGCAAAAGATCGCTTACAACGGCAACAATTTGTGAATCGTTATGGTTAAAGAGAATTTTATGTATCTCTTCGCAGCTTTTATCTCTGTTGCTAAAATAGAGGTCAAAGATCTCTTTGTGTAGAAGATTGGTAAGCTCCAGATCGTCGTTCTGTAACTCTCTTAAAATATAATCGGAGACAGTAACCTCCTCTTTAGCGAGAGGT
>Ga0265293_10010665_pt1 | contig 12773 bp, 11 predicted proteins | sample Munlanlewell138R_FD_192505 | JGI IMG/M metagenome (GOLD analysis project Ga0265293, IMG submission 192505) | Leachate microbial communities from a municipal landfill in Southern Ontario, Canada - Leachate well 138R | ecosystem: Engineered > Solid waste > Landfill > Unclassified | place: Canada... | reverse complement strand
CGAACGGGGCAGCCAGCCGGACGATGCGTTGCGCAGCCAGGTTCAGGATGGCGTGCGGCGACGGACGATCGATCTCGATGCGCTCCAGCTCGCCATTGCGGCGGATATAGACGGTCAATTGAAGATCGCCATGGATTTTGCCCCGCGCCTGTTCCGGATAATGCTTCGTTCCGATTTTTTCGATTCTGGCGCGCCAGGAATCCAGATAAGCGGCCTGGTCGTCGGCTTTGGCCGACGGTCCGGTAAAGTGTTGCCTGGGCCGGGCTTCGTAGCGTCGGATTTGCTCGCGCAGCGCGCTTATCCGGGCATTGAGCACCATGCTTTCCTGGTCGCGGACGTCCTTGCCCGATTCGGCGGATTCCAGGAAGTGTTCGGGGTCTATGCGAGGCGCGTCGGCCCGGTCGTCGGAGAGCAACTGGGTATAGAGCTGTAATTGCTGTTTTTCCAGTTCCGCTTGGCGCTTGCGCAGGGCGGCCAGCACGATTTCATCGGGGCTGGCCAGGCTGGTGCGAGGCAGGGGAGACGTCGACATCCCCGATTGCGCGTCGCCGCCGCCGTTCAGGTCGGCTTGGGCAAGCGCCTCGGGGGCCAGGGGAGGGAGATCGCTTTGCGCATTGACCAGGATGATGTCGAGCGACGAGGAAGGCGACGCGGCAGGCCGCGGCCGTTCGGGATGCCACAGCAGCACGCACGCATGGACAGCCGCCGATATCGCCAGCGCTATGCGCAGGTGATCGTTTCGTCGGCTTTTCAGACGCAGCAGCAGGGTGGGCAGCACGGACATGGAGATTCCAGAATAGCCGTCCCAGGATCGGCTGTACAAGCTCAGTTGGCCGGCTCAGTGTCGCGCAATCGGCATTGCAGTTCAAGCGCCAGTTCGTCCACGCCCAGGATGTCCAGGGTGACGATGTGTCCGCGCTCCAGCTCGGGTAGGCCCGGCACGCGTGTGACCAGCGGCGCGTTGTCCAGCCTGACCAGGTCTTCGCGCAGCACGCCGGCCTGTACCGTGCGCAAATTCTGCTGCTGCAGCCATCGCAGGCACCAATACCGTTCCATGGCGGACTGGTAGTCGCCCCAGGCCGCGTACTGGGATTCGAATGCGCCGATGATGGCGAACAGGTCGGCATCCTTGGGCTTGAACGGCGCCGCCAGCCGGGCGGAAATGCCATGCTGCGCGGCGGCCAGGATCTGTGCCTGGTTGATCAGGTCGATGTACCGGCGCAACGGAGAGGTGGACCACGCATACTGAGGGACGCCGATGGATTCGTGCGGCAGCGCATGCGTGGACATGCGAACCCGGCCCGCCTGCTGCGAGCGGTAGATGCCGGGCACGCCGTGCCGGGCCAGCAGGCCGCCCCATTGGCTATTGGCAAATATCATGTACTCCGCGACCAACCGGTCCAGCGGCGCATTGCGCCGCCGCGGCACCAGCCGCACGATCGAGTCCGGATCGTCATGCGGGCCGTCCAGGACGAAGCTGTATTCCACCCGGTTGTTGTTTTCGGGCTTGCCGCGCGCCAGTTCGCGCTGCGCGCACAGATGGGTCGCGAATCGCCACAATGGGCGCAGCCAAGCCGCGTAGGGAAAATCCGCATCCGGAGCGTCCAGGGCTTCTTCTGTGATGTGCGCGTCCAGGCGGTTGTGGCGCAGGTTCTCGCGCACCCGGATGCGTTCCACGCGCGTGTCGGTCGACAGGATCTCACCGGTTTTCAGGTTGGCGTCGACGTACAGGGACAGGGCGGGACGTTCCTGCCCTTCGTCCAGGGAGAAGGTCTGTATCAGCTCGGGCGGCAGCATGGGGATTTTCATGCCCGGAATGTAGACCGTGGACATGCGGCTGCGCGCGATCTTGTCCAACTCGTTGTCGCGTGTGACGGCCAGCCCGGGTGCGGCGATATGTATGCCGATGCGGGCGACGTCGTCGCCGAGCATCGTGACCGACAGGGCGTCGTCGATTTCCGTCGTGCTGTCGTCGTCGATGGAATAGGCGGTGACGTTCGCCGGCGGGATATCCTGCTCCAGGACGGGCGGGGCGACGGGCGCGAAATCCGGTCCCTTGGGAAAGTGGGTGGCCATGAAGCGATGCTGGTGCAGGGCCAGAGCATGAGGCCATGCGCCCAATGCCAGCAGCAATTTTTCGGGCGACGTGTTCTTGCTGTCGACGGCGGCTTCGAACGCCTTCCATTGCATCGAATTCTTGTCCGGCCTGGTCAAGAAGGTGTGGGCGACCTCCTTGATCTCGTCCGGCAGGCGGCCGGCGAGCATCTGGTCCGTCCATTCCTGCTGTCGGGCAGCCTGCTTCTGTTTTTTTTCGATGGCGGCCAGGGCGGCGGCGAGGATGTCCGGAGGCGCCGGGCGATAGCGCCCTTTGCCCCGGCGATGGAAATAGGCGGGCGCGCTGTTCAGCGCGAAGATCAGGCCGGCTTTTTCCACCGCATCGGGTGGATGGCCGAAATACTCTTGCGCAAAGTGCATGGCTTCGAATTCTTCTTGCGGCGCGCACTCCCACAGGAAGTCGATTTCCTGCTCGGAGGCCAGCTCGCGCGCCTTTTCCAGCAGCACGGCGGGCGCAGGCGTGTCGAACTGGAAGAGAACGAGATTGTTTTTGATTTTGCTGCGCTTGCCCGACTCGGACTCGACCTGCATGGTCGAGTCGCTTTGCGAGAATATTTTTTCCGCTTTGAAGTTGCCGCTGTCTTCGTAAAGAACGTACATAAGTATCCGTCAGGACACGCCAGGGGACGTGGTATGGTCAATGAAAGTGTTTTCAGGTGCCGGGTGCGGCATGGACGGCGTCGGGCCTGGACAAGGCGAAATCCAGGACTTCGGGCAGCCATTGCGCGAAATCGGAAATGCCGTGGTCGCTATGTTCCAGCAGGCGGATGCGGCTGCCGGCGTACCAGTCCACCATTTCCCGCCAGTCCAGGACTTCGTCGCCCTTGGCCGCCAGCAGGTAGTAGCGTTCGGGGTGCGCGGGCTTGCCGGCCGCCATGGCGGCCAGTTCGTCGACGTACTCGGGCAGGAAGACGAACGGCGCGTCGGAGTGGTATTGGGTGTGCTCGCCCACCTGCGTCGCCAGGTCGCGGGCGGCATAGACCGCCGGGTTGAGCAACGCCGCGCGGCATTTCCAGTGCTCGGCCAGGCAGGCGGCATAGTAGCCGCCCAATGATGATCCGATGATGCATAGGTCCTGCTCGGGGTTCAGGCCCTGCATCCGGGTCGCCTTTTCGATCAGATGGCGGGCCAGCTCCAGCGCGCGTTGCGGACTGGCCGGCAACTGGGGGCAAAGCCAGCGGTCGGCCAGTCCTTTGTCGTTCATGGCCTGCGCGAATAGCGTGGCTTTGAAGGACTGGGGCGAGGAGCGAAAGCCGTGCAGATAAAGAATCATGTCGCCTCGGGGGGGGATTGCAGGCGGTCCAGGAGTTTTTGATGGATGCCTCCGAAGCCGCCGTTGCTCATTATCAATATCGCGTCGCCGGGTCGAGCCGCCGAACGGATGCCTTCGATCATTTTATCCAACTCGTCGTACGACGACACCCGGTTTCCCAATGGCGCAAGGACGGTGGCGGGATCCCAGCCCAGCGCGTGCTTGCCTTCGCGCGAGCCGAAGCAGAACGCGAGGTCGGCATCGGCCAGCGCATCGGGCAGCCGGGCCGCCATGGCGCCCAATTTCATGGTGTTCGAGCGCGGCTCGATCACGGCAAGGATGCGCCGCGCCCCGATCCGTTTGCGCAGGCCGTCCAGAGTCGTGGCAATGGCGGTGGGGTGGTGGGCAAAGTCGTCATAAACGTCGATGTCGCGTACCGAGCCGCGCAGTTCCATGCGGCGCTTGACGCCTTGGAACGCGCAAAGCGCGTCGATGCCCTGGGATACCGGCACGCCCGCGTGCGCCGCGGCGGCCAGGGCCGCCAGGGCGTTGAGCTGGTTGTGACGCCCGGTGATGCTCCAGCGCACGGTTCCTTGCTTGGCGCCGTCGTGAAGGACGTCGAAGTCGGTGGGGTGGTCTTCATGAGGACCGGCCTGCCAATCGCCTTGCGCGCCGAAGGTTCGCGTGGGGGTCCAGCATCCGCGCCGGATCACTCTTTCCAGAGCCGAATCGCCGGTAGGATGCAGCACCAGCCCTTGGGATGGAACCGTGCGTAGCAAATGGTGGAATTGGGTTTCGATCGCGGCCAGATCGGGGAAGATGTCGGCATGATCGTATTCGAGGTTGTTCAGTATGGCCGTGCGCGGGCGGTAATGCACGAATTTCGACCGTTTGTCGAAGAAAGCCGTGTCGTATTCGTCCGCTTCGATGACGAACAGCGAACTTTGCGGCCGATAGCGCGCCGATACCTGCAAATCCGCCGCCACGCCGCCGATCAGGAAGTTGGGCTCGCGGCCCGCATGCTCCAGGATCCAGGCCAGCATGGAACTGGTGGTGGTCTTGCCGTGCGTGCCCGCCACCGCCAGGACGTGCTGCCCGCGCAATATGTTTTCCGCCAGCCATTGGGGGCCTGAAGTGTAGGGCAGGTCTTGGTCCAGTATGGCCTCCATCAACGGATTGCCGCGCGACACGACGTTGCCGATGATGTAGAGATCCGCGTTCAAGCGAGCCTGGTCGGCGCCGAAGCCTTCGATTAGCGTTATGCCCTGTTGTTCCAGTTGCGTACTCATCGGAGGATAGACGCCGGCATCGCATCCGGTGACAGTATGCCCGGCCGAACGAGCGATCAGCGCCAATCCGCCCATGAACGTTCCGCAGATGCCTAATATATGTACATGCATGGTTATCCTCCGACATAGGGCCGCCTGTCCTCCACGCGAGCGGGCTTCGCGATAAAGGACGGTCCGGTATTGTAGTGAAGAACGCCGGGTGTGGTTTTCAGCCTTAAAAACCGCTATGCCTCCGGAATTTTGAAGCGCATCCATCCGTTCACTACACGGCGACTACGATTGACCACTGCCGTATAGTGAATAAGAGGATGTCATGGATTCGACAACGAACGTGTTGGCGAGTGGATTCAGCGCGCTGCCAAGCGGACATGAAAGGCTGGGCGAGACGCCTGGGTGGCGACGCATATCATGGTTTTCTTTACGATTCGTCGAGGAAACTGACTGATTCGTCGAAAAGCTTTTGCTTGCCGGCGCTTTGTCGAGGTCAAATTAAGCAACTTTGACTGGTTATTGCGCTGCCTGGCTAGCGGATGGCATTGACAACGGGAGGTGAATATGGCGAAGAGGCTTAGCGACCGCGCTTGGGATCGAGGCGGTGGAGTCATGTCGGTGGCAACATCGCCGCGGTTTTTTGTTTCTGGGTTGATACTGCTTGCACTGACTGGCCGCGTGCGGCGACAGTGGCACGTCTCACCCACCTCTTTCATCAAACACATACACTGCCGTCATTGATGCCGGCAGCAGCGGTTCGCGTCTTTTCCTGTACGAAACCGTGCCCGCCGATAACAAATTTGGCACAGCCAAACTTGGTGCGATCAATAAGCTGCTAATTTATTCCGGTGGTGAAGCGCTGTCAAGTTTTGTCGATTCGCCCTCCGAGGCGGGCCCGGAGGGGGTGCAGCCCCTGCTCGATAGGCTCGACCAGGAACTCGCCGCGCATGGTCTGGACAAGCGCGACGTGAGCGTGAACGTGCTGGCCACCGCCGGGATGCGCCACGTCGATGCGGACAATCCGGCAGCTTCCGCCGCCATCTATGAAAGTGTGCGAAATACGGTGCAGGCCGCGCAATACACGGTCGGGGCAGTAGGCACGATCAGCGGTCAGGACGAAGGACTCTATGCCTGGGCCGACGTGAATTACCTCAAGAATGTTTTCCAGGAACGCGGTGTCCCCTACGGCATCGTGGAGATAGGCGGCGCATCGGCGCAGGTGACGTACGTGTCGAGCGCTTCCGATAATCCGAACGTCAAGCCCGTCACCATCAACGGCGTGGGCTATCCGGTATTCAGCATCAGCTATCGGGGCCTGGGGTTGAATGATGCGCGTGCCGACATGATTGCCGGCGGCGGGGTCATTGACAACCCATGTTACACCCGGGGCTACGTCTTCGGAGCGAACAGTGGCGACCCAGCTCCCGCAGTTGGCGTCGATTCGCTGACGGGCAACTACGATTACCTTACCTGCAGCAATTTGTATCGCGACCTGATCACTTCTTATTTCCAAGCCGACTCTCCCATGGATGCGGGTTTTTCCGCCACCCGTTTCCTGCTGACGGGCGCTTCGATTCCCGGAGTGCTTCATAATTGGGGGGTGACCAGCTCCGGTCCATCCAGCGCGCTTTCTTCGATGGCGCAGCAGCATTGTCAAGGCGCGCTCTGGAGCGACTTCTACGCCAGTTTCCAGCAGTACAGCCCTTCGCGTTTCCTGCAGTCTCAGTGCTCGAGCAGTACGTATTTGGGTGTTTTGCTGCATGATGCCGATGCGCTGGGTTTGCGGACCGACCAGACTGCCTCGACGCCGGACATCGACGGCACGGCCACCACCTGGACGCTGGGATACGTCTTGATTTCGGAGTTCGGCCGTTGATACGGACAAGGCCGAGCTTTTGCGGGCGAGGCAGTTCGCTGCGCACCCGCCCCTGTCGATCGCAATGCCGTGATTATGCGGATGCTATTATCTTTGGTGAAGACACACTATATGGATAGACGACATGAGACGGCGAGACTTTATAGGGGGAGCCGCATTGGCGGCGGCATGGACCGTGCCGGCGGCCATTCCCTGGGCGCGCGCCTTGGCGGCCTCCGCCCATCCCTTTTATCAAATGTCCTATTCCGGGCTGGACGACAAGCCCGTGGCGCTGTCCCAGTTCCTGGGCAAGCCGTTGGCGGTGAATTTCTGGGCGACCTGGTGCGCGCCCTGCGTCAAGGAAATGCCGGACCTGGATGCCTTGCAGAAGGCGCATCCCTACGTCCGGATCATCGGCGTTGCGGTCGATACCGAGAAAAATGTAAACAAATTCATTCAAAAGGTACCGGTTTCCTATCCGCTCCTGGTGGCGGGATACGGCGGCATACAGCAGATGAAAGAATTGGGCAACGCCAAGGGCGGCTTGCCGTATACAGTCGTGTTCAATGGCCGCGGGGAATTGACCCATCGGATGCTGGGCCAGATCGACCCTGAAAAGTTCGGCGCCATCCTGGGCGATCTGGCTTAGCCAAGGGGCCGATGGCCTACCTGCAAGTTCCAGCGATTAATGGACAAATACGCCGTTTTAGCGTAAAAAGGCGATCTAACTACCTGAAAAATCCCGCTAATGGCGAAACACATCCTGGTCTTGCATGGTCCGAACTTGAACCTGCTCGGTACGCGCGAGCCTGATATCTATGGACGGCAAACACTGGCCGACATAGACCGGAATTTGCAACGATTGGCTGAACAGCAAGGCGCCGTTTGCACGACATTTCAAAGCAATCACGAAGGCGCCCTGGTGGATCGCATACACCAGTCGCATCAGGATGGAACGGATTTCATTGTCATCAACGCCGGCGCCTACACGCATACCAGCATCGCCCTGCGTGACGCACTGGCCGGTGTGGGCATCCCTTTTCTGGAAGTGCATTTGTCCAATGTCCACAAGCGCGAGCCTTTCCGCCATCGTTCTTATTTGTCGGATGCGGCGCAAGGGGTGATCGTGGGCTTGGGGGCATACGGCTACGAAGCCGCCGTGCGCTACGCGTTATCGAATTAAGCATATACAGTAAGATCTTTTTAATCTTTTTAATCTTTTAATCATGAAAGCACGTTGCTCGCGCCGAGTGTCCACATCCAAGGGGTGGCAAACGTGTTTATGGGAAGTGGTATGGACCTCAGAAAACTGAAAACATTGATCGATCTCGTGGCCGATTCGGGCATCGCCGAACTGGAAATCACCGAGGGCGAAGGCAAGGTCAGAATCGTCAAGTTCTCGCAAGCCGCGCAGTCGGTGGCCCCCGTCCAGGCGGTGGCGGCGGCTCCGGTGGAAGCCGCGCCTGTGCCGGCCGCCCCCGCGGCGCCCGCCGCGCCGCCGGAACCCGTCGGCCATACGGTCAAGGCGCCCATGGTGGGCACGTTTTATCGCTCGCCCAATCCGGGCGCATCGCCGTTCGTCGAAGTCGGACAGGCGGTCAAGGAAGGCGAGCCGTTGTGCATCATCGAGGCCATGAAGCTGCTCAACGAAATCGAAGCCGACAAGGCGGGCGTGATCAAGGAAATCCTGGTCGAAAACGGCGAACCGGTCGAGTATGGTCAACCTTTGTTCATCATCGGCTAAGCCATCATGTTCGAGAAAATCCTGATCGCCAATCGTGGCGAAATCGCCTTGCGCATACAGCGCGCCTGCCGCGAGCTGGGCATCAAGACGGTGGTCGTGCATTCCGAGGCGGATCGTGAAGCCAAATACGTTCGCTTGGCCGATGAATCCGTATGCATCGGACCCGCGCCGGCCCGCGACAGTTATCTGAACATGCCCGCCTTGATTTCCGCGGCGGAAGTCACCGATGCCGAGGCCATACACCCCGGTTACGGCTTCCTGGCCGAAAATGCGGATTTTGCCGAGCGCGTCGAGAAAAGCGGCTTTGTCTTCATCGGTCCGCGTCCCGAAACCATTCGGCAGATGGGCGACAAAGTCAGCGCCAAGCACGCCATGATCGAGGCGGGGGTGCCCGTCGTTCCTGGCTCAGACGGCGCCTTGCCCGAAGATCCGCAGGAGATCCTGCGCATCGCCCGCGACGTGGGCTATCCGGTCATCATCAAGGCCGCGGGCGGCGGCGGCGGGCGCGGCATGCGTGTCGTCTATACCGAAGCCGCATTATTGAATGCCGTGACGCTGACGCGTTCCGAGGCGGGCGCCGCATTCAATAACCCCGAAGTCTATATGGAAAAGTTCCTGGAGAACCCACGCCATATCGAGATTCAGGTTCTGGCCGATGGTGGGCGCAACGCGGTATGGCTGGGCGAGCGCGACTGCTCCATGCAGCGCCGTCACCAGAAAGTCATCGAAGAAGCCCCCGCGCCGGGCATCGCCCGTCGACTGGTCGAGCGCATCGGCGAGCGCTGCGCGGAGGCGTGCCGCAAGATGGGCTACCGCGGCGCGGGCACGTTCGAATTCCTGTATGAAAACGGCGAGTTCTTTTTCATCGAAATGAATACCCGGATTCAAGTCGAGCATACCGTGACCGAAATGATAACGGGACTGGATCTGGTGCAGCAGCAGATCCTGATCGCCGCCGGTGAAAAATTCACCTTGCGTCAACGCGACGTTGAATTTCGTGGCCATGCCCTCGAATGCCGCATCAACGCCGAAGACCCGTTCACGTTCATGCCCAGCCCGGGCAGGATCACGAACTGGCATGCGCCGGGCGGACCCGGCGTGCGCATGGATTCGCATGTGTTCAGCGGCTATATGGTGCCGCCGAACTACGATTCGATGATCGCCAAGCTCATTACGTATGGCGATACGCGCCAGCAGGCCATCGCGCGCATGCAGATCGCGCTGTCCGAAATGGCGGTCGAGGGCGTATCCACCAATGTACCTTTGCATCGCGAGCTGATGCAGGATGCGCGCTTCGTCGAAGGCGGCACCAGTATCCATTATCTGGAGCAGAAACTGTCGCAGCGTCCCTCCTGACGTCGGGCCGCCGATGAAAGGAAGCTGCGGCCGCGCGGCTGGAGCGGCTCGTTCCGAACACGGGGGCGTCGCCCCTGTTTCACTATGAAAAGGTAGATCATGCGCGAACTCGTGTTGCTATGCCCGGAAGCGCAGGCCGAGGCTTTGTCCGATGCCATGCTGGAGGCGGGCGTATTGTCCGTCTCGGTCGAGGATGCGGACGGCGATACGGCCGAGGAAAAGCCGTTGTTCGGCGAGCCCGGACTGGAGCCCGACATCCTGGCTTGGAATCGCAATCGCGTGGTCGCGTTATTGCCTGACGGGCTGGATCCGGAGCAATTGCTGGCGCAATTGCGCGAGGCGGGCGTCGGCGAGTATGGCAAGGGACAATGGCAGTTGCGGGACGTGCCGGATGCCGATTGGGTCCGGTTGACGCAATCGCAATTCGGGCCGATACAGGTCGGAGAACGCATCCTGATCGTACCGAGCTGGCACCGCGACGGCGCCGCTGCCGCCGCTCAAGCGCGCGTGGCCGGAGGCCATGTACGGATCGAGCTGGATCCCGGCCTGGCCTTTGGCACGGGCAGCCATCCGACCACGCACTTATGCCTGGCCTGGTTGGCCGAGCACGTGCAGGGCGGGGAGTCGGTGCTGGATTACGGCTGCGGCTCGGGCATTTTGGCGATCGCGGCCAAGAAGTTGGGCGCGGACAGGGTGCTGGCGGTGGACATCGACGAGCAGGCCGTCCAGGCGACACGCTACAACGCCCAGGAAAACGGCGTCCACGTGCTGGCCATGCTGCCCGACGGCCTGGCCGACGGCTGCGCCGACATCGTCGTGGCCAACATTCTGTCCAATCCCCTCAAGGTCCTTGCGCCCATGCTGGCAAATCGCGTCGCGCCGGGCGGCCGGCTCTCGTTGTCCGGCGTGCTCGAGCGCCAGGCCGAAGACGTCGCGCAGGCGTATGCGCCGTGGATCGATCTCGACGTATGGCGGGATCGCGACGGGTGGGTTTGTCTGCATGGCCGGCGCAAGCGATAATCGTAACGGCCGCTAACCAGGGAGATGGTGCATTCATGGACTTGATGACCCGTTGCCCGCATTGTGCGCATACTTTCGAGGTCAGCCTTGCGCAGCTGCAATTGCGCAAGGGCTTCGTGCGTTGCGCGCGTTGTTCACATATATTCGATGGCTACGAGGCGGTGGTGCCCGAAGAGGACGCGCCCGCTGCCGCGCCGAACGATGAACCCGCGCCGGAGGCCGGAGTCGCGGCGCCCCCCGAAGAGCCGATATTGCCCAGCGTAGTGCGTCACCGGATATCGGATGCGCGGGCCGGGACGGAGCCGGGCGGCGATTTCACGGTGTCGTTGCCAGCCGGCAATGCTTCCTTGTCTCCCGAGCCGCGGTTTTCGCTGCGCGAGCGCGATGCCTTCCACGAGGCGGGAAGAGAGCACTTCGTTTTTGGCCGCGCCGAGGATGACGATGCCGAGCAGGATGACGGCGAATCCGAGCTCGGAGACGATACGCGCGAGGATCGGGACGAGCGAGCGCTGTATCTCGAGCCGAGGGCGGACTCGGGACGTCGCGCGCGCGCGCCCGCCTTTCTGGACGAAAAGATCGGCTTTTCGCGACGTTTGATGCGAGTGGTATGGCGCATCCTTGCCGTGATGGCCATCCTGTGCGCCTTGCTGCTTCTGGTGTATGTCTATCGGGTGCAGATCGCCAATTCGGCGCCGGTGCTTCGTCCCGTGCTGGAGAAGGCATGCTCGACGCTGAAGTGCCGCATTCCCTTCGCCCGGCAGATCGATCAGGTTCAGATCACCCGCTCCTCGCTCAAGGCCGGCGCCGCCGTGGCGGGCGAAGCGGCCGGACCCGGGCAAGAGCCGGGAACCTTGATTTTGGAAGTCAGCTTGCGCAACAGCTATGATCGGCCGCAGGAATGGCCGGTCCTGATGCTGGATCTGACCGATTTTTCAGGCGCCACGGTGGTTAGGCGCGAACTGCCGCCCGATGCGTATTTGTCGCCCGATGTGGCGCAACAGCCTTTTGCCGCATCCAGCGAAGTGCTGGTGCGCCTGCCGATCATTCCCAAGAATGTGAACGTCAACGGCTATAAATTGAGCAAGTATTTTCCTTGAGGCCAGTCTAAATGTCAGAGAAAGTGTTGATTTGTGGTTCCATCGCGTTTGATACGATCGCCGTATTCGAAGGCCATTTCAAGGATCATATACTTGCCGACAGCATCCATGCGTTGAGCGTCTCGTTTTTCGTTCCTTCGCTGCGCAAGGAATATGGAGGCTGCGCCGGCAATATCGCCTATAACCTGAAGCTGCTGAACGGGCAGCCGGTGCCGGTGGGCGCCGTCGGCAGCGATGCGCAGGATTATCTGGACTATATGGAAATGCAGGGCATCGACATCAGCCGGGTAATGGTGTTGCCGGATATGTATACCCCGCAATGCTTCATCACGACCGATCTGGACAACAACCAGATCGCTTCGTTCCATCCGGGCGCGATGCTGCGTTCGGCCGAGAACGACATCAGCGGCGTCGACGCGTCGTGGGCCATCGTGGCGCCCGACTCGAAGGACGGCATGTTCGCGCATGCCCGGCGCCTGCACGCGGACGGCACGCCCTTCGTATTCGATCTGGGACAGGCCATGCCCTTGTTCTCGGGCGACGACATCACGGACATGATGGCGCTGGCCCGCATCATGACCCTGAACGAGTACGAAGCCAGCGTCGTGGAACAGCGCACGAGGCGTTCGATGGCGGACATCGCCCGGGATATGCAAGGGGTCATCGTGTCGCGCGGCGCGCAAAGCACGCTGCTGTATAGTGATGGACAAGTCGCCGAAATCGACAGTATCGCCGTGGAGCACATCGTCGATCCCACGGGTTGCGGCGATGCGCATCGCGCGGGGTTGTTATATGGCCTTACAAAAGGCTGGCCGCTCATCGATGCCTGCCGTTTGGCGAATGTGATGGGTAGTTTTAAAATTGCTTCACGAGGCCCTCAGAACCATCAACCGTCGCGCCTCCAAATACAGGATGCCCTGCGCCAACATTACGGCGTGACCTTGCTGGACTGACGGCATAAGGCGTTTCCAGCGATGCGTTCACGGCAGGCATTTTCTCTAAGGAGTACTTCCATGCAAACTCGACACATTACTCGTGCAAATCCGCGTCGCTG
>Ga0265293_10010664_pt1 | contig 12774 bp, 7 predicted proteins | sample Munlanlewell138R_FD_192505 | JGI IMG/M metagenome (GOLD analysis project Ga0265293, IMG submission 192505) | Leachate microbial communities from a municipal landfill in Southern Ontario, Canada - Leachate well 138R | ecosystem: Engineered > Solid waste > Landfill > Unclassified | place: Canada... | reverse complement strand
AGAAGCGGCTCGATCTAAAGCAACTTCTTTTTTACGTCCGGTTTTAGTAATTTTAATAATGGATTTTAAATGTCCTGGAACTGGACCGCTCAACCAAACTTCACCTGATTCTTGATCGAGATGAAGCACAGTTAAATTGCGAATAGTTTTATTATCAACTCCATAATGACCAGCCATCTTCATTCCTGGCCAAACTCTACCTGGATCAGTTCCCGCTCCAATTGAACCCGGAGCTCTTAATCGATCAGATTGACCGTGAGTTCGAGGTCCACCGGCAAAACCATGGCGTTTAACCACACCGGCAAAACCGCGGCCTTTGGTGACGCCTTGCACAGCTACTACATCGCCAACTTCTAATACATTGGCTAAAGAAATCGTCTCGCCGACTTTAAGTTGATCTAAATTTTCCTCTTCACCTAACTCATCTAAAATAACTCTTACACCCTTAATTTGCTTCACACCTTCAGAAAAACCACTCTGTTGCAGTCTGCTTCGGAGTGGTTTTGACATGTTTTTGAGCTTCTTGTCACCGTAGCCAATCTCGAAAATAGCTACGTTTTGCTGCTTAGTTTGATCTTGTTTATTAATAACTGAAGTTTCAAGTTTATTAACTATCAAATTATGACCAACATGACATTTGGTCACAGCCAACCTCTTCCCGGTCGTAGACCAGGCTTGGGTCATATCTAATTTGGTAGCAAAAACCGTTTTTAACATAATCTCTCAGACAGTGTTGATAAATTGTTCTCAATACAGTCATTCTTTCTTATTGTTACATCTTGATCTGGATGTCTACACCAGCAGGCAATTCCAGATGCATTAACGAGTCAATGGTTTTACTCGTCGGATTGACAATATCGATCAATCGCTTGTGAGTTCTAATAACAAAGGTCTCTTGAGCATCTTTATCAGTGTGCGGGGATATCAAGACTGTAAACCACTTCCGATGAGTCGGTAGTGGGATTGGTCCTTTCACCCTAGCCCCTGTAGAAAGAGCTGTTTCTAAGATTTTGCGTCCAGCTTCATCAATCACCCGATGGTCATATGATTTTAACCGGACTCTAATCTTGTATGAGTCTTGATTTTCAGAACTCTTTGCCATATTTGTTTTCTAGTCTTTGTTAAACAACAAGGCGAGATTATATCTGGTTTTCGCCTGGTTGTACAGAGCTTCTTATTGTAACAAACTTTCTCTGAAATGAAAACCCCGCCTAAGCGGGGTTTTCACTAAATTCTGTACTAATTTACTTTACAATTTTAGTAATTGCACCGGCACCGATGGTGTGACCACCCTCACGGATGGCAAACCTTAAGCCTTCGCGCATAGCTACTGGGACGATTAACTTGACGCTCATCTTAGCATTATCGCCAGGCATGACCATCTCAACGCCCTCTGGCAGACCGATCTCACCAGTTACATCAGTAGTTCTGATGTAGAACTGAGGTCGATAACCAGTGAAAAATGGCTTGTGACGGCCACCCTCTTCTTTGGTTAAGATATAAACTTCAGCCTCGAACTCAGTATGAGGTTGGGTGGAGCCTGGTTTGGCCAAAACTTGACCGCGCTCAACGTCTTCTTTTCCAATACCTCTTAAGAGAATACCGACGTTGTCGCCTGCCTGACCTTGATCAAGCATCTTGCGGAACATTTCCACACCAGTGACAGTTGATTTCTTGGTGTCTCTAATACCAACAATCTCAATTTCTTCACCAACCTTAACCACACCGGAATCAATTCTGCCAGTCACGACTGTACCACGACCCTTGATGGAGAAAACATCTTCCACCGCCATTAAGAATGGCTTATCAAGCTCACGGACAGGCTCAGGAATGTATGAATCAACGGTGTTCATCAATTCCATGATTTGATCACTAGCAGCAGCATCGCCTTCCAAAGCTTTTAAGGCACTGACGCGGACAATTGGTGCCTCATCGCCATCAAAACCATTTTTGGTTAAGAGTTCGCGCACCTCCATCTCGACCAGGTCAAGCAGTTCGGCATCATCAACCATGTCAGTTTTATTTAAGGCTACGATAATTTTTGGCACGTTCACCTGCTTGGCTAAGAGGATATGCTCTCTGGTTTGAGGCATAGGTCCATCATTAGCAGCCACCACTAAAATTGCACCATCCATCTGAGCGGCACCGGTGATCATATTTTTGACATAGTCAGCGTGACCTGGAGCATCAATATGAGCATAGTGACGAGCCTCAGTCTCATACTCAATATGAGAAATGTTGATGGTCACACCACGAGTTGCCTCTTCAGGAGCATTGTCAATGTCTTTGTATTGCAAAGGCTTGTTGATGTCACTTGGCATCTTTTGAGCCAATGTTTGAGTAATAGCAGCAGTTAATGTGGTTTTACCATGGTCAACGTGACCAATGGTGCCGATATTAACGTGCGGCTTAGTTCTTTGAAATTTTTTGCTGTCTTCAGCCATAAGGTCTCCTTTTATAAATAAATGTTTTTTGCTACTAATTTGAACTACGAAATTAAATACTCCTGCTTAGCCCCGAGGCTCTCTTTCACTAATAATCTCTTGAGTAATGCTCGCTGGCACCTCATCATAATGGCTGGGCAGCAATACACTAGTAGCACGACCTTGAGTCATGCTCCTTAGAATTGTAACATAGCCTTGCATCTCAGCCAATGGCACTATACCCGTAATAATGACGACATTACCGCGATGATTGGTGCCTTGAATCTGGCCACGCCGGCTAGAAAGATCACCAATAATGTCACCCATAAACTCTTCAGGAGTGGTCACTTCAATCTTCATGATTGGTTCTAACAGTACCGGATTGGCTTTATTAACAGCTTGTCTAATCGCCAATGATCCGGCCATCTTAAAAGCTAACTCACTTGAGTCAACATCATGGTAAGAACCATCATAAAGTGACACAGCTAAGTCAGTCATTGGGTAGCCAGCCAAGAAACCACGCTCCATGGACTCTTGGATACCCTTATCTACCGGCGTAATAAATTCACGAGGAATTGCACCGCCGGTGATATCATTGCTGAACTCATAACCAGTACCTCGGTCTTTTGGCCAAATGCGGATTAGGGCATGACCATACTGACCACGTCCACCAGTTTGCTTGATGTACTTACCCTCACCCTCAGCCTCCTGTTTGATAGTTTCACGATAAGCAACTTGAGGCTTGCCAACATTAGCATCCACGCTAAACTCTCTTTTCATCCGGTCCACAATAATCTCCAAATGAAGTTCTCCCATACCGCCAATGATGGTTTGACCTGTTTCATGATCAACAGAGATAGAAAAGGTTGGATCTTCCTCTGACAGTTTTGCCAAAGCCATACCCATTTTTTCCTGGTCAGATTTAGTCTTCGGTTCAATTGCTAAAGAAATAACTGGATCTGCAAATGTAATTCGCTCCAACTCAATCGGATGAGCTTGATCACATAAGGTGTCACCAGTAGCAGTATTTTTTAAACCAATAATGGCCACAATCTCGCCCGCTTCACCGTAAGGAATTTCTTCTCGATCATTAGCATGCATCAGCAGCAAACGACCCACTCTTTCCTTTTGATCGGATGAGGAATTGTAAACATAACTGCCAGATTCAATTCTTCCAGAGTAAACCCGAGCGTAGGTTAATTTACCAACGTGAGGATCTGTCTGAATCTTAAAAGCTAAAGCAGCAAAAGGTTCAGATGGCTTTAAAGCTCTAACCACTTCCTGCTCTGGATCAGTAGGCAGATGACCAGTGATATGATCAATATCCATAGGAGAAGGCAGGTACTCAACCACCGCATCTAACAACGGCTGAATGCCGGTGTTCTTCAAAGAAGAACCAGCTAAAATTGGGACTAAATCATAGTTAATGACTGCTTTTCTCAACGCCACCTTCAGTTCTTCCACAGAGATCTCTTCCTCCATGAGGAATTTTTCCATTAAAGCTTCATCAGTTTCAGCAATTGATTCGACTAACTGCAACCGAAGCTCTTCCACTCGATCCTGATATTCTTCTGGAATATCCTTCACTTCCGGCTCTGTATCAGCAGCTCTATCTTTCCAAAAAAGGGCTTTTCTCTCGAGAAGCTGGATAACACCGGCAAATTTATCCTCTGCGCCCATTGGTAAAACCATCACCGCCGGTTTCACACCAAATTTTTCTTTGATGTCTTCAATGGTGGCAAAAAAGTCGGCACCTAATTTATCCATCTTATTAATAAAACAAATTCTAGGGACGTTGTACTTATCAGCTTGGCGCCAGACAGTTTCCGACTGAGACTGAACACCTTCTGAAGCATCCAAAACAGTTACTCCTCCGTCAAGAACCCGCAGAGAGCGTTCAACTTCAGCAGTGAAATCAACGTGACCAGGAGTATCGATAAGATTTAACCGGTATTTTTCTTTAGGAAGATGAGAGTCAAAATAAGGAGTCCAAAAAGCAGTGGTTGCAGCGGACATAATGGTAATACCACGCTCCTGCTCTTGTGCCATCCAGTCCATGGTGGCTTGACCTTCATGGACCTCACCAATTTTATAAGTCCGGCCAGTATAGAACAAAATTCGCTCCGTGGTGGTCGTTTTACCAGCATCAATATGGGCAATAATGCCAATATTGCGTATTCGATCTAAGGGTAGTTGTCTGTTTTGAGTTTGTGACATGGGCAGCTTTCTTTACCAACGGAAATGACTAAATGCTTTATTTGCTTCCGCCATCCGATGAGAAGTATCGCGGCGGTTAATCGCACCTCCTGTTTCATTGAGAGCATCCAGCATCTCAGCAGCGAGCTTGTCTGCATAGGTGTGGAACTCACGATTAGGACGTTTGTTGGCTTCAATAACCAGCCATCGGACTGCTAAAGCAAAAGCTCTTCTGGGTTTAACCGGCACTGGCACTTGATAAGAAGCCCCACCAACACGGCGAGTTCTTACTTCCATGCGAGGTTGAATTTTCTCCATGACCTCTTCAAAAACTTCTAAAGCATCACGCTTGGTTTCTTGGGCCACTTTATCTAAAGCTTCATAAACCTGGGTTGCTGCCACAGATTTCTTACCATCGAGCATGGAGCGATTAATAACTTTAGCTAATTTAACTGAACCATACTTGAGGTCTGGTTCAATATCTCTGGAGGGAAATCTTCTTGTTCTCATAACTTCTCACTTAACTTTTTTTAGCACCATATTTACTACGACTTGAGGCTCGACCACTGACGCCCTGGGAGTCATAGACACCACGGACAATATGATACTTCACACCTGGCAAGTCTTTAACTCTGCCGCCTCTAACTAAAACAATACTGTGTTCGGCCAAATTATGACCTTCTCCGGGAATGTAGGCGGTCACTTCCATTTTATTGGAGAGTCTGACACGAGCCACTTTCCGCAAAGCGGAGTTTGGTTTTTTCGGGGTCATGGTTTTGACCACGGTACACACACCGCGTTTTTGCGGGTTGGTGGTTTTAGTTGGTTGGTTTTTGATAGTGTTGAAACTGCGACGCAAAGCAGTGGACTTAATCTTGTCCGGCTTATCTGATCGACCTTTTCGTACTAGTTGATTAATTGTTGGCATAATGAGTCAGTGATTGTAACACATCTTAATTTATACTTCTATCCTTGCTCTCTCTGGTGTGGTCGGTATTAAGCGGCCAATAATGACATTTTCTTTCAAACCTTCCAGATAGTCTACTGCACCCCTCACTGAAGCGTCGGTTAAAACACTCTTAGTGTGTTGGAATGAAGCTGCTGATAGCCAAGAACTGGTGTAAAGAGCAGATCTAGTAATACCGAGCAGCATGACTCTCGCTCCGGCAGGTTCACCACCGGAAGCCATGACGGATTCATTTTCCTCAATAAATCGACTCTGCTCCACAATCTCACCTGCTAAGAAATCAGTGTCACCGGCATCTTCAATCTTGACTTTATCACCCATTTTTTTGGCAATGACCTCAAAGTGTTTGTCATGAATCTTAATTCCTTGAGATTCATAAACATTTTGAGCTTGCTCCACAATGTGGTGCTGAGCTGCCAATAAGCCTTGAATTTGGAGTAGCTCATCCAGGTCAACACTGCCTGCTGTTAATCTGCTGCCCGCTGCGACTAAATCGCCGTCATCTACCAAGAGCGGCAGATTCGGGGAAACTCGATAAGTGACTTCCTCTTTGGGTGATCCAGTAGTAGTGATGGTTATCGCCACCTCTTCTTCTGTTTCTTCAATGGCTACACGACCAGACAACTCGGTAATAACCGCTTTAGTCTTAGGTGTTCTGGTTTCAAATAACTCTTCAACACGAGGTAAGCCCTGAGTCACGTCTAAACCAACGATACCTCCAGTGTGCTTGACCCGCATTGTTAGCTGAGTACCAGGCTCACCAATTGACTGAGCTGCGACTACACCAACCGGAACCCCGATTTCAACTAAGTCTCTGGTGGCAAAGTCCCAACCATAACAGTGAGCACAAAGTCCTTTGGTAGCAGCACAAGTCAGCGGAGATCTGACTTCAACTGATTGAATCTTGTCATCAGCAGCAATCTGTTGGGCGTGGCGGGGTAAAATGATCTCCCCAGCAGCCACAACCACTTTTTTACCTGAAGTAATATCTTCCAGAGCAAATCGACCCACAATACTCTCTTCGAAAGTCTTGCCTCGAGCTGCTTTGGTAATTTCTATACCCTGGTCAGTTCCACAGTCTGTCATTCTAATAATGGCATCATGAGCGACGTCGACCAATCTTCGAGTCAAGTAACCGGCATCAGCAGTTTTCAGAGCTGAGTCAGTTAGACCTTTTCTTGAACCTCTCGCTGAAGTCACGTACTCGAAAATTGACAAACCTTCTCTAAAGTTAGATTTGGTCGGCATCTCCACGATATTTCCTAACGGATCAACAACTAAACCTCTCATAGCTGCCAACTGTTTCACCTGATCTTTAGAAGCACGAGTACCTCCGGAATCAATCATAACTTTTACCGCATTTTTGCTGGAGTAAGATTCCCAGGTTTTATCAGCTACCACATCAGTGGTCTCCATCCAAATCTGGTAAGTGAGCTTTTTCCGCTCTTCATTGGTAATTAAACCTTCTTGATAATTTTGCTGAATATCTTCCACGCGACGGTTAGCTTGTTCAATGATCTCATCTTTTTCATCAATCATTTCACAATCAGTGACTGAGACTGATAAGCCAGATTTGGTGGCCGCTTCAAAACCAGTTTGCTTGATGTCATCGATTAACTGAGCCACTCGATCCTGAGGTTGTTTTTCAATCGCCTCAGTCACAATCTCTTTAATCATCTTGGCATCAACAGCAGTGTTGTAGAAACCAAATTCAACAGGCAACAACCGGTTGAACTCGATCCGACCAACAGTGGTTCGCTCAATTTTGTTTTCACCATGAATTTTCAGTCTAACTTTAATTGGCTGACGCAAATCAATTCCGCCAATCTGATAAAAGTGCATGGCTTCATCAGCAGAAGCAAAAATACCTGAATGTTCAGGCAAAGCCTCATCCATAATGGTGTGATAATAAACACCCATCGCCATTTCTTTATTAGGCACAGTAATTGGCTCGCTGTTAGCTGGTTTTAACAAGTTGTTGTTAGCCATCAGTAGATCAATTGCTTCTTGCTGAGCCTGCTTGGTTAATGGCAAATGTACTGCCATCTGGTCACCATCAAAGTCAGCGTTATAACCTGTACAGACACAAGGATGCAGCTGAATTGACTTACCCTCAATTAAGATGGGGAAGAAAGCTTGCATACCCAGTTTGTGCAAAGTCGGAGCCCGGTTTAGAATTACAGGGTGATTCTCGGTCACTTTTTCCAAAATGTCATAAACTTCCGGCTCACGACGATCAATTAAATGACGAGCACTCTTCACGTTTGGTGCCACACCATTCAAAATTAACTCACGCAGCACGTAAGGTTTATACATTTCCAAAGCCATATCTTTAGGCAGTCCACATTGATTTAGCTTTAAGTCAGGACCAACGACAATTACTGACCGGCCAGAGTAGTCAACCCGCTTACCCAGCAAGTTCTGTCTAAATCGACCCTGCTTGCCTTTGAGCATGTCCGATAGAGAGCGCAGCTCACGACGGTTGGTCCGGCGACTGCGACGCACGTTAGTCTGATCTATCAATGAGTCTACTGCTTCCTGGAGCATTCTCTTTTCATTGCGGAGAATAATCTCAGGAGCTCCTAACTCAATTAAGTGCTTCAACCGATTGTTACGGTTAATGACTCGGCGATATAAATCATTCAAGTCAGAGGTAGCAAATCTACCGCCAGAAAGCTGAACCATTGGTCGAAGATCGGGCGGGATGACTGGCAAAATAGTCATGAACATCCAAGCAGGATCGAGACCAGCTTTTCTAAAGCCTTCAACTACTCTCAATCGCTTGATGATCTTAACTTTCTTAGTGCCCTTGGTTTCTTCCATCTGCTGACGCAGTTTTTCTGCTAAATCATCCAAATCAATCTCCTGGACTAATTCCAAGACGCTTTCTGCGCCCATGCCGACACGCAAGTGATCAGCTGCATCATAATCCAACAGCTTGATGTACTCATCCTCACTTAAAATGGTGCCTTTTTTAATCTTCTTAACCATCTTATTGACGGTGTCGTAGATCTCTTCAGTCTGATCAATCTGCTCATCAAGCTGAGCCTTCAGCGTGGCAATTTTTTGTTTAGCTTTCAGCTCTACCTCTTCGATTTTCAGCTCCAAGGTTTCACTATTCTTAATGCGTTCTTTTAATTTTTTCTTATCTTCCTTAAGTTTGTCCTGAACCTCAACAATGGCTTGCTTGGTGTTTTCCTTTAGCTCGGCTTTTGATTCTTCTAAAGCTACCGCTAAGTTTTCAATTACCTGAACTTTAGCCTCATTATCAGTCTCTAAAACTAGATATTGAGAGAAGTAGATGATGGAAGCTAGGGCCTTTGGCTTAATATTAAGCAGTAAAGATAACTTGGATGGAGCACCCTTGAAGTACCAAATATGAGCTACTGGGGCAGCTAAACCAATATGACCCATCCGCTCACGGCGGACGCGGGAATGAGTGACCTCAACTCCACACTTATCACAAATGATGCCTTTATAGCGAATTCGCTTATATTTTCCACAGTAACATTCATAGTCCTTGATTGGACCAAATATTTTTTCATCAAATAAACCATCTTTCTCTGCTTTGAGAGAACGATAGTTAATTGTTTCTGGTTTCTTAACTTCCCCATGAGACCAAGACTCGATAGTCTTGGGATCAGCGATCCTAATCTCAAGAGCGGAAAAGTCAACAATGTTATGTAATTGATCTGACATGTCTTACTCCTCATCCTTTGTGTCATTTAATTCTGAACTCAGCTCAGCTACTTCTGCTTCAACCTCTTCATCATCCTCAATGAGATCCTCCACGACCTCATCTAAACCAACCACAATCGCCTGATCTGGTTCAACTTCTGCTGTTTGATCTTCAAGTGCATCAATGATCAACTCAGTGGTAGGTGTAGTCTCGATCACTTCCTCTTGAACTTCATGAGGAATAATCTCTAAGCCAAGTGAATTCAACTCACTGACCAGCACTTTGAAAGACTCAGGTACGGTTGGAGCAGGAATATCTTCGCCCTTAACCATCGCTTCAAATGCTCGACCGCGACCCTGAACATCATCTGACTTAATCGTCAGCATTTCCTGCAGAGTATGAGCAGCTCGATGTGCTTCTAAAGCCCAAACTTCCATCTCTCCCAGACGCTGGCCACCCATTTGGGCTTTACCGCCCAAAGGCTGTTGGGTCACTAAAGAGTATGGTCCAGTTGAGCGAGCGTGAACCTTATCCTCAACCATGTGGACTAGCTTCAAAATGTAACCAATGCCAACCACGGTCTGTTCTTTAAATTTCTCACCGGTGCGGCCGTCAATTAGCTGAACTTTACCAGATCTCGGTAAACCAGCCTCCTCTAATGCATTCCAGATTTTTTCTTCATCAACCTGTTCAAAAGCCGGCACTGCCACATTAAAACCTTTTTTCTGGGCTGCCCAGCCTAAATTAGCTTCTAATAACTGACCCATGTTCATACGAGCCAAAACGGAAAGCGGAGAGATGATAATATCAATCGGCGTGCCATCCTCTTGATGAGGCATATCAGCCTGAGGCACAATCTTAGAGATGACACCCTTGTTTCCATGGCGTCCTGCCAACTTATCACCAACCGTTATTTTGCGGGTTTCAGCCACCTTGACCACGACTTCTTGTAAAGTCCCTGGATCCAGCTCATCGCCCTTATCCCGATCGAGAACCTGAACATCAATGACAGTACCAGTGGTACCGTGGGGCAAGCGTAGAGAAGTGTCTCGCACTTCTCTTGATTTCTCACCGAAGATGGCCCTCAACAACCTCTCTTCTGGTGATAGTTCAGTCTCTCCCTTAGGAGCAATTTTCCCAACCAAGATATCACCTGAGGCAACAACACTACCGACTCGGACGATACCATCCATGGTCAAGTTAGCTAAATAATTTTCAGAAACATTAGGAATGTCATTAGTTAACTCTTCAGCTCCGAGTTTGGTATCCATCACTCGCGCTCGATGTTCACTAATATGAATCGAGGTCAGAGTATCTTCCCTCACCAATCGATCAGAGATAACAATCGCGTCTTCATAACCCAAACCTTCAAAAGAAGCATAAGCAATCAGTAGATTAGCCCCCAGTGATAGCTCGCCTTGATCTGAAGCAGGTCCATCAATGATCACATCGCCCGCTCTAATCTTATCTCCAAGCTGGACAATTGGCCGCTGGGAGTAACTGGTGCTTTGTGAAGTTCGCTCAAACTTAGTTAAGTGATAAATTTCCAGATCACCATCTAAATCAATCTGCTCATCGTCTTTAAAGCGATCTCTGTCAATCTTCTCTAATTCTTTAGGATTAACTTTAACCACCACTTTGCTGCCATCGACATAATCCACCACTCCGCCGTGTTTAGCCCGGACAGTTCGACCCATCGCTGTGGCCACCACTTCTTCCATACCCGTACCAACAATTGGAGCTTGTGGTTTAATCAGTGGCACAGCTTGACATTGCATATGAGTGCCCATCAGAGCCCGGTTAGCTTCGTCGTGGGCAATAAACGGAATTAATGAGGCAGAAGTACCAATCACCTGACGTGGCACAACATCAATGTACTCCACATCTTTAACCGGACCTTCCTTAAACTCATTCATAAACCGCATCGGCACCCACTCTTCGGTGAGATAGCCATTTTCATCAATATCAATTGAGGCGTGAGTAATATGACAATCTTCTTCCTCATCGGCACTCATGTAGACAATTTGATCCGTCAATTTCATTTTGCCGTTAACGTTCTCCACTTTACGGTAGGGAGCTTCTAAAAAGCCATATTTATTGACGTGTGTATATAAAGCCAGATAAGTAACCAAACCAATGTTTGGACCTTCTGGGGATCGGACTGGGTCAATTCTAGAATACTGAGAAGCGTTAATATCACGCATTGAGAATGAGGCTCTTTCTCTAGTTACACCACCTGTACCCATGACTGACAACCGACGCAAGTTGTCGATTTCTGCTAAAGGATTAGTCTGATCTAAAATAGTAGATAACCGATTGCGGCGGAAAAATTCTGAGATAGTGGCTATCAACGGCCTGGCATTAACTAACGAAGCTGGAGTCAGCGTCTCATCAGTCTTAGTTAAAGACATTTTTTCTCGAATAGAGCGCTCCAGTCTGATTAAGCCAATTCTCATGGCATTATGTCTGACTAACTCACCAACTCGGCGAACACGACGATTGCTTAAGTGATCAATATCATCAACTTTGCCCAGGCCATTTTGCACTTTAATTAAATATTTAATGGTATTAACCACATCTAATCGGCTCAACACTGTTACATCTTCTTTAACTTCCTGCTTCAAGCGACGATTAAGTTTGTAGCGGCCAACTAAACCCAAATCATAACGGCGAGGATCAAAAAAGAGCTGGCTTAGATACTCACGGGCGGTATCCAGCACAGCTGGCTCACCCGGTCTCATTTTTTCGTAGAGCTCAATTAAAGCTTCAGCTTCTGACTCAGTGGCATCTTTTTCTAAAGTTTTTTGAATTAAATCGTACTCATCCAACTCTCTCTCATCTGAGAACAGTTCTAAAATTTCTTCGTTGGAATCATAGCCCATGGCTCTCAGTAAAGTAGTCACCGGCATCTTGCGACGGCGGTCAATTTTGACAGAAATCACATCACGCTTACCAACTGTGATTTCAATCCAGGAACCACGCAGGGGTCTTAACTCTGCTTTGTAGTACATCTGACCAGAAGCATCTTCCTCATCACCAGAGAAAAAGACACCCGGAGAACGAACGAGCTGTGTCACCACAGCTCTTTCAATGCCATTAATAATAAATGTGCCTACCTGAGTCATCTTGGGTAGGTCACATAAAAAGACTTCTTGGGTTTGGGTAGTGCCGGTTTTCTTATTAGTTAAAGTGGCTTCAACATAGAGCGGCATATCATAAGAAACAGCCTTGCTCTTGGCTTGGGTAGGAGTATGTTTGGGCTCATCAAAGCGATAGTCACCGAATTTCAGCTTCCAGTTTTTACCAGTAAAGTCCTCAATGCCATCTTTTTCACCATTAACTTCATCTAATGCAGCTCGAATGCCATCATCTAAAAATCTTTGGTAACTTTCTTGCTGCAGCTGGATCAGGTCTAACTTAGGTAAAATATCGTGGTCGTTGCCCCAATTTACTCGCTTTTTCCCGGCCATGTCGACTCCTTACTACTTAGTTATTAACAATTTTCTCTA
>Ga0265293_10010663_pt1 | contig 12778 bp, 14 predicted proteins | sample Munlanlewell138R_FD_192505 | JGI IMG/M metagenome (GOLD analysis project Ga0265293, IMG submission 192505) | Leachate microbial communities from a municipal landfill in Southern Ontario, Canada - Leachate well 138R | ecosystem: Engineered > Solid waste > Landfill > Unclassified | place: Canada... | reverse complement strand
GGCGACTGGGTGCGGGCCGGCGACAGGATCGCTCTGGCAGGCAACAGCGGCGGCCTGGCAAACAGTGCTTTGTATTTTGAAATCCGTCACAATGGCAGACCACAGGACCCCAAGGCCTGGCTCAGCGCGCGCCGCTGACCGCACGGACCACAGCCCCATCAGGTAGATTCGCTATGAGATTGCGCACGATCCTTACATCCGTTTTGCTTGCCGGCCATGTTGCCGCCGCGGCTGCTGCTCACAGCACCGAGGTAGAACAGCAAGGCCGCTTGCCGCTGGATGAATTACAACTCTTCGTGCAGATTTTCGAGCAGATCCGCAGTGCCTACGTGGAAGAGGTGGAAGACCAGCAGCTCTTCGAAAACGCCATCGAAGGTCTGCTCGCGGGGCTCGATCCCCACTCTGCCTATCTCACCGAAAAATCCTTCGAGGATCTTCAGGAAAGTACCAGCGGTGAATTCGGCGGCCTCGGCATCGAGGTCGGCATGGAAGGCGGCTTCATCAAGGTGATCGCACCCATCGATGACACTCCCGCCGCCAAGGCCGGGATACGCACCGGCGACCTGATCATCAAGCTCGACGATCAGGCCGTGCAGGGCATGAACATCAACGAGGCCATCGACATGATGCGCGGCGAAAAAGGCACCGCCATCACCCTGACGATCATGCGTGAAGGCGTCGAGGCGCCCTTTGAAGTCACCATCGTGCGCGACATCATTCAGGTGCAGAGCGTGCGCAGCGAAATTCTCGACGACCATTTCGGTTACCTGCGCATCGCCCAGTTCCAGGCTGAAACGGGCATGCAATTCCGCAAGGAAGTGCAGAAGCTCATGGCGGCCAAGCCCGCCATCAAGGGCGTGGTGCTGGATCTGCGCAACAACCCCGGCGGCCTGCTGCCGGCCTGCGTGGATATCGCCGATGCGATTCTCGATACCGGCCTGATCGTCTATACCGAGGGCCGCGTGGCGAGCGCCAATACGGAATTTCGCGCCGGCGCCGGCGACATTCTCAACAACCTGCCACTGGTGGTGATCATCAACAACGGCAGCGCCTCGGCTTCGGAGATTCTGGCCGGCGCCATTCAGGACAACAAGCGCGGCATCGTCATCGGCACCCAGAGCTTCGGCAAGGGCTCGGTGCAGACCGTGCTGCCATTGCGTGAAGACAAGGCCATCAAGCTCACCACCGCGCGCTACTTCACCCCTTCCGGAAATTCCATCCAGGCCCGCGGCATCGTCCCCGACATCGTGGTTGAGCCCGCGGAGATCAAGCTGATCAAACAGGGAGCCTCTATTTCGGAAGCCAATCTCGCCGGCCACCTGAAAAACGGCAAGGACGACGCCCGCAAGCCGGACAGCAAACAGGCGCCCACCGTTGCCGAAGACAACCAGCTCTACGAAGCGCTGAACATTCTCAAGGGCATTGCCATTTTTCAAAGGTAAGCCCGGGGTCTCCTACAACACCCTCCCCTGTAGGAGCTTGCCTGCAAGCGACCCTGTTCAGATGTGGCGCCTATGACTGATATTTGTCCGATCCGTCTCGTCTTTTGTCGCCTGCAGGCAGGTTCCTACAACGCCTCCCCCTGCAAGCGACCATCGGCCCAGATAGCTACAAGCCGCCAGCCGTCAGCTTTTCCGGGTCCAGCAGAGCTTGCAGTTGCTCGCGGCTGAGATCGGTGTTCTCGGCAGCAACGTCGATGATCGGGCGGCCTTCGCGGTAGGCCTGCTTGGCAATCTCTGCCGCCTTCAAGTAACCGATGATCGGGTTGAGCGCGGTAACCAGAATGGGATTGCGCGCCAGTGCCTCCTCGAGGCGCGCTTCGTTGACACGGAAGCTGGCGATGGCCTTGTCGGCGAGCAGGCGGCTGATATTGGCGAGCAGCGCAATGCTTTCCAGCAGGTTGTCGGCGATCACCGGCAGCATCACATTCAACTCGAAATTACCCGACTGGCCGGCAACGGTGATGGTGGCATCGTTGCCGATTACCTGGGCCGCCACCATTGCCGCGGCTTCGGGAATCACCGGGTTGACCTTGCCGGGCATGATCGACGAACCCGGCTGCAGGGCTTCCAGTTCTATTTCGGCAAGACCCGCGAGCGGACCGGAGTTCATCCAGCGCAGATCATTGGCGATTTTCATCAGCGATACCGCGGTGGTCTTCAGCTGGCCGGATAGCGCCACCGCCGTGTCCTGCGATGCGATCAGCGCAAAGAAGTTGTCGCCCACGCGAAACTCCAGGCCGCTGAGCCGCGACAGTTCGGCATTGAAGCGCGCGGCGAATTCGGGGTGGGCATTGATACCGGTGCCGACCGCCGTGCCGCCCTGCGCCAGCGCTTGCAGGGCGGGCTGCAAAGCCTGCAGGTTGGCAATGTTGGCGTGGATCTGCTGGGCCCAGCCGCCGAGCGCCTGGCTCATGCGCACCGGCATGGCGTCCATCAGGTGGGTGCGACCGGTCTTGATATAGCTCTCGACCTGCTCCGCCTTACGCTCGATTGTCTCGGCCAGGTGTCGCAAGGCCGGTAGCAGGCGCTCGTGGAGTTCGAGTGCGGCGCTGATATGGATGGCGCTGGGAACGATATCGTTGCTGCTCTGCCCCGCATTGACGTGGTCGTTGGCGCTCACCGGGGCACCGAGGACGCGGCTCGCCAGTGTCGCCACCACTTCGTTTGCATTCATGTTGGAGCTGGTGCCGGAACCGGTCTGGAACACATCCACGGGGAAATGTGTCATGAAATCGCAGCCCAGCAGCTGCTCCACCGCAGTGCCGATCGCCTCGCCCTGCGCCGCGCTGATTTGCTCCAGTGCCACATTGGCACGTGCCGCGGCTGCCTTGGCCAACAGCAGCGCGCGCACAAAAGGCGCCGGCATGCGCCGCCCGCTGACGGGAAAATTGTTGATGGCGCGCTGGGTCTGAGCGCCGTACAAGGCGTCGGCTGGCACCGCCAGTTCGCCCATGCTGTCGCGTTCGAGTCGGGTATCAGTCATGGCAATGATCCTTCGGTCATGGCTATGGAGGGGCGCAGCCGCAGGGTGCTGAGGCGGACGCGCAATTCATCGAGGCGGCGGCGCCGCTCCCCGGTACTGGACAGCGCCTGCAACTGGTTGAGCGGGCGGTGGCAGTGGTCGAGGCAAAGGCAGCGCCAGTGCCACGGCAGATTGGGATCCGCCGCGCTCTCCAGTAAAAGATGAAACTCGCTTTCGGTCAAATGCCAACAACCGGGTTCATCGGGTTTCACCAGTTGATGGCCGGCGCGGAGGTAATCCTCGATCAGCCGTGGTTCATTCGGCTCCAGCGCCCAGCGAATCTTATCACCGAGCCATTGCCAGCGGGTCAGGGCCACGTACCCTTGTGTCGAAGCCATTGCGCAAACACCTCATGACGGATGTGAGCACAGATTATTAACTGATAACTATTATCATTTCAATACTGACATGATGTGACCCGCTGAATTTCACGCGGAGGCCCGTAGCGACGACGGCGATCGAGTGACAGAAATGAGGACGGAAGAAGAACCCGTGATAACTCGATCTACGGGCTTTTACGTGCGACGTGCAACTCAGCAAAACCGGCACAGGCAAGGCCGGATAGCGAATCACACCAGGCGCATTTCGATACCGCGCGCCGCCATGTGTTCCTTGGCTTCGCGGATGCTGTATTCGCCGAAGTGGAAGATGCTCGCGGCCAGTACCGCATCGGCGCCGCCGAGGATGACGCCGTCGGCAAGATGGTCCAGGTTGCCGACCCCGCCGGAGGCGATCACGGGGACAGCCACGGCATCGCTGACCGCGCGTACCAGCGCGAGATCGAAGCCGTTTTTGGTGCCATCGCGATCCATGCTGGTGAGAAGAATTTCGCCCGCACCCAACGCCGCCATTTTGACGGCCCAGGCAACGGCGTCGATTCCCGTGCGGTTGCGCCCGCCGTGGGTGAAAATTTCCCAGCGCGGCGGATTTTCCTCTACCTGCTTGGCGTCGATCGCGACGACGATGCATTGGGAACCGAACCGCTCCGCCGCCTGGCGCACCAGTTCAGGATCGCGCACAGCCGCCGAGTTGATGCTGACCTTGTCGGCGCCCGCGTTGAGCAGCGCGCGAATATCGTCGAGCGTGCGCACGCCGCCGCCGACCGTGAGGGGAATGAAGACCTGGCTGGCCATGCGCTCCACGGTGTGCAGCATGGTGTCGCGGCCTTCGTGGCTTGCGGTGATATCGAGGAACGTGATCTCATCGGCGCCCGCTTCGTCGTAGCGGCGCGCGATCTCCACCGGGTCGCCGGCATCGCGGATGTCGACAAACTTGACGCCTTTGACAACCCGTCCCTTATCGACATCCAGACAGGGGATGATGCGCTTGGCAAGTCCCATCACTCTTCTCCCTTGCGAAACAAATGGCCGAGCTTGCCCGCCTTGGTGGCCAGATACTTGGCATTGTGGGGGTTGCTCTCGGACTGCAGCGGCACGCGCTCGGTCACCGCAAAACCCATGGCTTCCAGCGCCGCCATCTTGCGCGGATTGTTGGTCATCAGGCGAATCTTGTTGATCTGAAGGTGGTTCAGCATCGACCGGCAGATACTGTAATCGCGGATGTCGGCGCCAAAACCCAACTGTTCGTTGGCTTCCACGGTATCGGCGCCCGCATCCTGAAGCTTGTAGGCCTTGATCTTGTTGAGCAGGCCAATGCCCCTGCCTTCCTGGCGCAGGTAGAGAATCACCCCCCTGCCCTCGCTCGCCACTCTGCGCATGGCGGCCTCGAGCTGGGCGCCGCAGTCGCAGCGCAGGCTGTGCAGGGCATCCCCCGTCAGGCATTCGGAGTGGATGCGCAGCAATACCGGATCGCCGTCCGCCACGTTGCCCATGCTGAGGGCAATGTGTTCCTTGTTGCTGTCCGGATCGTCAAAACCGTGAATATGAAACTCTCCCCAGCGGGTAGGAAGCCGCGAGGATTCTACGAAGTGCAGTGTCACTGTGATTCCAGAGAAAGAGGGTGCGGCTATTTTAACGGCACTTGGCCAGTAGTAAAGTCAATGCGCTCCTTCGCGGCTTGCAACGGCGAAACTCAGAACTTGCCACGCAGCACCAGCATGCCCGCCTCTTCACTCATGGAGACGCGGCTGAGAAAGCTGTTGCCAAGCAGGATCTGCTCGGGAAAGCTGCCCTCCACCACCGTGCCCCGCACGTTGTGAAGCACGATGCCACCGACGCTGACCCGCGCCAGCGTCACCGCGTAGCTATCCACCATGCCACCCGCCGTGGAAGCGCGAATCCTGGCGCCGCTGCGGTAGTCGATACCCAGTTGCCGGGCATCGCGGGCATTCATCGCCAGAGCCGTGGCGCCGGTATCCACCATCATCATCACCGCCTTGCCGTTGATGGTTCCGGCGACCCGGTAGTGGCTGTCCGGGCTGCGCGCAATACGCACCTGTTCCGGTTCCGAAGGCGCCACGAAGCTGCCGGCGATCTGGCGTGAAAGGCTCAATGTGGTGCGCACGCCGTCGATTTCCACGATGGCTTCGCGGCTGGTGCTGGAGACCAGCAATACACCTTCGGGAGAGCTTTCGCCCGCCCTGAGCAGATGATCCCTGCCATCGACGGCAAGCACCGCGCGCCCGGCAAACAGCCCTTTCACCTCGACCCTGGGCGCGCCCAGGGTGGTGGTTGCCACCAGCACGAGAAGCAAGGCCGTGAGTCGCATCTGTTCACCTCTCTGCTCGAGTTGCCCATTGCACGCAAAACATGCGGCAACCTTACGGTAGCCATAAGCCATAAGCAGGAGCCCTGGGAAAACGTCGCTTTGACAGAGTCTTGCTTAAGCTTATGGCTTATAGCCTGTTCTTCAGTTCTCAACAGGCCCTGCCGTTACTGTTGGCACCCACGTGAAACGTGTAACGTGCAACGTGAAACTCAAAAAAATTTTCACCCCACAACCCAGCGCACAGCGCTCAACACCAGCCAGGTGAACACCCCTGCCAGCAGGTCGTCCACCATGATGCCGAAACCACCGGAGACACGGCGGTCGAGCCAGCGAATTGGCCAGGGTTTGACGATATCAAAAAAGCGGAACAGCAGGAATCCTGCCAACAGCCAGTACCATGTCGGCGGAAAGGTGACGAGCGCCAGCCACACACCGGCGATCTCGTCGAGCACGATACCGCCGTGATCGTGAACGCCAAGCTTGTGCGCCGCGCGACCGCATATCCAGATGCCGGCAACGATGGTGAGCGCCACCACCGCGACATAGCCCGACAGTGGCAGCAATGCCAGCAGTGGAAACAGGACAACGGCGAGCAGGCTGCCCGCCGTACCCGGCGCCTTGGGCGACAGGCCCGAGCCCAGCCCGAAGGCGAGCAACAGCACCGGATCGCGAGCCAGCTGTCGCCACGAGGGAGTGGTCACCCAATCCTCCGCACGAATCGATACCAGCCGCTAGCCAAAGTGATCATAGCCACCCCGTTCGAGCGCGACCGGATTGCCCCGGCCGTCCACGCAGAACACCTCTCCAGATCCCTTTGTGGTCATGCGACCGATCCTGGTCGCGGTCACGCCAGTGGTTGCCAACGCGCTTTCCAATGCCGGGACACAGTCCGGCGGCACGGTGAAACAGAGCTCGTAGTCCTCACCTCCACTGAGCGCCCAGTTGCGGGCCGTGTCGTCGCCGGCCAACGCACACAACGCGGAAGAAAGGGGCAGCGCGTCGCGCTCGACAACCGCGTTCACGCCGCTGGCGCGGGCAATATGGCCCAGATCCTGAACGAGGCCATCGGAGACATCCAGCGCCGCGGAGGCAATGCCGCGCAACGCCACCCCCGCCGCGAGGCGCGGCTCGGGCAACCAGTAACGCTCGAGAAGATAGTCGTCGTTGATCTCGTCCTGCAAGCACTGCAAGCCGCCGCGGCTGTCGCCCAGGGTACCGGTAACGTAGATGAGATCGCCTTCACATGCGCCATCGCGGCGCAAGGCCTGGCCTGCGGGCACCGAGCCCAGCAGCGTCACGGTGATGGTCAGCGGGCCACGCGTGGTGTCGCCCCCCGACAAAGGGCAGGCAAAGTGCGCCGCGTCCTCGCCAAGGCCGCTGCTGAAACGCTCCAGCCAGGCTTCATTGAGCGCCGGCAAGGCAATGGCGAGTTGAAAGCCCAGGGGGATGGCGCCCATCGCGGCGATGTCGCTGAGATTCACCCGCAACGCGCGGCGTGCGATCAGCGCCGGATCGCCGTCGACGGAGAAATGCACGCCGCTCACCAGGGTATCGGTAGTGATGGCGAGTTGCTCGCCAGCGGCCAGGTCGAACAGTGCACAATCGTCGCCGACGCCCAGCGCCAGCGCGCCGCCCGGCTGGCCCGAGAACTTGAAATAGCGTCGGATGATGTCGAACTCGTTCATCCTGGCAGGGCCCCTCTTTGCAGGGCCCATCGCGCTTCGAAGAGTCGAAGAGAAGTCATCAGGACCTGTTGGGCAACAAGGCTGGAAGCGCCGGCGCACTGGTTCGCAATGGCCCCCAGCGCGCCAGCCATCATCAGCGACCGGCCCGCGCCGCGCGAATCTCGACCTCGCGGCTGCGCGCCGCCACCCGGTCGAGGATGCTGTTGACGTATTTGTGAGCGTCTTCCGGACCGAATGACTTCGCCAGGTTGACGGCTTCGTTGATCACGACCTTGTAGGGCACATCGACACGAAACAGCAGCTCGTACGTGCCGATACGCAGCACCGCAAGAGAGATCGGGTCCAGGTCGTCCAGGTTGCGGTCGAGAAATGTACGAAACCCTTCGTCGACACTGGCAAGGCCCGCGGGAATGCCGTGCAACAGCTCTCGGAAATACGCCGTGTCGACCTGCGCCATGTCGTTGTCGCTGAAAAATTCCGCCTCGATATTGGTGATCGCCGTGCCCGAGAGCTGCCATTGGTACAGTGCCTGCACCAGCAGGTGACGGGCCTTTTTTCGGTTCGAGGGTTTCGTCGCCATCCGCTCACCCGATCCGGCGCAGCAGGGAAATCATTTCCAGTACGGTCAACGCGGCTTCTTCGCCCTTGTTCTCCCGGTCGTTGCCGGAGCGCGCCAGGGCCTGATCCAGGGTGTCGCAGGTCAGCAAACCGAATCCTACCGGCACGCCGCTGTCGAGCCCGACCTGACCGATACCGCGAGTGCACTCGGCACACACATAGTCGAAATGGGGTGTCTCGCCACGGATGACGCAACCCAGCGCAATGATGCCTTCCACGTTGCCCGCCGCGGCGATCCTGCGCGCGGCAAGGGGCAGCTCGAACGCGCCCGGAACCCGGTAAATGCTGATGTTGTCGGCGCTGATTCCCTTGTCTTCGAGCGCCGCCACCGCGCCTCTCTCGAGGCTGCCGGTCACCTGGCCGTTCCAGCGGCTGACCACAATGGCGACACGCGCATCGGTGGCGCTGAAGTCACCTTCCACAGGTCTGTATTTGCTCATATTCTTTCTACCCGATGTTATTCAACGATGTTCTCGACCACTTCCAGATCGAAGCCGCCCAGACCTGCATAGCGGATCGGCGCTCCCATCAGGCGCATTTTTGTCACGCCGATATCGCGCAGAATCTGCGAGCCGATGCCCACCTGCTGTACCTGGATATGCTCCGCCCCCGAAAGGAAGGGCTTGGCAAAATCGCCGTAAATGTCCTGAAGCTGCACTTCGAGCGTGTCGCCAGCGCTGTCCATCCGGCTGCTGATGATGATCATCACACCATTATCCTCACGCGCGATACGCTCCAGGGCGCTGTGGAACGTCCAGCGCGGGAAGTCATCCTTGCCAGGCTCCTTGAGGGTGAGCAGGTCGCGTGCCGGGTTCGGCACGTGAACCCGCACCAGGGTCGGCTGATCAGGTGTGATCTCCCCCCTGACCAGGGCGTGATGGTGTTCGTCCCGCGTGCTGTCGAGGTACGTGCGAATCTCGAAGGGACCAAAATCCGTGTTGATCTGGCGCGTGGCGACACAGGTCACGGTTTTTTCATTGGCGACGCGATGGTGAATCAGATCGGAAATGGTGCCGATCTTGAGGCCGTGAAGCTCGGCAAAGGCCTCGAGGTCGGGGCGCCGCGCCATGGTGCCGTCGTCGTTCATGATTTCGATGAGGACGGCAGACGGTTCGAGGCCCGCGAGCCGCGCCAGGTCGCAACCCGCCTCGGTGTGACCGGCACGGGTCAACACGCCGCCGGGTTGCGCCATCAGGGGGAAAATGTGGCCGGGTTGGACGATGTCCCGGGGCGAGGCATTGGGAGCCACCGCCGCCTGTATGGTGCGGGCGCGATCGGCCGCGGATATCCCTGTGGTGACGCCCTCCGCCGCTTCGATCGAAACCGTGAAGTTGGTGCCGTGGGAAGAGCCGTTGGCCTCTACCATCAGGGGCAGGTTGAGCTGCTTGCAGCGGTCGCGAGTCAGGGTCAGACAGATCAGGCCGCGGGCGTGCTTGGCCATGAAGTTGATGTCTTCGGCGCGCACGCGGGATGCCGCCATGATCAGGTCGCCTTCGTTCTCGCGATCTTCATCGTCCATGAGGACGACCATTTTGCCATCGCGGATATCGGCGATGATTTCTTCGATGCTGTTCAGTTTCACGTCTGTACTCTCTCGTTGCTCGAGCTTGCTGTTCAGGCTTGCGCCGCCTTGTCGCCCAACAACAGGCGCTCCAGGTAGCGGGCGATGATATCGACTTCGATGTTGACCTTCACGCCGGGCTGGTATCCGCCAATGATGGTGTTGTCCAGGGTGTGGGGGATGATGTTGAGGTCAAACTCACAACCCTCGACAGCATTCACGGTGAGGCTGGTGCCGTCGATGGTCACCGAGCCCTTGTGGGCGATGTAGCGTGCCAGTTCGGCGGGCGCACGAATACGAAAGTGTTCGGAACGGGCATCGCTGCGGCGGCTGACAACCTCCGCCAGGCCGTCCACATGACCCGACACCATGTGACCGCCGAAGCGGTCGCCGCTGCGCATCGCCTTTTCCAGATTGACGCGGGAGCCCTGTGCCAGCTGGCCGATGGAGGTAAGTCGCAGGGTTTCGCCGGACACGTCCGCGGCAAAACCGGTGTCGCTCATTTCCACCACCGTGAGGCAGACGCCGTTGACGGCAATGCTGTCGCCCAGGGAGACGTCTGTCATGTCGAGACCAGTGCCATCGATGGTGAGACGCACATCGCCGCCCCTGTTTTCCAGGGCTGTCACCGTACCCAGTGTTTCAATGATTCCGGTAAACATAGTATTTCCTTCAGAACTCTGTGATCACTGCAAGCGGGGAACGGCAGTGATGCGCCAATCGTCCCCCAGCGCGCGGATATCTTCTATCTTCAGCGCCACGGCCTCGGCCATGCGCACCAGCGGCAGATCGAGCAGCGGGCGCGCATCGCTGCCCATCAGCCTGGCTGCCATATAGACCACCAGCCGGTCCACCAGGCCGGCCCGCAGGAAAGCGCCGCCCAGGCCTGCACCCGCTTCGACCAGCACATCGTTGCATTCGCAGCGCCCGAGATGCGCCAGCACGGCACGCAGATCGACCCCGTCCGCTGAGGAGGGAAAGCATTTCACCTCCACATTGTCGCCATAGACAGGGTTCCCTGCCGTGGCGGTAGCAATCAGTACTTGCCCCGGCTGATGGAGAATTTTTGCCTCGCGCGGTGTGCGCAGGCCGCTGTCCACAATCACCCGCAAAGGCTGCCGCGACGCCACTTCCGCGGCATTTTCCAGCGCCAGCATTTCCGGGGTGACCGTCATGGCGGGGTTGTCCGCCAGCACAGTGCCAATGCCGGTGACGATCGCACCACTTTGGGCGCGCAGTTTGCGCACGTCGCGGCGGGCGGGCGCGCCGGTGATCCAGTAGCTCTCGCCGCTCGCCATGGCGGTACGGCCGTCGAGACTCATCGCCAGCTTCAGCGTGACGAAGGGCAAGCCGCTCTCACAACGCTTGAGAAACCCCGCATTCACCTCGCGCGCCTCGTTCTCCAGCAGCGGCCCGCGCACCCGAATACCGGCGCTCCTCAGCGCCGCGATGCCTCCCGACGCCTGGCGGTTGGGATCGGCCACGGCATAGACCACCTCCGCAATACCCGCGGCAATCAGCGCCTCGCTGCAGGGGCCGGTGCGGCCCTGGTGGTTGCACGGTTCCAGCGTGACGTAGGCGGTGGCGCCGCGCGCCTTGTCGCGCGCCGCGCGCAGCGCGTTGATTTCCGCATGAGGCTCGCCCGCCCGCGCGTGAAAGCCCTCTCCGACCACGTCGCCATCGCGGGCAATGACGCAGCCGACACGGGGATTGGGGTGGGCGCTGTACCAGCCCTGCCGCGCAAGCTGCAGGGCGCGGGCCATGCAGGCGCTGTCGAAAGGAGAAAAATCACTCATTTGGGCGCGACGGATTTCCTGTCCGGAACCTTTTCCAGCCGGTCCAGTTCGGCTCGGAATTCGCTGATATCCTGAAAACTGCGATAAACGGACGCGAAGCGCACGTAGGCAACCTCGTCGAGGTCGCGCAGGTGCTGCATAACCTTTTCACCGATCAGGCGCGAGGGCACCTCCCGTTCACCGGTGGTTTGCAGGCTGTGTTTGATCTGGGTAAGGGTGGATTCGATCTCTTCGATGCTCACCGGACGCTTCTCGAGCGCCCGCTGCAAGCCGGAACGCAGCTTGGCTTCGTCAAACGGCTCGCGTGTACCGTCACTCTTGATGACGCGCGGCATCAACAATTCCGCGGCTTCGTAGGTAGTGAAGCGCTCCTTGCAGGAGAGACACTCACGGCGACGGCGCACCTGACAGCCCTCAGCCACCAGGCGCGAGTCGATTACCTTGGTATCTTCTGCTCCGCAAAATGGACAGTACATACACTACCTATAAAGAACGGGCGCCACCTTAAAGAACGGGTCCGCTCGCTCGGGAGCGGGATCAGTCAGCGGCCAGTGTAGCACAGGCCGCAGGGCGCTCGGCTCAGCCGTAGACGGGGAAGCGCTTGCAGATCTCCAGCACGTTTTCCCTGACCTGGGGCACCACTGTTGCGGACGTGCCCTTTTCCAGGGAATCGAGAATATCGCACAGCCAGCCCGCCAACTGGCGGCACTCCGTTTCCTTGAAGCCGCGCGTGGTGACCGCGGGCGTGCCGATACGCAACCCCGACGTGACGAACGGCGAGCGTGGATCGTTGGGCACGGAGTTCTTGTTGACCGTGATGTAGGCTTCACCGAGCGCGGCGTCAGCATCTTTGCCGGTGTATTCCTTGCCAATCAAATCGATCAACATCAAGTGGTTATCGGTGCCTCCTGAGACGACCTTGTAACCGCGCTCCTGCAGCACGGCGGCCATGGCGCGCGCGTTGATCACCACTTGCTTCTGGTACGACTTGAACTCCGGCGCCAGCGCTTCCTTGAAAGCGACGGCCTTGGCGGCGATCACATGCATCAGCGGACCGCCCTGAATACCGGGGAACACCGCCGAGTTGAGTTTCTTGTGGAAATCCTCTCCCTGGCCCTTGGACAGAATGATGCCGCCGCGCGGGCCGCGCAGGGTCTTGTGGGTGGTGCTGGTGACCACATGGGCATGGGGCAGCGGGCTGGGATATTCGCCGGCGGCAACCAGGCCCGCGACGTGCGCCATATCCACCCAGAAGATGGCGCCGACCTTGTCGGCAATGGCGCGCATCCGCGCCCAATCCTTGTAGCGGGAATACGCCGAAAAGCCGCCGATGATCATCTTGGGCTTGCTTTCCAGCGCGATGCGCTCCATCTCGTCATAGTTGATGACGCCGGTCTCGGTGTCGAGGCCGTAGGGCACGATGTTGT